>OGYL01001255.1_pt1 | contig 19829 bp, 21 predicted proteins | sample 1576541 | NCBI WGS metagenome assembly OGYL01 (sample SAMEA3541551, study PRJEB24748) | human gut metagenome | biome: human gut; feature: human-associated habitat; material: faeces | place: China | collected 2012 | reverse complement strand
AAGCGAGGAAAGCCCGGGAGCAACGGGACTTGGAATTTTGGACGGCGAGATTTTACGGATTCCAGATGCACCGGATCTGAAGGTGCCACAGATTGGATGGAATTCGCTAGATATCACACCGGGCGCAAAATTATTTGACGGTGTGGAGGAACATCCATATGTATATTTTGTGCATTCGTATTACCTGAAATCGAAGGACGAAGCAGATGTTGCAGCGCGGACACACTATTCCGTGGAGATTCATGCATCTGTGGAAAAGGGAAATGTATTTGCGTGTCAGTTCCATCCGGAGAAGAGTTCGACGGTAGGACTGAAAATATTGGATAACTTTATACACTTATAAGAGACGAGGAGGAAGAGAGTATGCATACAAAGAGAATTATTCCTTGTCTGGATGTCAACAATGGCAGGGTTGTAAAGGGTATCAATTTTGTGAATTTGAAGGATGCAGGTGATCCGGTTGCTGTTGGTGCTGCTTATGATAAGGCAGGTGCGGATGAGCTTGTATTTCTGGATATTACAGCATCTTCGGATTCGAGAAATATCGTGATCGATATGGTGCGGAAGGTTGCGGAGACTGTATTTATTCCGTGTACGGTTGGCGGCGGTATCCGTACAGTTGATGATTTTAAGGCGATTTTACGTGAGGGCGCCGATAAGATCAGTATCAATTCCTCTGCTATCAATACACCACGGCTGATCAGTGATGCTGCAGACAAGTTTGGCAGCCAGTGTGTGGTCGTTGCGATTGATGCGAGAAGAAGAGAAGATGGAAGCGGCTGGAATGTGTTCAAGAACGGTGGACGTGTCGATACCGGACTTGATGCAATCGAGTGGGCGATGCAGGCAGATAAGATGGGCGCAGGAGAGATCCTGCTTACGAGTATGGACTGTGATGGAACAAAGGCAGGCTACGACGTGGAGCTGACCAGACTGATTGCCGAAAATGTATCCGTTCCGGTAATTGCGTCCGGCGGTGCAGGAACGAAGGAGCACTTCTATGATGCACTGACAGAGGGAAAAGCAGACGCAGCACTTGCAGCATCCCTGTTCCACTACAAGGAGCTGGAGATCATGGATCTCAAAGCATATCTGGCGGAGCGTGGAATTCCGATGCGTATGTAGCGATATACGACGGTGGAAGAAGGACTTAAAACATGATAACACTCATTGAAAATGATATTTCTCTGGAAGAGTATCTGACACTTCGGGAGAAAGTTGGCTGGAAGAAACTGACAGACAAGCAGGCGGCACATGCCCTTGCGAATTGTCTGTATAAAGTAAAAGCGGTCGATGCGGACGGACAGGTCGTTGGTATGGGACGTGTCGTTGGAGACGGTGCCGTGGTCTGTTATATTCAGGATCTGATCGTGATTCCACAGGTGCAGGCACAGGGCATTGGCTCGCAGATTATACAGAAATTAAAAGCGTATGTGGAATCTCTGCGGGAAGAGGAAAGCACGATGATGCTATGTCTGATGTGTGCCAAGGGCAGAGAGCCATTTTATGAAAAACATGGATTTATGCAGCGACCGACCGATGCACTTGGACCGGGTATGATTCAGTATCTGACAGAAAAATAAAGAATAAAACAAAAAATCCTCCCATCCGGGAGGTTTTTTGCTTTCTATCGAACTATGAGATTACTCAGCAAGATATGGCTTTAACGCTGCCATGATATCTTCTGTATCCTTATCTGTATGTACATTTAAGTCGATTGGCTTGGAAATATCCAAACTGAAAATACCCATGATAGACTTTGCATCGACAACATATCTGCCGCTGGAAAGGTCGATTTCCTCATTGAATTTGCGGACAATCTCTACAAAATTTCTTACTGCTTCTATAGAAGAAAGACTGATTTTTACAGATTTCATAATAATATCTCCTCACTTTGAAAAATAACTTTATTCATCTATATAATATCAAAATTCCCTCTTAATGTCAATAGCCCTGAATATAATTTTTCATAATTATATTGACTTTTCTTTATGAAAATATTGATAAAAGGCATACTGATATGTGCCGTCTGCATATCGGATACAGATTGCGGAAGCGATAATTCCGGCAAGCCTCGCAATATTTACAAAAATTCATTTACTTTTGCGTATTTCCGTGATATCATTATAAAAAACAAAAGCAGACGGAGACTGATATTATGGCAAAAACGGTTATTTTCGGGGACGGAAGCACAGAAAATGAGCTATGGAGCCACCTTTCGGAGAGTGGCAAGCCGATAATTATATATGGAATGGGCAACGGCGCGGACAAGATAATCGCAGTCCTTGAGGAGCGTGGAATGAGAGCCGCGGATTTCTTTGCCTCGGATGGCTTTGTGCGCGGGCAGCTTTTTCATGGCAAGCGCGTGCTTTCACTCTCCGAAGTAAAGGAAAAATATACGGATTTCATCATACTTGTGGCTTTCGGCTCGCATTTGCCGGAGGTTTGCGGGGCTATCCGCCGCCTTGATGAACAATATGAGCTCTATGCACCCGATGTACCTGTTGCGGGAGAAGAGCTTTTCGATGCCGATTATTATGAGGCAAATAAGGTGCGTTTTGAGTGCGCAAGGGCACTGCTTGCCGATGAGCACTCACGTTTTGTTTTCGACTGCGTGATAAAATATAAATTGAGCGGAAAAATAAGTTGTCTTGCCGCCTGCGAGAGCGAGCACGCCAGAAGGCGTCACGACGTCGGACCTGGCTACCAAAGCCGCCGAAGAAGCCTTGAAGAACGCCGGCATCAAAGCGGAAGACCTGAATTTGATCATCGTCTGCACCTTGACGCCGGACCGGGCCTTGCCGTCGACGGCCTGCAAAGTACAGGCCAACCTCCATGCGGTCAATGCCGCTGCCTTTGATTTGGAAGCGGCCTGCTCGGGCTTTGCCTACGGTTCGATCATTGCTTCCCAATTCATCGAAAATAAGATGTATAAATATGTTCTGGTCATTGGTGCGGAAATCCTGACCCGCGTCGTCAACTGGAAGGACCGCTCGTCGTGTGTACTCTTCGGCGATGGCGCCGGTGCCGCTGTCATCGGCCCCGTACCGGAAGGCTACGGCATCCTCGGCGGGGCTATGGGAGCTGACGGAACGGGCGGTGATTTCCTGACGATTCCGGCCAGCGGTGTCGAAATGCCGCCGACCGATGCCCTGCGCGAAAACGGCATGGCCTATGCCAAGATGGACGGCAAGGAAGTCTATAAATTCGCCGTCAAAGCCATGCCCCATGCCGCAGAATTAGCCCTCAAGCGGTCGGGCCTGACGAAGGAAGACATCGATGTCCTCGTACCGCATCAGGCTAATATCCGCATCATCCAGTCCGCCGCCAAACGGCTCCACGTTCCGATGGAAAAAGTATTCGTCAACATCGAGAAATACGCCAACACGTCGGGGGCTTCCATTCCCCTGGCTTTAGATGAAGCCATCAAAGCAGGGATGATCCACCGCGGTGATATCGTCTGCCTGGATGGCTTCGGCGCCGGCCTGACCTGGGCCAGCTTAGTTATGAAATGGTATTGATTTTTTTACGAGAGGTGTGACTGATGATGAAAAAGGCATTTGTTTTTCCCGGCCAGGGTGCCCAGAAAGTTGGGATGGTCAAGGATTTATACGACGCATATCCCGTTGTCAAACAGCTTTTTGAAGAAGCCGACGACGCTTTGGGTTTCTCCCTGACCAAGCTCTGCTTTGAAGGTCCCGATGAAGAACTCATGAAGACCTATAATACACAGCCGGCTATCCTGACGGCCAGCACGGCCTGCTGCCGCGTCCTCGCCCAGGAAGGACTGACACCGGACATCGCTGCCGGCCACAGTCTCGGCGAATATTCGGCCCTCGTCGCTGCCGGCGCCCTGACCTTTGCTGACGCCGTCCGCACGGTCCGCCTCCGCGGCCAGTTCATGCAGGAAGCTGTACCCCTCGGTGAAGGCGGCATGGCCGCTATCCTCGGCCTGGCTGAAGATAAGATCAAAGACATCTGTGCTCAGATTTCGGCTCAGGGCGGCACGGTCCAGGCCGTCAACTTCAACTGCCCCGGCCAGATCGTCATCGCCGGCAGTACCAAAGCCGTCGAAGAAGCTGCCGCTGCCATGAAGGAAGCCGGTGCCAAACGGGCTATCCTCCTTCACGTCAGTGCTCCTTTCCACAGCACGCTCATGGAACCGGCTGCCAAACGGTTGGCCGAAGTGCTCGATGACATCACCATTTCCGATGCCAAGATCCCCGTCGTAGCCAATGTCAACGGCCAGATCGAAACATCGGCTGCCGATATCAAGGCCAACCTGGTCAAACAGGCTGCCAGCCCGGTCCTCTGGATCGACTGTACCAAGACCATGCAGGCTTTCGGTGCCGAAACCTTCGTCGAAGTCGGCCCGGGCAAGACCCTTTGCGGTTTTAACCGTAAAATCGACCGCAAAATCCACAGCGAAAATGTAGAAGATATTCCTTCCTTACAGAAAACGCTTGAATTTTTCCAGGAGGTTCGATAAAATGCACTTAACAGGGAAAACTGCTATCGTCACCGGCGGCTCCCGCGGCATCGGCCGCGCCGTAGCCATCGCCCTGGCTGAAGCCGGTGCCAGCGTCGCCATCATTTATGCTGGCAATACGAAAGCTGCTGAAGAAACGAAGCAGGCCATCGAAGAAAAAGGCGCTCAGGCTATGGTCATCCAGTGCGATGTCTCTGATGAAAAAGCCGTAGCCGACATGGTGAAGGCCGTCAAGAAAGAACTGGGCCGCGTCGATATCTTAGTCAATAATGCGGGCATCACCCGCGACGGACTGCTCATGATCATGAAAGAAGAAGACTGGCAGGCCGTCCTCAATACCAACCTCAATGGGGCGTTCCACTGCACCAAGGCCGTATCGCGGCTGATGATGAAACAGCGCAGTGGTTCGATCATCAACATTACGTCTGTCGTTGGCGAAACGGGCAATGCCGGCCAGGCCAATTACGCCGCTGCCAAAGCCGGCCTCATTGGCTTCACCAAGTCCGTAGCCAAAGAACTGGCTTCGCGCAATATCCGCTGCAATGCCGTAGCACCGGGATGCATCGCCACGGATATGACGGCTGTCCTCGGTGAAGACGCCGTCGATGCCATGGTCAAGACCATTCCCATGGGCCGCGTCGCCCAGCCGGAAGAAGTGGCCAAGGCCGTCTTGTTCCTGGCATCGGACGATGCCAGCTATATTACCGGCCAGACCCTCAACGTAGACGGCGGCATGGTAATGTAATACAAAAAGCATACTCCACTGAAAGGGGGTGAATGGACATGAGCGAACAGGATACTTTTGAAAAAGTTAAGAGCATTGTTGTTGAACAGTTAGGCGTTGACGAAAAAGAAGTCAAAATGGACGCTGCTTACATCGATGATTTAGGCGCTGATTCCTTGGACATTGTTGAACTTATCATGGCTTTCGAAGAAGAATTCAATATCGAAATCCCTGATGATGTGGCTGAAAAAATCAAAACTGTCAAAGATACAGTTGATTACATTGAAAAGGAAAAGAAAGCGTAAGTACGCAATAAGAGCCCGAAGGGGGAGGCATGTTGCATGTCTTCCCCTCCCGGTATCTTGAATGGAGGAAAACAGAGTGAAGCTGCCAGAATTAAGAATAGGTAAGCTCGTAGCAAAGGTGCCAATCATTCAGGGCGGCATGGCCATCCGTTTGTCCACAGCCCGGCTGGCTGCAGCCGTGGCCAATGAAGGCGGTATCGGCCTTATTGCGGCATCTGGCATGCCTTTTGACGAATTGCGACATGAAATTAAGTTAGCCAGAAAATTGTCTCCTCATGGAATCATAGGTATAAACGTAATGGTTGCAGCCCGTGAATTCAAGGGCATCGTGACCACTGCTATTGAAGAAGGAATCGATCTGGTTGTGGCAGGCGCAGGCTTTTCCCGGGACATGTTCGCCTGGGGCAAAGCATCGGGCACGCCTATTGTCCCTATTGTGTCTTCTGCCAAACTAGCTAAAATATCCCAATCCCTGGGTGCTTCGGCCGTCGTCGTCGAAGGAGCTGAAGCAGGCGGACATTTGGGGACCAACCGTTCGAGCCGCCTCATCGTGCCGGAAGTCCGCGCTGCCGTTGACATCCCTGTTATCGGTGCCGGCGGGGTACTGCATGGTGAAGACATTGCGGAAATGCTCCGCCTCGGCGCCAATGGCGTCCAGATGGGCAGCCGCTTTGCTGCCAGCGTTGAATCGAATGGTTCTGAAGAATTGAAGAAAGTCTATCTCCGGGCCAATAAACCGGAAGACTTCATCCTCATACACAGTCCTGTCGGCCTTCCCGGCCAGGCTATCCGCACGCCTTTCTCCGAACGGATCCTCCTGGGGACGGCACCGAAGCCGGAAACATGTGACCAGTGTCTCAAGAAGTGCAGTCATAAATACTGCATCATCCGGGCATTGACGCGGGCTCAGCAGGGCGATGTCGAAACAGGTCTGGTATTTTCCGGCAGGCGCATGATGGAAATCCACGACATTCTGCCGGTCAAGGATATATTTGCCAACATTAAACGGGAAATGGAAGCCATTCCCGACTGATAGTACGTTACTTTTTATAATGAGGTGAAAACTTTGGAAAAACGCGTAGTAATTACAGGGTTAGGTGTCATTTCTCCTGTTGGCATCGGTAAAGATGCTTTCTGGAATGCCCTGCTCAACGGCGAAAACGGCATTGGCCCCATTACCCACTTTGACGCAACCGAATATGCTGCCCGCATTGCCGGCGAAGTCAAAGATTTTAACCCCGCTGACTACGGCATCGACCGTAAAGAAGTCCGCCATATGGACCCGTCCACGCAGTTCTCCGTAGCTGCTGCCAAACTGGCTCTTGACGATTCCAAAATCAATCTGGATGAAGAAGACCGCGACCGCATCGGCACCATCATCGGTACGGGCATTGGCGGTATGGAAACGCTCCACAACTTGTACAAAGGCTTGTTCGCGAAAGGTCCGTCTCGCGTCAACCCCTTCGTCGTACCGAAGATGATTGCCAACATGGCATCGGGCCAGGTATCCATCTTCTTCGGCCTCCAGGGCCATTGTGCCAGCGTTGTCACGGCTTGTGCCACAGGCACGAACTCCATCGGCGCTGCTTACCGCATGATCCAGCGCGGCGAACTCGACGCCGCTGTTGCCGGTGGTACCGAAGCCGCTGTATCTCCCGGTGCCGTAGCTGGCTTTGCCGCTATGAAAGCTTTGAGCACGCGCAACGATGACCCGGCTCATGCATCGCGCCCCTTCGATAAAGACCGCGATGGTTTCGTCATGGGCGAAGGCGCCGGCGTCGTCTTCCTGGAAGAACTGGAACACGCTAAGAAACGCGGCGCTCACATTTACTGTGAAATCGGCGGTTATGGCAGCAATGCCGACGCTTATCACATCACGGCTCCGGCTCCGGAAGGCATCCAGCAGTCCAAATGCATGGCTCTGGCCGTCAAAGATGCCGGCCTCCAGCCGGAAGACGTCGATTACGTCAATGCTCACGGTACGTCGACGCACCTCAACGACCTCAACGAATCGAAGGCCATTGCCCGCGTCTTCGGCGACCATGCCAAAGACATGCTCATCAGCTCGACGAAATCCATGACCGGCCATCTCCTCGGCGCTGCCGGCGCTGTCGAAGCCATTGCCTGCGCCATGACCATCGAAACGGGCAAGGTCCATCCGACGATCAACCTCGTCGAACCGGAAGATGAATTGAAAGAACTGGGCCTCAATTATGTACCCAATAAAGCCGTAGAAGCTGACGTCAACGTCGCCATTTCCAACTCCTTCGGTTTCGGCGGCCATAATGCAACCCTGCTCTTCAAGAAGTACGCTGAATAATAAAGAAGACTGACCTGATGGATACCGAACGAAAACAACAGTTAGAACAATTCATACAGGTCTTGGGCCTCAAGGAATTCCACAATCTCCTCATTTTGGATCAGGCCCTGACCCATTCATCCTATGCCAATGAAAACAAGGCCAGCCACGGCTATTACAACGAACGCCTGGAATTTTTGGGCGATGCCATCCTGGACCTGGTCGTAGGTGAATATCTATTCCTTCATTATCCCAACATGCCCGAAGGGGAACTGTCCAAGGCCCGGGCCAGTGTCGTCAGCGAAACGCCGCTGGCTTCGGTCTGTGCCAAGTTCCACATGGGGGACTATATCCTCCTGGGCAAGGGGGAACTGGCTACGGGAGGACGCACGCGGCCGAGCATCATGGCCGACGCCTTTGAAGCCGTCGTCGGTGCGATTTATATTGACAGTTCCTATGAAGAAGCCCGTAAATTCATCCTTCACCAGCTCAAGGGCTACTTGGACCTGGTCAAGAGCGGCCATTATGAAAAAGACTATAAGACCCTCTTCCAGGAATACGTCCAGCAAAAGGGCCCGCAGCACATCGAATACGAACTGTGCCGCAGCGAAGGACCGGACCACGACAAGACCTTCTACATAGAAGTCAAAGTCAACGGCAAAGTCCTGGGCGAAGGATCGGGAAAAACAAAAAAAGACGCCGAACAACATGCAGCCCATACAGCGCTCATGGATTTGAAAGGCGAAGAGTTTTGAGTGGCTAGTGATTAGTGGCTAGTGGCTAGTATTACGAACCACGAACAACGAACCACTAAAAAAGAGGCTGTCGATGAGACAGCCTCTTTTTTTCACAGGAGGCATCATGCAAACGTCTATCATCCCTATTTTCATTCCCCATATCGGCTGTCCCCACCGCTGTGTCTTCTGCAATCAGTGGCAGATTACGGGACACCAGGGCTTGCCGTCGCCCGATGAGGTGCGCCGTCTCATTGCGTCCTATACGGCGTCGGCCCGGACGTCGCGCTACTGGGAAGCAGCTTTCTACGGCGGCAGTTTCACGGCCATGCCCGGGGAGGTACAGGAAGGCCTTCTGCAGCCGGCTTACGAAGCCTTGGAGGCCGGTACGATTGACGCCATCCGCTGTTCGACCCGGCCGGACTGCATTACGCCGGAGATATTGCAGCGCCTGCAGCAGTACGGCATGACCTGCGTCGAACTGGGCGTCCAGTCCATGGACGATACCGTTCTCGAGCAGGCCCGGCGGGGCCATACGGCAGGGGATGTCGTGGCGGCGACAGCCCTCTTACGGCAGTACGGCTTCACCGTCGGCCATCAGCTCATGCCCGGCCTGCCCGGCGAAGACTGGCCGAGCCTGGTCCGGACGACAGCGGCTATCTGCCGGCTCCAGCCGGACCTGGCCCGTATCTATCCCGTTGCCGTCCTCGCCGGGACGGACCTGGCTGCCAGCTGGCGGGCCGGCCGCTACCAGCCCTTGACCATCCATGAAGGCGTCGTCCGGGCGGCCTACATGAAGCAGCACTTCCTGGAACAGGGCATAAATTGCATCCGGACGGGCCTGCAAGCCACGGAAAACCTGGATGACGACACGCAGGTCCTGGCCGGGGCCTACACGCCGGCTATGGGCGAATTAGTCGATACTCGCCGCTATGGTCGGCAGCTCCTGTCCTTCCTCCGCAGCCTGCCCGATGAACCGGCAATCACCATCGGCTATAACCGGCGCGATACGTCCCGCGTCCGGGGCTATCGCAACGTTACCGTCAAGACGGCCCGCTGGAGCCTGCCTCAGCACCTGATCTGGCATCAGGATGAGGTACCCCTTGGTCATATCCGTGTCTGCCAGGGCCGGACTGTGTATGACCTCGATGTGAATAGCAAAACCGGGCCTACTATGATATAATAAAATAGTACGTATGATTTTCGCATCCAACCTTTGAAGATAAATACAACATTGGAGGAAATAGAATGGCAAGAGTAAAAATCACAGAAACGGTCCTTCGCGACGGCCACCAGTCCATTGCGGCCACGCGTATGCGCCTGCGCCAGATGCTGCCGGTCCTGGAAGCGATGGATGAAGTCGGCTATAATGCCCTGGAATGTTGGGGTGGCGCTACCTTTGATACGTGTATGCGCTTCCTCGACGAAGACCCGTGGGAACGCCTGCGGACCATCAAGAAGCACGTCAAGAAGACGCCCTTGCAGATGTTGTTCCGCGGCCAGAATATCTTAGGCTACCGCCATTATGCCGACGACGTCGTCTACGAATTCGTCAACCGCGCCGTCGATAACGGTATCGACATCATCCGCGTCTTCGACGCCCTCAACGACCCGCGCAACCTGGAATCGTCCATCAAGGCGGCGAAAGACACGAAGTCCGTCCACGTCCAGGGCGCCCTGGTCTATACCATCAGCCCTATCCATACGATGGAATCGTTCACCAAGGTCGCCAAGGAACTGCAGGACATGGGCGTCGACTCCATCTGCATCAAGGATATGTCCGGCCTGCTGTCGCCGTATGACGCATACAACCTGATCCGCATGCTCAAGAAGCACTTGTCCGTGCCTATTGAACTGCACACGCACTGTACGTGCGGCCTCGGTGAAATGACCTATATGAAGGCCGTCGAAGCCGGTGTCGACATCATCGACACGGCCTTGTCGCCATTCGGCGAAATCACCAGCCAGCCGGCGACGGAATCGATGGTCATGGCTCTGCAGCACAGCATCTATGATACGGACATCGACGTCGACCGCCTGTGGCCCATCGTCGACCACTTCAAGCATGTCCGCAAAGAACTGGAAGACGAATTCAAATTGACCATGCCCAGCCAGATCAATCCGGCTGTCCGCAAATATCAGATTCCTGGCGGCATGCTGACCAACCTCTATAACCAGCTAAAAGCCCAGGGCGCCGAAGACCGCTTCGACGAAGTCCTGGCCGAAATGCCCAACGTCCGCCGCGACCTCGGCTATCCGCCGCTGGTTACGCCGACCAGCCAGATCACCGGCTCGGCAGCAGCCCTCAACGTCCTCTATGGCCGCTATAAGATCGTCACCAACGAAGTCCGCGACATCGTCCGCGGGAAATACGGCCGCGTCCCCGGCAAGATCGACGAAAAGTTCCGCAAGATGTGCATCGGCGACGAACCGGTCATCACCCACCGCCCAGCCGACGACTTGGAACCGGAACTGGAAAAATCGAAGAAAGCCCTGGCTGACGAAGGATTCCCCGATGCCAGCCCGGAAGACGTTTTGAGCTATACCCTGTTCCCAGAAGTAGCCCTGCCGTTTTTCCGTAAAAGAGATAACAAATAGACTATTGACAAGTCCTGTCGAATCAGTTAAAATAGAAAAGTCGACGGGACGTGGCGCAGCTTGGTAGCGCGCTTCCTTGGGGTGGAAGAGGTCGCGAGTTCAAATCTCGCCGTTCCGACCAAGACAAAAGAAGGGTTTGTCGTTATGCGACAAACCCTTTTTGTTGTTAGTAGCTAGCAGTTAGTTGTTAGCGGATGGCTTTAAATTTAAGGGCTTTTTCTGCAAACGACAAACTCTGTGCTACAAACTGTAGAGTAAAAGGGACTGCGCATGATGACATAATCTTCGTGCGACAGCCCCTTTTTTGTCATTGTAGGGGCTCGCACGTGGGGAGCCCGTTCCGGAATTTGGATGATTCTTCTGACAGACTAGTTGGGAAAAATCACACATATCCTGAAGCGGGCCGCCCTTTGGGACGGCCACTACGAAATGCTAACCACTAGCCACTAACCACTAACCACTAACCACTTCTCACGGTTGCTTTTTCGGCCATTTCTGATAGAATGATGATAAATAGTATAGTATATATCCGTTTGTCATCCGCTTATTTTCTGTCAGAGGAGGTTTTCATCATGGGTTACATTTTAAAGAAAGACCAGCAGGACCTGGTCAATTTGGCTAAAGATTTTGCTGAAAAGAAAGTCGCTCCTTTTGTTCATGAATTGGATCAGGCTAAGGAACCGGGCCAGAAGTTACTGGACATCTATCAGGAAGCCGTCGACATGGGCTTCTGCGGCCTGGAAATCCCGGAAGAATACGGCGGCCTGGGCCAGGATTATTATACCGTTGCCGCTGTCTATGAAGAACTGGCAAAAGTCGACGCCGGTGTCGCTACGGCTATTGCCGCTTCCGGCCTGGGCCTGAAACCGGTACTCCAGCACGGCACGGATGCCCAGAAGAAGCTCTATGCCGAATACCTGACCGGTGAAAAGGGCAGCGGTTTCTGCGCTTTCTGCCTGACCGAAGCCAATGCCGGCTCCGATGCGGCAGCCGGGACGACAGTCGCTGTCAAACAGGGCGATGAATACGTATTGAACGGCACGAAATGCTTCATCACCAATGGCGGCGTCGCTTCGGTCTACACGGTCTTTGCCATTACCGACAAGACAAAGGGCGTCAAAGGCATTTCGGCTTTCATCGTCGAACGGGACCGCCCAGGCGTTTCTGTCGGCAAGGAAGAAGATAAGATGGGCATCCGCCTGTCCAACACGACGGAAGTCATCTTCCAGGACGTCCATATCCCGGCTGACCACCTCATCGGTCAGGAAGGGAAGGGCTTCATCTATGCCATGCAGACCCTGGACCTGGCCCGGCCTATGGTCGCATCCCTGGCCGTCGGCATTGCCCAGCGGGCTATTGACGAATCGGTCAAATACGCCAAACAGCGCGTCACCTTCGGCAAACCGATTATCAAGCACGAAGTCATCGCCTTTAAACTGGCTGACATGGACATGAAGACCGAAGTCGCCCGTGCGGCAATCATCAACTTCCTCAACACCTACTATGCCGTACCGAAACGGAACTATACCCGCGAAGCTGCCATTGCCAAATGCTTTGCCGGTGACATGGCCGTCCAGGTCGCATTGGAAGCTGTTCAGATCCTTGGCGGCTTCGGTTACAGCCGGGAATATCCGGTAGAAAAACTCGTCCGCGATGCCAAGATCATGCAGATTTACGAAGGCACCAACGAAGTTCAGCGCATGGTCATTGCCGGCTTCGTGGCGAATAAATAACACTCATCAATGAAGGGGGAACCAATTCATGAGGGATTTGAACATTATACGTTCTAAAAAAGGTTTTATCAGTGATATGGACGGTGTTATCTACCAAGGCAGCACCTTGATTCCGGGGGTAAAGGATTTTGTGAACTGGCTCCAGAAAGAAAAGAAGCAGTTTCTGTTCCTTACCAATTCTAGTGAACGGACCCCGCTGGAACTTCGCAAAAAGCTTCAGTCTATGGGACTGGATGTCGAGGAAAGTCATTTTTATACGAGCGCCCTGGCGACGGCTCATTTCCTGAAAACCCAGGCTCCAGGCTGTTCGGCTTACATCATCGGAGCCCATGGCCTGATCAATGCTCTGTATGAAGTTGGTATTCCTTTCAATGATGTCAATCCGGAATACGTAGTCGTCGGCGAAACGACAGGCTATAATTATGAAATGATCATCAAGGCAACCGAGCTGATCAACAAAGGGGCTAAGCTTATTGGCACCAATGGCGATATGACCAGTCCTAGTGACCGGGGCGTTATCCCGGCCTGCCGGGCCTTGATTGCACCGATTGAACTGGCTACGGGGAAGAAAGCTTACTTCATCGGCAAGCCGAATCCATTAATGATGCGCACTGGCTTGAAAAAGCTGGGCGTCCATTCCGAAGAAGCCGTCATGATTGGCGACCGGATGGATACGGACATCATCGGTGGGGTAGAATCAGGTATGGAAACAGTCTTGGTCATGAGCGGTGTCTCTAATCGGGAAAATATCCAGCAGTTCTCTTACCAGCCCCATTATATCCTGGACCGGATCGGTGATTTAGTGCCGAAAAAAGCAAAAGCTTAATTGAAAAAAGACCACGCACGAAGGTTTCTCTGCCATCATGCGTGGTCCCTTTTGTCTTATAGTTTGTAGTACCGGGTTTGTAGTTTGTAGAAGATGGTTTTAAATTTTTTACCATTTGCGGCAAACTAAAAACTACAAACTTAATACTCAAAAAGCGGCTGTCTTAATAAGACAGCCGCTTTTTGGCATACCCGCATATCTGCCAGGCAATATTTCCGATGATAATACCCAGGACGGCACCGGTCAGGACGTCGCTGGGGAAATGCATGAACAGGTACATACGGGAAAAGGCGACGACACAGGCCAGGCCGTAGGCCGCTATGCCCGGGCGCCGACAGGACCGGAATAAGACCGTGGCCCCGGCAAAGAAGAAGAACGAATGGCCTGACGGAAAAGAGTAGCTGATCGGGTACTTCAGCGTATCCAGCGTCGGCGCACCGGGGATGACCAGATACGGCCGGATACGCATGACGAAGTGCTTGATGGCCACATCGCCGACGAGGATGGCCAGGATGACGGCGACGATGATGGTAAGCGTGACCCAGCGGCTCCGCCGTTTCCAAAGACCGGCGGCCGCTAGGATGGCCCAGAGCCAAAGCGTATTGATCACCGTCGTGAAGTAAGTGATGAAAGCATCCATGTGCGGCCCGGCCAGGCGGTGCAGCCCAAAGAGGATGTGAATATCCGTCGTCGTAATCCATTCCATAGTAAGACTCCTTTCGTAGAAACAAAAGCCAGTATATCATGAATTTTATGATTAGAAAAATATATATATCATAGATTATCCATATGTAAAAAATATATCTATAAAATCGCTGTAAAACAAAACAGAAAGCATTGAGAAAGCCACATGTCGGGAATATAATAATAGATATGAAGAAAATTCATGATATTGAGGTGATTACATTGGAACAGGAAATATATACATCGACGAACGAACTCTACGACGTCCTCTGCCAGCTCCGGCGCGACGTCCTTTCCCGGGGCGACGCCTTATTCCAGCACTGGCTGCCGCAGATACAGCGGACACGCTTCGTTTATAGCGCCTGGAATATGGCCTTTTACTTAGCTCTGCGCTGCCATGACCTGCGGAAAATCCAGCGCTCCCTCCTGCCCTTGGGCCTGTCCTCCCTGGGACGCGGCGAAGCTCGGGCGATTACCAATCTGGATGCCGTCATGGCCTCCCTCGGCCGGATTTGCCATGAACCGGCAGATAAACTCATCCCTTATCCCCAGACAAAGCGCTTCTTCTACGGTGATACGCTCCTGGCCTATAACACAGGGCGGATTTTTGGTACGGCCAAGACGGGGACGCGTATCATGGTGACCCTGCCGACAGAAGCCGCCGAAGATGGCGGGACCCTGATCCGCAACCTCGTCGCCGCCGGCATGGACTGCGCCCGCATCAACTGCGCCCACGATTCCCGCGAAGTCTGGGATGCCATGATTTCCTACATCCGCCAGGCCGAAGCCGAAACGGGGCATCACTGCAAAGTCTACATGGACCTGGCCGGTCCGAAAGTCCGCATTGCCTCAGTCCTGCTGCGCTATGGCGAAGCCAAGGTCATGCCGGGAGAACAAGTCTTCCTCGTATCCGGCGCCATTTCATCGTATCCTTCAGATTATACGGGAAATATCGTCTTGTCGTGCAGCATCCCGGAAGTCTTTGAAAACCTTCAGAGCGGCCAGCCCGTCCTCATCGACGATGGGAAAATCCGGGCCGTCGTCGAAAGCCTGACCGAAAAGGGGGCCTACCTGAAGATTACCTACACCAAGCCGAAAGGCGGGAAAATTAAGAACCAGAAGAGCCTGAACTTCCCGCAGACGCCGATGAACCTGTCGCCTTTGACGGAAAAGGACAAAGAAGACCTGGACTTCGTCGTCCAACATGCCGATGCCATCGGCTATTCCTTCGTGAAGTCCGCAGCCGACGTGGCCCTCTTGCAGAAAGAATTGAAGAAACGCTGCGGCAAATCGTTCCATCACCTGGCCCTGGTCGCCAAAATCGAAAATAAAGAAGCCGTAGACCACTTGCCGGACATCATCATCCAGGCTGCATCCCGTCAGCCCTTGGGCATCATGATCGCCCGCGGTGACCTGGCCGTCGAAGTCGGATATCGGCGCCTGGCTGAGCTCCAGGAAGAAATCATGTGGGTCTGCGAAGCGGCGCATATCCCCGTCATCTGGGCCACACAAGTCCTGGAAAACCTGGTCAAGACGGGCCTGCCGTCACGGGCGGAAATCACTGACGCCGCCATGGGCGAACGGGCTGAATGTGTCATGCTCAATAAAGGCCCGTACATCGTCGAAGCTGTCACCGTCCTGACCAACATCCTCCAGCGCATGGAACAGCACCAATACAAAAAAACATCCCAGCTGCGGGCCCTTCATATTGCCGAACACGTCTTTGAAGAACTGTGAGGTGTTGTAAATACAACAGTTTTCCGCTACTTTCTATGATATAGTAAAGCCAGAGAGAAAAGGGATGCTCATCCATGTGAAAGGAGCGTGGAAACTATGAAAGCACTGGTATTGTATTCCTCACAGACAGGTAGAGTCAAAAAATTAGCCGAAGCCATCCGTTCGGTCCTGCCGAAAGATACGGACTTCCTGCCCATGGAACAAGCCCCGGAAAACTTTGACGATTACGATATCGTCTTTGCCGGCGTCTGGTTCCTGAACCTGAAATTAGATAACGTCTCCCAAGCCGTCCTGCCGCGGCTCAAAGCCGGAAAAGTCGCCCTCTTTGCCATCATGCACCGCGACCTCTTCTCCGACGACATCTCGAAGAACCTGCGCAGCGCCGTCGAACTCCTGCCCAGCGGCGTATGGGTCGCCGGGACCCACGTCAATTACGTGGCCGAAGCCATGGCTAAGACACCGTTGGGAGAAAACGAATTGATCGACGTAGAATCGGTCAAAGACTTTGCCGAAAACACCTATTACCGTACCCAAACAGATAAGGTTGCCTGATTCGTTTACCAGAATCCCACTCCGGTAACATAGTCAGATGCAAAGGGACCGTCGCATAGCACTTTTGCTGCCATGCGCGGTCCCTTTTCCTTAAAGAATGAATAAAAAAACGACAGTTCCTGTTGCTGGTTACTGTCGTTTTTTTTATTGCTAACCCTAGTGCTAACCTTCTTCGATTTTTCATGTAATAAAAAATAACCACGCGGCTCATAAACCGCGTGGTTATCAGATTCTTTATGGTGGAGATAAGGAGGATCGAACTCCTGACCTCTTGCATGCCATGCAAGCGCTCTCCCAGCTGAGCTATACCCCCATGTGTCTGGTACGGAAAACATTATAGCATGGACTATGGATTATTGTCAAGTTTCAAAGACCTTTTTCTTATTCAAGAAATTCCCATAATATGTTGGCACCGTCCTAGATACTCCATTTTTGCTATACAAAATCGTTCATGCTATAATACTCATAGTTAGAGTAACCCGGATTAACATAAAAATATAGCGTCTCCTTCGTTCCCAAGGAAGAAGGTCCGCCTAGCAGATTGACAATGAATGACAGGAGGTAGACAGATGTCAGGTATTTTCTCCATTTCACGGTTCAGGATGGCAACAGATGGCCCTGGTATATCCACCCTCATTGGTTTTTCCGGCTGTCCCTTAAATTGTCAGTATTGTCCGAATCCTATTTGTCATACTGATCGTAGTCAGTGGCCTGATTATAGTGCTCGTGAACTGATTGATTTTGTCAGACGGGATGAGCTGTATATGCGTATGACAGGTGGGGGCATCGTCTTCGGCGGTGGTGAGCCGCTGGGCCAAGAGTATTTTGTCAAAGAATGTGCTTTGTATAGTCAAAAAACACTGCCAGATATCCCTCTCCGTATCGAGACATCATTGCAGGCATCCATAAAGAACGTACAGGAATTGCTGCCTTATATTTCATTGTGGATCATCGACATCAAAGATTTGAATCCTGATGTTTATTACCGGTATACTCATGGGCAGATGGACCTTATGTGGAACAATCTGATGTATCTTGTACAACATGCTCCCTATGGGCAGGATTCTATATGGGTCCGGGTTCCCCGTATCCCGGGATATAATACAAATCGCGATATCCAGAAAAGCGTCCGCAGGCTCCAACCCTATGTAAAGCATATTGAAGTTTTTTCCTATCGGAAGCCACCAGAAAAGAGGGAGGGGACGACAGAATGAAAGATGCCCATCCATATGAGTTAAAAAACTTTTCCAATATTCAAAATAGTGCTATACAAAACTGGATTCAAAAAGGGTATGCCTATTTTTTAGGCTTAGGGTGTATTCCGGATTTAAAAAGAGCCTGTTTCTATTTTAAGAGAGCCGCTCAAGCAGGAAATCAGCATTGTCATTATCTGGTGAATCAAATAAAACACTATCACTACTATTGGAAACTTGAGTCATGGAATTCATCTTATTACGATTATGATGATGCAGATCCACTTATCCTCGGATTATATCTGGCCCAGGCGGGCTGGATTGAGAAGGGAATCCGGAACTGCCCTGGCAGCATATACTGGTTTAAGAAAGCTTTTAAACGGTCGTATCGGCAAGAGGTACAGCCGTTTGCACGGGAATTTCTGAAACGCTACACTGCCGGCATGGATGCCACTCTTCCTGTCATTCAGTTTATAAAGCAGAAGGCATTAAGTGATGATGTTTACTATTCCTTCGTTTGGGGAGTTTGTCTCGAACGGGGGCTGTCCGTTGAACAAGATGAGCAAGCCGCTTTCCGTTGGTATATGAAGGCTGCTGATGCCGGACAATGTCTGGCATTTGCTGCCCTAAGCCGATGCTATAGCGAAGGGATTGCTGTACCGGTAGATCCCCACATGGCCTCTGTCTATAAAAAGAAATACCACGAAGCAAGTACTGAAACATATGCAACAATGGGCATTATAGATGTATTTGACCCAACGAGTTTCGAAGAAACAATTTACACAAAAAAGAGTATCCAGAAACAGCCAGTACGTTCCGATGGTAAGGATATCTGCCGTACATTACGAGCATTACGGGCTCGATTTGCCGCCGCTAACCACATTCCCTGGAGCGAACCGGATTGCCCTCAGAAAACGCCCTGTTCCGGTACTTGTCCGGCTTGTGAAAAAAGCGCTCCGCAAACTAACGAAATTGGCCCAGAAGCAGCCGGATTGTACGTATCCGTTTTTCAATCTTATTTCCCACGAGCCAGATGTGACCGTTAAACCGGTAAAACTAAAATCACTTACCCCAAGTGAGCAGTATGTCGACCTACTTGCAGACTTTTGTGGCTATATCGATTTTACAAGATTGCCTGAACATATCACAAACGTCTTAAAGCAGTATTATATCTATGTAGAGAGTGATTTATACTACTATCTGTCACTGGAAAATGCACCTCTGCTTCCAGGCCTGACGGAAGCGGATTTTGAAACACTAAGAGAGTATGCATCTTCAAGATCCATTCGATTACAAAAAATACATGTATCACAACAGGCAATAAAAAAATTTTTTACTTCTTTACCCCAAAAAATATGCGGATCAAAAATTTCATCTGATGAAATTGTATAAAGAAGAGGAGTGATATTTTATGAGTAATCGGCATCCTAAGGGAAGGCTGGAAGGAAATTGGCATGTTGAATATGAGCCTAATATGTATACTCCAGGACGTAGAAAAGAAACATGTAAATTTTATGATATGGATAAAAAATGTTGCTGTAATATAGTAGCTCCGGATTTTTCTGTCAGATGCAGGCCTGGCCAATGCGGATATTACGAATATGGGAAACCTATTTCTGAAAAGGACTATAAAGTACAGAAACAAATGATGATTCAAAAGGAAATGGCGAATATGTCCGTAGGAAGCCATAGCAGTCATAAGAAGAATAAGAAAGGACAGCAGAAGCACCCGTCAGGCATTAAGAAACATTGGGGAGCTTGTAAGGCCGTGGTTGTTTTAGAAATTCACAATAACGGTGAGAATATTCAAAAAACTTTTTATTTAGAAAAGCCAGGAACAAGAACGCCTACGACATTTGCAAATGTTTGCAGTCAGGCCCATGCGAACGATATCGTATGGTTTAACCTGATTCTGCAAGAAGTCTCCCGCCTCTTTAGGCGGTGAGATGAATTGC
>OGYL01001246.1_pt1 | contig 19918 bp, 12 predicted proteins | sample 1576541 | NCBI WGS metagenome assembly OGYL01 (sample SAMEA3541551, study PRJEB24748) | human gut metagenome | biome: human gut; feature: human-associated habitat; material: faeces | place: China | collected 2012 | reverse complement strand
TTCAATTCCATCCGGAAGTAAACGATACTGAATTTGGACGTCCGTATGCAGGGCAAGGTCAAGCGCACCGGCGCTTATCCCGCCGGCAAGCAGGCCGCCTACAAGAAGGCTGTCGTCACCCTGACCGCCGACTCCAAGACCATCGAGTTCTTCGAGGGTATGGTCTAAACCAAATCTCAATAAAGGAGAGAAACGCAAATGGCTATTAAGACTTTCAAGCCTTACACCCCCGCCCGCAGAAACATGACTGTTTCCGCTTTCGACGGTGTTGATAAGAAGGCAAAACCTGAGCGTAGCCTGGTTGAGACCCTCAAGAAGAACGCAGGTCGCAACAGCTACGGTCACATCACCGTCCGCCATCGCGGCGGCGGCAACAAGCGCAAGTACCGCATCATCGACTTCCGCCGCGACAAGCTTGATATGCCGGCGACTGTCCAGCGCATCGAGTATGACCCGAACCGCAGCGCGTTCATCGCCCTGGTCAAGTATGAAGACGGCGAACTCCGCTACATCCTCGCGCCTGTCGGCCTGAAGGCCGGCGACACCGTCGTCTCTTCCGCCGCCGCTGATATCAAGCCCGGCAACTGCCTGCCGCTTGCCAATATCCGCTTTGACCTGTACCGCGCAGCGACCCGGGAGCAGCTGGAAAACGGGGATTTTTCCCTCAGTTCCATATCTGACGAAGCGGCCATGAAGGATTATCGGACGCCCGGAAATCTTGTGACGATCCTGACCACGGACATTCACGGCCTTGCGTCCTATAATTTTACGGCGAATAACCAGCCGGAGGGCGTGTATCTGGTCGTCCAGCGCACGGAAAGCGAAGCGGCAGAGGTTTCCGCGCCCTTTTTCTTAGTTGTTCCCGGAGTCGGGGGCGATGGCGGGAACGCTTACACCCTGAATGTCAGGCCGACCGGCACGTTGGAAACCACGCCGGTCGCCGAAGTGAATGTAGCCGAAATCGGCTGCACCAGCGGCAGCTTTGACGTGGGGCAGTTACATACATGGATTCTGCGGGCCAGCGTCCCGGCAGGCATCCGGGCAGCGCAAAAGTACACCATCACAGGCAATTTTGACGAGCATCTGACGATGGAAGACTCAGCGCCGTCCGTCACCCTGCTGACCAGAGCAGGAGCGGAAATTGATCTCACCGAAAGCGACCACTACGTAATATCACACAGCGAAGCAAACGGGAAAATAAGCGTTTCTCTAACTCCTGCCGGCATGGCCTATGCGTCGGCCAATCAGGGGGGAGGGGAGTGTACACCGGAAATCCGGGTACGCTTTCAGGCATCGATCAGGGAAAACGCCGGACTTGACGCCCCCATCCCGTGCAGCGCGTCGGTCAGCTACCTGAATTCCGCGGGCGTATTCTATGAAGCGCAGTCCGGAGCCGGGGAAGTGCATACGGGCGGAATCCATCTTTTCGTCTCCGACGAAGCGGGGCAGCCACTCAGCGGCGCGGCGTTCCGGCTGGTCAGAGCGGAGGATGAATGGAAGGAAGAAACGGAGTCAAGCACCGCATATGTGAACTTCCTCACAGGCAGCGGAGGAAAACCGGTCTCGGAGGTAACGACCGGCGAGGATGGCAGGGCATTCCTCTGGGGCGTGGCATATGGCCGCTACTATCTGGTGCAGACGAAAGCGCCGGATGGGAAGGACAAGCTCAGCCAGCCCGCCGCCGTCACCGTCAGCGCGTCCAGCCACTTAACCGCACAAGACTCATCCGCGCTATTTTCGGCGACAAGGAAAGAGAAGTCCGCGATACATCCCTGCGTGTTCCGCATGGTGAATTCGGCAAGGTTGTCGATGTCAAAGTCTTCACCCGTGAAAACGGCGATGAACTGGCTCCTGGCGTCAACAAGCTCGTCCGCGTATACATTGCTCAGAAACGTAAGATCCGTGAAGGCGACAAGATGGCCGGCCGTCACGGCAACAAGTGCGTATGCTCCAGAATTCTTCCAGTCGAAGATATGCCGTTCACACCAGACGGTCGTCCTGTCGACCTGGTTCTGAACCCGCTAGGCGTACCATCCCGAATGAACATCGGACAGATTCTGGAAATCCACCTGTCCTGGGCCTGCCACATGCTCGGCGAAGAAATTCACGAAGCACTGAAGGATCCGGCTCAGTACAAGATCATGGAACAGCGTCTGCGCAACTGCGGATATGATTTCGATCAGTATGGCATGCCTGAACCGACCGAATCCGGTATCCATATCGCAACCCCGGTATTCGACGGCTGCCGCGATGAAGACCTCGCAGCAACACTGAAAGCAGCTGGCCTGCCGACTAATGCAAAGACTGATCTTTATGACGGCCGTACCGGTGAAAAACTGGACAACCAGGTCACCATCGGCTGGAAATACATGCTGAAGCTCCATCACCTCGTTGATGACAAGATTCATGCTCGTTCCACTGGTCCATACTCCCTCGTTACCCAGCAGCCACTGGGCGGCAAGGCTCAGTTCGGCGGCCAGCGCTTCGGCGAAATGGAAGTCTGGGCACTCGAAGCTTACGGCGCAGCTTACACACTGCAGGAAATCCTGACCGTCAAGTCCGATGATGTCATCGGCCGTGTCAAGGCATATGAAAAGATCTTCAAGGGCGAAAACATCCCGAGCCCGGGCGTTCCGGAATCCTTCAAGGTTCTCATGAAAGAACTTCAGTCCATCGGCCTGGATGTCCGCATCCTGAACGAAAATGGCGACGAAGTCGTTCTGAAGGAACTCGACGAAGAAGATATGGAACAGGGTTACGGCGGCGGAGAACGCTGGCACAGAGATGAAGTCAAGGAAGCTATGGAAGGCGACACTGCTGTCACCGAATCCAGAAATGCCATGGAATCTTCCATGACGGGCGCTCCGGCTGAATCCCTCCATGATGATGTAGCATCCTTCAACGATGCCCTTGAAGCTGAAGTCACAGCTCCCGCTTATGAAGAAGCAGGATTTAATGAAGAAGAACTCAATGGCGATTCCGGTCACGACGATGACCGTGACGAATAAGTCCGGAAAGGAGCGGTACACAATTGTTAGATGTAAACGAATTTGATTCCATGAAAATCGGCATCGCTTCTCCGGAAAAGATCCTCGAATGGTCCCACGGCGAAGTAACGAAACCGGAAACGATTAACTACAGAACCCTGAAGGCTGAAACCGATGGTCTCTTCTGCGAGAAAATTTTCGGACCGACAAAGGATTGGGAATGCAAATGCGGCAAATATAAGAAGATGCGTTATAAAGGCACCATCTGCGACAAGTGCGGTGTCGAAGTAACGAGCTCCAAGGTTCGCCGTGAAAGAATGGGCCACATTGCCCTGGCATGCCCCGTTTCTCATATCTGGTATTTCAAGGGTACCCCGTCCCGTATCGGATTGATCCTTGAAATCGCTCCGCGTCAGCTGGAAAGAGTTCTCTATTTCGCAGCTTACATCGTCCTGGATCCGGGAGACACCAACCTCTCCAAGAAACAGGTCCTGAACGAAACTGAATACCAGACTGCCGTTGCTACTTACGGCAAAGGCTCCTTCAAGGCTCAGATGGGCGCTGAAGCTATCCAGTACCTTCTGAAGGAACTGGATCTGCCGGCTCTCGAAAAAGCCCTGAAGAAGGAAATCGAAGAAGGCAGCGGCCAGCGCAAGGTAAAATGCATCCGCCGTCTGGAAGAAGTCGAAGCATTCCTTCATTCCGGCAACAAGCCTGAATGGATGATCCTGACCGTTCTTCCGGTCATTCCTCCGGATCTGCGCCCGATGGTTCAGCTCGATGGCGGCCGTTTCGCTACCTCCGACCTGAATGATCTCTACCGCAGAGTCATCAACAGAAACAACCGTCTGAAGAGACTTCTGGAACTCGGTGCTCCGGAAATCATCATCAGAAACGAAAAGCGTATGCTGCAGGAAGCAGTCGATGCGCTGATCGATAACGGCCGCCGCGGCAGAGCCGTATCCGGCCCGGGAAACAGACCGCTGAAATCCCTCTCCGATATGCTGAAGGGCAAACAGGGCCGTTTCCGTCAGAACCTGCTTGGTAAACGTGTCGACTATTCCGGCCGTTCCGTTATCGTCGTAGGTCCTGAACTGAAAATGTACCAGTGCGGTCTGCCGAAGGAAATGGCAATCGAACTCTTCAAGCCGTTCATCATGCATGAACTAATCAAGAGAGGCATCGTCATCAACCTGAAAGCTGCCCGCAAGAAAGTCGACAAGCTCGCTCCTGAAGTCTGGGATGTCCTTGGCGACGTTATCAAGGAACACCCGGTTCTCCTGAACCGCGCTCCTACACTTCACAGACTCGGTATCCAGGCATTTGAACCGATCCTCTGGGAAGGCCGTGCAATCAAACTGCATCCGCTCGTATGTCCGGGCTACAACGCCGACTTCGACGGTGACCAGATGGCATGCCATCTGCCGCTGTCCGTAGAAGCGCAGGCCGAAGCAAGAACGCTGATGCTTTCCATCAATAACATCCTTTCGACAAAAGACGGCAAGCCGGTTGCTATTCCTTCTCAGGATATGATCCTCGGATCCTATTACCTGACCATCGTGGAAACAGCAGCTGACAACAAAGTCGACTTCACGCCGGAAGAAAAAGCTGCTCATCCGGATGCTTCCTTCGATCCTGCCAAGGAATGGAAGAAGGCTGAAGATGAGATGGATACATCCCATCTGCATGCTTACACTGGTTATGACGAAGTCATGCTGGCTTATGCACTGCACGAAATCCGTATCCATGATTTCATCAAAGTTCACATCCCGAAGGAAGACCGTCCGGACGGATTCAACGATGATGATTCTGATCTTGTCATTTCTACCCCGGGCCGCCTGATTTTCAACTATGCGATCCCGAGAGAACTCCGTTATTTCTACAAGCGTCATGAAAAGAGAGTCGACGAAAACGGCAATGTCACCGAAGTTGTCAACAACGGCCTCGGCGTCACCATCGGCAAGAAGCAGATGGGCAAGCTCGTCAACGACTGCTTCAAGAAGCTCGGCTTCAAGGCAACCGGCGATCTGCTTGACTCCGTCAAGTCCCTCGGCTTCCATTACGCTCTCGTATCCGGTATTTCCATCGGCATCTACGACGTAGCCGTTCCGCCTGAAAAGGATGGAATCCTCGAAGACGGCGATGAAAAGGTAGAACAGATCAAGAGATACTTCAGACGCGGCCTCATGACCGACGACGAAAGATACAGAAGAGTCGTCGAAATCTGGAGTGCAAAGACCGACGAAGTCGGCGCTGCTATGAAGAGCTCCATGAGAAAGTTCAACCCGCTGACCATGATGGCACAGTCCGGCGCCCGTGGTAACGACAACCAGATCAGACAGCTGGCCGGCATGCGCGGCCTGATCGCCGATACATCCGGTAAGACCGTTGAACTGCCAGTTAAGGCAAACTTCCGTGAAGGTCTGACCGTACTGGATTACTTCACATCTTCCCACGGCGCCCGCAAGGGTCTGGCCGATACCGCACTGCGTACAGCAGACTCCGGTTACTTGACCCGCCGTCTCGTCGATGTCTCCCAGGACGTCATCGTCCGCGAAGAAGACTGCGACGTACAGGTACTGAACTTCGACCGTGAAGAAGGCATCCTTGCATCCCGTCCGGATGTAAAGAACACCATTCTCGGCCTGAAACCGACACTCCTCGGATCCGTACTCGATGAAGACATCATCGACCGCAGAAGCGGTGAAATCCTCCTCGTCAAGGGCAAGACCCTCGATGCTGACGATGTCACCCTCCTGAACCGCCATCTGGTTGAATCCGTCACTGTCGTTATTCCAAGCGCTGATGCTGAACCGGAAACGAAGACATTCGACCTCGGCACCGCTGAAGCTGTCAAGGAATATGATTACGCTATGCGTCATCACCTGACCGTTCATTTCGCAGGCAAGGCTCTTGAAGAAGACGCTCTTGACCGCAGCGGAAATGTTGTTCTTACAGCAGGCACCGTCATTGATGCTGATGCTGCTGAAAAGATTCTGGCCGCTGACGTTCCGGTCATCCGTGTACGCATGGATGAATGCGAAGGCGTCGAAGTCATGAAGATCGAAGAAAACAACCGCCTGATCGAATCTCTGGCAGACCGCATCTCCGGACGCTGCCCGCTGGAAGATGTCGTGAACCCGCAGACTGGCGAAATCATCGCTAAGAAGAATGTGGAAATCACTGACGAACAGGCTTCTGAAATTGAAAAGTACTATGACAGACTGAAGATCCGCTCTATGCTGACCTGCCACTCTGCACACGGCGTCTGCGCTAAGTGCTACGGCAGAAACCTGGCAACAGGCCGTCACGTAGAAATCGGCGAAGCTGTCGGCATCATTGCCGCTCAGTCCATCGGCGAACCAGGTACACAGCTGACCATGCGTACATTCCATACCGGCGGCGTTGCTTCCGCAGAAGATATTACACAGGGTCTTCCACGTGTCGAAGAATTGTTCGAAGCACGTAAGCCGAAGGGCAATGCTATCATCTCCAAGATCAGCGGTACTGTATCCATTACAAGTGCTGAAGATAACCCGAACGTCAAGATTATCACGATCTCCAACGATGAACAGTCCGAAAGCGAAAAGATCCCGGTTGCCAAGAAGATCATTGTCCAGGATGGACAGCACATCGAAGCTGGCACACGTCTTTTCGAAGGCAACATCAACCCGCACGATATCCTCGAAGTACTGGGTGTCCAGGCTACTCAGGATTACATCGTCAACGAAGTCCAGAAGGTTTACCGCAGCCAGGGCGTTGAAATCAACGATAAGCACATCGAAGTCATCGCTCACCAGATGCTCCGTAAGATCAAGATCATCGAACCGGGCGATTCTGGCTGGCTCCCGGGCGAAGTCGTCGACATTGTCGCATACCGCGGCATGAACGGACGTCTGGAAGACGAAGGAAAGAAACCGTCCCAGGGCATCAACCTGCTCCTCGGCACGACAAAGGCAGCTCTTGCTACCGACTCCTTCCTCTCCGCCGCATCCTTCCAGGAAACGACCCGCGTTCTTACCGAAGCCGCTATCAAGGGCAAGGAAGATCCACTCCTCGGTCTGAAGGAAAACGTCATCATCGGCAAGCTGATTCCTGCCGGTACAGGCATGTCCCGTTACCGCAAGCTGAAAGTCGTTCACAATGCTGAACCTCCGGCTCCTGCAGAAAAAGCTGAATAATAATGACGCAAATACCGCAGCGCAAAAGGCTGCGGTATTTTTATTGCGGAAGAGGCGCCGGATTTATTTCCTGCGGGAATCTTTTTCACTTGAACAATCTCCCGTATTTCTCTAAAATAGAGAGAAAGGCTGTAATTGTATTGATAAAGGAGCCATTATGCTGCGTAAATATATAATCCGTCTGGCTCTTTCTGCTGCGCTTGTCTTAGGGGGCGCGGCCGGAGCCAGGGCGGATGATCTTGTGATTGACGGGCTGGGAAAGATTCCTCTGGGGAATGCGGTTACTGTACAGAACGGCAACGGGACTGACATCCAGAATTTCCTGAAGAAGGGCGCTGAAAGAAAAGGATATGGCAAGACGTCCAATGCTGCCATGTGGACGCTCATGACGGTGCCTCCGGGAATGAATGTGTATCCGGAGAAGCCTCCGTACCCGTATGAAAGCATGGAGCTTTACCAGCTCCGGAAGCGGGATGTCCGCGGCGTCTATACGGCAATCGTCGTCGTCCTTTCCGGAACGCCTGAGGTATTTTTCCATGAAGGAAACCGGAGAGCTGAGAAATTCTGGAGTGATGCCTTCCGCGAAGATGCCAAGCGTCCTTCGACACTCTTTGGTATGCCTAAGATCCAGCTGAAGGAATTCCAGAATGTCGTCGATGAAGTGTTGAAGGACAAGAAGGGCGGAGCCAACAAGGTGAAGGTCCTGACTGTCAGCCCGTGGCGCGCTTACAAGCAGGAAGACGGGGAGTACCGCTGGGGACAGGATGCCAAGATCATCATGACGATGCCAAACGGCCTTTCCTTCCCGCTGTGGGTGGAAAGCTCTGTTTTCAAGCAGGGAAACAAGTACTACCTCGTTATTATCAACGGAAGCCATGTAGCGGCTGATCAGCTCGGCGATCCGCTTCTCTATGGGTTCTACCGGATGGAAAGGAGCAGCCAATGAAATGGAAGACAGCGGCCCTGGCCGCGCTTTTGACAATCGCAGCTTCCACAGGCGCCATGGCGTATGATATGAATACGCTGGCGGAAAAGACGCTGCCGAAGAGCTTCAAGTACATGGCCATTCCGGGTGAGCAGACCATGGAATTCAATGGCGCTGAAGTTCCTTACAAGATGGGGCAGCTGCAGATTACGCTGAAAAGAAGCCAGAAGTTCTACTCCGGCTATATCATCCGCACGACGCTTCCTCCTGAAGTGGCTGATGCCATGCATCCGTATTTCAGGCTGAATCCGACTGTAACGGAATGGAGGGGGCTTGCTCAGCTCAACCGCGCTCTCATGAACCCGTCCTCGCAGCTCAGGAAGGGAATCGACAAGACGCTTCTGAACCTTGCCGTCAATGCACTCGGGCAGGTCGCAAAGGAAGATGTCAAAGTCGAGATTTCGGACATTGAACCATTCCGCCGCCTGGATGCCGGCGAAGCGTACGTGTATACGGCAGGCGGCCGTATCGTTTATGATGCGCAGGGGCTTTTGATGCCGATGTATGCGCGTTCCTATTTCTTCCTGGGTGAAAACGGACTTGAAGTCATGATGCTTCTTGCTCCGGATGAAGGCAAGGACATCCTTGTCTATGCCATCGATGATCTGGCCAAGGCAGCCGCTAAGGAAGATCTTCTTGGCGCAGGCGGCTACGCGGATATCAGTGTCATCCTCGGCCGTCAGGAAATGGGTCTTGAAAAGGATTTCGAAGCAGGGGAAAGTGAAGCTGACGAACAGAAGGAACAGGAGCAGATCACACAGAAAGCACAATAAGAAGGACGGAGGCCGTATCGGCTTCCGCCTTTTTTGACCATTTTTGACTATTCCAATTTGGTAAAAAACAGGCTGTTTCCTATGCCTATTTTGTGGAGCAGGTTTTGTTTTTGTGGTAAGATAGGATTGTGATTTTCGGAATTGACGCATAGTCCGTCGCCGCAATATTTTGCGGATTTATTGGAAGGAGTGTTGAACTTTGTCTGCTATCAGACGTTTATATGTACGCAAGAAAGAAGGATTCCGCCAGGGTGAGGAAAGCCTCACTTCCCAGCTGAATGAAGTACTGGGAAACCGCCTTGCGGAAACCGCTGTGTACCACCGCTACGATGTGGACGGGCTGACTGAAGAGGATTATGAAAAGGCTGTCGCAACTGTCTTCTCTGAACCTCCGGTCGATTCCGTAGAGGAAGCGCTCCCGAAGGGAGACCTTGTCATCGGCGTAGAATTCCTGCCAGGCCAGTATGACCAGAGAGCAGATTCCGCTGAACAGTGCCTTGCCATCGTTACCGGCAAAGACGGCGCACGCGTACGCTGCGCGCTCGTTTATACATTCAATGGCGATTTCATTGAAGGCGACCGTGAAAAGATCGTGAAGTTCCTCGTGAACCCGGTCGAATCCAGGGAAGCAAGCCTTGAACCAGCCAAGACGCTCGATCTGCCGATTGAAGATCCGAAACCGGTTCCTACCGTTGAAGGGCTGACAGGCCTCGACGACAAGGGCCTTGACGAACTCATCGCATCCATGGGACTTGCCATGAGCCATGACGATCTCGTCATGATCCGTGACTACTTCCGTGATGAAGAAAAGAGAGATCCGACTGTCACTGAAATCCGCGTACTCGATACGTACTGGTCCGATCACTGCCGTCATACGACATTCTCCACAAGCCTGACCGATATCGGCGTGGAAGAAGGCAAATTCACGGCTCCGATCGAACGCGCTCTTGATGAATATAAAGAAACACGCATCACCATTTACGGCAAGGACACCAAGCGTCCTGTCACACTGATGGATATGGCAACGGCTGCTGTCAAAGCGCTCCGCAAGGAAGGCAAGCTGGAAAACCTCGATCAGTCCGAGGAAATCAATGCATGCACCATCAAAGTGAAAATCGAGACAGAAGCAGGAATCGAAGACTGGCTGCTCCTCTTCAAGAATGAAACGCACAACCATCCGACCGAAATCGAACCATTCGGCGGCGCAGCTACCTGCCTTGGCGGCTGTATCCGCGATCCGCTTTCCGGCCGTTCCTATGTATATCAGGCTATGAGAGTCACCGGCGCAGGCGACCCGAGAGCTCCTCTTTCCGATACACTGCCAGGCAAGCTCCCGCAGAGAAAGATTACTCTGGAAGCTGCCAAGGGCTACAGCTCTTACGGCAATCAGATCGGCCTTGCTACCGGACAGGTCCAGGAATACTACCATCCGGGATTCATTGCCAAGAGAATGGAAATCGGCGCTGTTGTTGCAGCAGCTCCGGAAGACCATGTCATCCGTCTCCGTCCGGAGCCGGGCGATGTCGTCATCCTTGTCGGCGGCCGTACGGGCCGTGACGGCATGGGCGGTGCTACCGGTTCTTCAAAGGAACTCAATACCGAATCCATTGAAACCTGCGGCGCAGAAGTACAGAAGGGCAATCCTCTGACTGAAAAAAAGATCCAGTGCCTCTTCAGACGCGGCGAAGTTACGCGCCTCATCAAACGCTGCAACGATTTCGGCGCAGGCGGCGTATCCGTCGCTGTAGGCGAACTGACTGACGGCCTTGATATCGATCTCGACAAGGTACCGAAGAAGTATGAAGGCCTTGACGGAACAGAGCTTGCTATTTCCGAATCCCAGGAAAGAATGGCTGTCGTCGTCAGAAGCGAAGACGCTGAGCAGTTCATCAAGTTCGCAGCAGAAGAAAATCTCGAAGCTACCATTATTGCTGATGTCACCGATACGAAGAGACTTGTCATGAAGTGGAGAGGCGATACGATCGTCGACATTTCCAGAGCCTTCCTCGATACGAACGGCGCTCAGCAGATCAAAGAAGCTTATATCAAGAAACCGGCAGACGAAGGCTTCTTCGGCGTGCCGCAGATCAAATCCATCAGGGAAACCTGGCTTGAAGGCATGAAGGACCTCAACAACTGCTCGCAGCAGGGCCTTTCTGAACGTTTTGACTCCACTGTCGGAGCTGCTACCGTCCTGATGCCGTTTGGCGGCAAGTACCAGAAGACACCGACCGACGGCATGGTTGCCAAGTTCCCGGTCAGAAAGGGTGAAACCGATGCAGCAAGCTTCATGGCGCACGGCTTCGATCCCGATCTTGCTACATGGAGCCCGTTCCATGGTGCTGTCTATGCAGTCCTCCTTTCCGTCGCACGCCTTGTATCCATGGGTGCTGACTGGAGACAGGCATACCTCACGCTGCAGGAATATTTCGAAAAACTGACGGACAAGAACAGCTGGGGCAAGCCGGCTGCCGCTCTCCTGGGCGCATTCCATGCCCAGATGGCTCTTGGTCTTGGCGCTATCGGCGGCAAGGACTCCATGAGCGGTACCTTCAATGACCTCCACGTTCCTCCGACACTCGTATCCTTCGCTATCGCTCCGGGCAAAGCTTCTGAAGCTGTCAGCCAGGAACTGAAGAAGGAAGGGGACACGCTGATTCTCTTCGGCCAGCCGAAGGATGCTGAAGGCATGCCTCTCCTCGACGTATTCAAGGCTCATGCTGATTTCCTCTATGAAGAAGTCAGGAAGGGCCATATCGCTGCCATGAAGGCTGTCGATCACGGCGGAGTCGCTGTGACGATTGCAAAGATGGCATTCGGCAACCGCCTCGGCGTGACCTTTGACAGCAAGCTGCCGCTTCCGAAGTATTTCGCAAACTTCTACGGCGCTATCGTTGTCGAAACGACACCGGAACTGGCTGCTGAATATGCAAAACAGCCGCACACGAAGATCCTCGGTACCGTCGGCGGAGATTCCATGAAGCTTCTGGGCGAGGAAGTCACACTGGACGAACTCCTCAAGGCTTACGAAGGCACACTGGACCCGATCTTCCCAAGACGCGCTGAAAATATCGATAAGGCAGATCCTGTCATTGAAGAAACAAAGGAAATCCCGGATTTCTACGTACATACCAATGTAGCAAGACCGAGAGTCTTCATCCCGACCATGCCTGGCAATAACTGCGAAGTCGACAGCGCAAGAGCTTTCGAAAGAGCAGGCGCTGTTTCCGATATTTTCATCTTCAGGAACAGGGATTCCGCTGAACTCAAGGCTTCTGTCGATGAAATGGCAGAACGCATCAGCCATGCGCAGATTGTCATGTTCCCGGGCGGCTTCTCTGCCGGCGACGAACCGGACGGCAGCGGCAAGTTCATTGCTGCCGTATTCCGCAACGAAAAGCTCAAGGAAGCCATGGAGCAGCTCCTCCACACCCGTGACGGACTGGCTCTTGGCATCTGCAACGGCTTCCAGGCTCTGATCAAGCTGGGACTCGTTCCTTACGGTGAATTCAAGCCGCTGACAGATACAGCACCGACACTGACATTCAACACGATCGGACGCCACCTGTCCCGTTTCGTAACGACCAAGGTCGTTTCCACCAAGTCCCCGTGGTTTTCTCTCTGCAAGCCGGGCGACCTCTACAGCATCGCTATCAGCCACGGCGAAGGCCGCTTCATCGCATCCGATGAACAGATCAAGGCTCTTGCCGCTAATGGCCAGATTGCTACCCAGTACACGGACCTTGAAGGAAATCCGACTTACGACAGCAGCTTCAACCCGAACGGTTCCTCCTGGGCCGTCGAAGGCATCACCAGCCCGGATGGAAGAGTCCTGGGCAAGATGGGCCATACAGAAAGAAGCGGCTCCAACATTGCCAAGAACATCTCCGGCAACAAAGCGCAGCCGCTCTTCGAATCCGGCGTGAAGTACTTCAAAGGCTGATTCTTGAAACAGCACTAACTGCATAATAAAAATCCCGAGGGCATGTGCCTTCGGGATTTTTTTATAATGTGTCTCAACCAGCCTTCATCGTTATGGAGAAGGTGATTTTTCCATCCTTGTACGATACGGAAAGGGGAGCCTGCAGCAGGGAGGATAGTTCTCCTGCGATGGAAAGGCCGATACCGTAGCCTGCCTTTTCGCTGTTATGGGATTCATCGTTCCGGTAGAACCTTTCAAAGAAACGGGAGTAGTCGACGCCCTCGCCTTCCTTGTAATCGTTCGTGACGGAGACGGTGACATTCTTCTTCGTGCCCGCTGCCGAGACGGAGATGGTGCCGCCCTTGTCGCAGTACTTGACGGCATTGTCGAGGAAGATATGGATGAGTTCGTTCATGCACTTCCAGTCGCTCATGCCTTTCAGTCCTTCCGGGCAGGAGACGGCGAGTTTCTTGCCGCCGTCTTTTACAAGAAGGTCGAATTCACTGGCCGCCGCGGAAAGGAGTTTCTTCACATCAAGCGGCTCTATCTTGAGCTGCAGGCGGCTCATTTCACTTGCCTTGGAAAGAAGGATGAGGTGATTGATAAGGTTGGAGAGGTGGCGCACCTGTTTTAAGATGCCCTCTGTCCAGTCATTCTTGCCATTCACCATTTCAATCGCTTCTGCATTGACGGAAATGATGGCAAGAGGAGTCTTCAGCTCATGGCTGGCGTTCGTGATGAACCGTTTCTGTGCTTCCAGGTTATGCACGAAGGGCGCGATGGCCTTGTTGGAAAGGAACGCGAAGATAGCGACATAGAGAAGGATGCAGAAGAAGCCGAACCAGATGGAATAGCTGAGGAAGGTATGGAAATCGGCAAAGTCTCTCGTGCAGTCCATGACGACGATGAGCTTGCTGCCGTCAGGATATTCCGTCTTCATGAAACCGTAACGCGCCTTGTTCTTCTGCATGAAGCCGGTCGCAGATGGAGACTGGAGCGCTGTCTTGGAAAAGGCGATGGCCTGGTCCTCAGAGAAGGCGACGATGTTCTTCACATTGACGGAAGTCATCCTGTTCTCCGAATCAAGATGAATGGAGAAGTAACGTGTCTGGTAAGCAAATTCAGGAGTATCTGCCGGGGAATTGGCACCGGGAATCGGGAGCCAGCCGGCAGAGGTGGTATCGTTCTCATGAATCCTTGAGGGAAGCGTGCCGCCGTTCTGCGTGATGGCTGTCATCGTATCAATGACGTGCGAGCGCATGGCCGCATAACCAAGCGTATTGATGAGGCCCAGAGCCCCGATCACGATGATGAGGACAGCGACCGTTGCCAGTAGGATGAACTGGCGGCGGAGCCGTTTGATGAGGTTCATGCTAATCCCTCCTTGGCATCAGAGTGAATGAACCGCCTTCCTCTCCATCGATCTGCAGATCCGACATGACGGCAAGGAGCTTGCCGCGGAGGTAGGAAATGTAAATCCATACGACGCTTTCATCGACATCCTCTTCCTTGCTCCAGATTTTGTCGAAAATGAATTTCGTATCCAGACCCTTCAGCGGATTCAGCATGAGGAGCTTCATGAGCTTCGTTTCCTTGCCGGAAAGGCGGATGGAATTATGGCAGGACAGTTCCTGTTCTTCCGAATCAAGGGAAGTGGAGCCTACATTGAGTTTGGATGGCGACATGTCCTGTCCGCGGCGCGTGAGCGAGCGGATGCGGGCGAGGAGCTCGCCGACGGAAAACGGCTTTGTCAGATAGTCATCAGCGCCTGAATCAAGGCCGGAAATGCGGTCGTCGATTTCAGACTTTGCCGTAAGGAGTATGACAGGCGTCACGTACCCCTTGCTGCGAAGGATTTTCAAAGCTGTCAGGCCGTCCATCACGGGCATCATGATGTCCATGACCATGCAGTCATAATTGTTTTTCATGGAAAGGTCCAGCGCTTCCTGTCCGTTCTCGGCAAGGTCGACTTCATAGCCGCTGTGCTTCAGGATTGTGGTAAGAACGTTGGACATGTCCCTTTCATCTTCTGCAAGAAGAAGTCTCATACAATCACTCCTTTATGAAAAAGGATGCGTCCCAGGCGCGGACAGCCCGCGGACGCACCGCTTAGTGTTCATCACGGATAAGGTTCCTGATCGTCTGCATGGAGAGGTCGCAGGAAGCAAGCTCGTCAGCGCAGCGCTTCAGCTCGCGGACGATCATTTCCGGATTCTTGATATCTTTCTTGTACTTCATCTGATGTTCCAGACTTGCCCAGGAATCCATGGCAATCGTGCGCAGCTGGATTTCTGCAAAGTACTGGCCCGGATTCTGTCCCAGGACGTCCTCAAAGGGCACGTCCATGCGGAGAATCATGTGGAAGCTCCTGTAGCCGTTCGGCTTGGCGCTTTTGATGTAGTCCTTGCCGACGATGACTTTGGCTCCGGGAATGGATTCGATGAATTTGATATTGTCGTAAATGTCATTCAAAAAGCAGCAGACGATGCGGATGCCGATTGCGTCATGGATATCATAGAGCGCAGACTTCGGCACGGGCGGAAGGCCCTTCCTCTGGCATTTCTCCCGCATGCTGTCTTCTGATTTGATGCGGTAGATGAGGTGCTCGTAAGCAGGCTCGCCTGTTTCTTTTTTCTTTGTTTCGTTGTAGTTTTCTATCTGGGATACGAGGTGCTTGAGGACGGCGGGAAGTACCTCTTTGTGTTTCCCATAAATTGATTCAGCCATGTATGCCTCCTGAAATAGTATATCTTTTATTATATCACGGAATGAGGGCGGGCGAGGAAAACGGCTAATAATTTATAACTTGTTGAAGTTTCCGAAAAGCCCGAAAAATCTAAGAAAAAATGAATGGGAATACGGTTTCTTTATACTATGCGGACTTTTCAAATTTGCGATAATATGGTAAAATTAATTGTATTTCTAGTATAAGCGTATATAAAGACAGGTAGTCCTGCGGATTTGTGCAGGAGCCGTTGTTTTTAGAAGTAGTACCCGAGGGGGAAAAGGAAAGAAATGAAAAGAGAAGATATTCGTAACATTGCCATTATCGCGCATGTCGACCATGGTAAAACGACTCTCGTAGATGCCATGCTGAAGCAGAGCCATATTTTCAGAGACAACCAGAAAGTGGCTGAACGTGTCATGGACTCGAATCCTCTGGAAAGAGAAAGAGGAATCACCATCCTCGCCAAGAACACATCTGTGATGCATGACGGTGTAAAAATCAATATCGTCGACACCCCAGGGCATGCCGATTTCGGCGGCGAAGTAGAACGTATCCTCAACATGGTTGACGGCGTTCTTCTTCTGGTAGACGCACACGAAGGCCCGATGCCGCAGACGAAGTACGTACTGCGCAAGGCCCTTGAACATAAACTGAAACCGATCGTTGTCATCAATAAGATTGACCGTCCGGATCAGCGTATCAGCGATGTAGAAGGCGAAATCCTTGAACTGTTCATGGAACTCGACGCTACTGACGAACAGCTTGATTTCCCGCTCGTTTATGCATCCGCAAGAAGCGGCATTGCAAAACTCCATATGAATGATGAAGGAAAGGATCTCACTCCTCTCTTCGATACCATCCTGAAGTACTGCCCATGCCCGGAAGGCGATGCTGACGGCGGACTGCAGGTCATGGTCACCACCCTTGAAGCTGACGACTACCTCGGCAAAGTCGCTATCGGCCGTATTACCCGCGGTACAGCTAAGCAGGGCATGACCGTTGCCATCACTGACGGTGAAAAGATCCGCACCGACCACATCGGTGCTCTCTTCAACTGGCAGGGAATGAAACGTACACCGGTCACCGAAGCTAAGATGGGCGACATCATTGCTATGGCCGGCTTCAAAGACATCAACATCGGCGAAACCGTTGCTGACGCAGCTAATCCGGAAGCTCTTCCGGCTATCCATATCGACGAACCGACCCTGTCCATGGTATTCCATGTCAACAAGAGTCCGTTCGCAGGCAGAGAAGGCGACTTCGTCACCTCCCGCCACATCCGTGCAAGACTCTACAAGGAAATCGAGACCAACGTGGCTCTCCGCGTAGAAGACACTGATACATCCGACGCATTCAAGGTATCCGGCCGCGGCGAACTTCACCTGTCCGTCCTGATTGAAACCATGCGCCGTGAGGGCTTTGAACTCGAAGTTTCCAAGCCGCAGGTTATTTACAAGGAAATCAACGGCAAGAAGTGCGAACCACTCGAACGTCTGACAATTGAAGTTCCGCAGGAATTCATGGGTGCCGTTATGGAAGGTCTTGGACCGAGAAGAGCAGAAATGATTTCCATGGAAGAAATCGCCGGCTACATGAGAATGGAATTCTCCATTCCGGCCCGCGGCCTCATAGGCTTCAGAAATGAACTGCTGACCACCACCAGAGGCACAGGCATCATGTACCACGTATTCCAGGGCTATGCTCCATACAAGGGCGATATTCCGGAAAGAACAAAGGGTTCCCTCGTCGCATTCGAATCCGGCACGACGACCGCTTACGGCCTGAACTCCGTTCTCGACAGAGGCGAACTCTTCCTTGAACCGGGCGTAGAAGTTTATGAAGGCATGATCGTCGGCGAAAATGCCCGCGACCAGGACATGGACGTCAACCCGTGCAAGAAGAAACATCTGACCAACACCCGTGCATCCGGCTCCGATGATGCCATCAAGCTGCCGCCATGCCGCAAGTTCACTCTGGAAGGCGCTCTCGAATGGATCAACGACGACGAACTCGTCGAAGTGACACCAAAGAGCATCCGCATGAGAAAGATGGTTCTTTCCCGCCAGGCTCGTTATAAGGACGCAAACGTTAAAAAAAGCCAGCAGTAATTGCTGAATGAAATATCCGCGCCATCAAGACGCGGATATTTTTATGTCATTGAGACTTCGGCAGACCTTTGAATGATTGAAATTCATTCCGAATATCTTTTCCGTCTGTTCCAAGAGTGTCAATTTCATGTATAATAAGTTAGGATTTCATAAAGGCCGGACGGACGGCGGAAGGAGAGTGCCATGGAAGAGAAAATCACTGACTCTACAGCGGTGTATTTTCTGAAGCGCATGATCAATCGTTTCAATGACGATAATGTCACAGCGCTGGCGGCAGAAAGTACATACTACTTCATACTGGGACTGATTCCTTTCATGATCTTCTTCGTGAACGCCATGCTTTTCTTCGCGGCACCGCAGGTCGACCTTATTACAAAGGCAGTCCATTACTTACCTCAGCAGGTCGCTGTCACGCTGCAGGCCAACATCAACCGTATCCTGCAGGCAAGAAGCTCCATCTGGCTGGTTGTCGGTCTTGCTACCGCCTTGTGGACAGCATCCCAGGGGGTCACGACGCTGATCCGGTCCATGGACTGCGCCTTCTATGGAGACAGGGACAAGCAGTCTTATATCAAAGTCAAAATCAAGTCACTCATCTTCACGATGCTCATATCATTTGCGATGATCCTTTCCCTTGGTCTTATCGTTTTCGGAAACGCAGTCGTCTATGCGATTGCCTACTACTTCAATGTGGCGGATGTATTTCTTGAAATGTGGACGATGGCCAAGTTCGGCATCCCGTTCGTAATCTTCACCTTTTCTCTGGCAGGCTTCTATCAGTTCGCGCCGGCAGGAAGGAGAAGCGAGTGGAAACGCATCATTGCGGCATCCTTCATCGTGACAGTCGTACTCTTGGGACTGACAGCCGCTTACGGGTACTACATCCTTCATGTATCATCCATGGGCATCACGTACGGCTCCCTGATCGGCTTGATCGTCCTCTTCATCTGGTTCCACCTGACAGCCATGACAATCATCACAGGCGGTGAATTCATCATGGTATGGGATGAAACAGCAAGACGACATGATCTGGACGAAATCATAAAAAGTGAATAAAAAAATGGCAGTAAAAAAGATGTGATCGAAACCGGTCACATCTTTTTCGTTTCTATCATGGAAATCAGGGTTTCATGTTCAGGTTGATGAAGCTCTGCATTTCTTCAAAGGCATCGACACTGTCCTGTATCTCAGGGACGCAGAAGGGGAAGTCGTGGGACATGTAGGGATAGACGGTGAGCGTCACTTTGACATCGTCAGAAGCGGCTTTCTCAGCAAGCTTCATGCCTTCATCCAGAAATACTTCGTATCCGCCGGTCTGGATCAGCATGGGAGGAAGGCCCGTGAGATCGCCGTAAAGAGGGGACAGGTAAGGGTCATCCAGCTTTGCGCCTTTGGCGTAGGATGGATGATTGATTTCGTAGAACATGTTTGGATTGATTTCGCCAAGGATCAGATCTTTTTTCACGCTGCCCTGTCTCGATGGAGAAATCGTTTCCATCGTCGTCCACGGGGAGTCAAGGATAAGGAGTCCGGGCTGGGGAAGCTTTTCATCCTTCAGCTTCAGCGAAAGAGCCAGGGCAAGGTTTCCTCCGGCAGAATCGCCAAAGACGATGATGCTCTTGGGATCGCAGCCGCCTTTGAGGAGTGACTGATACGCCGTGAAGGCATCATCCAGTGCAGCCGGATACGGATACCTCGGCGCAATCCGGTAGTCTACCATGTAGGTGTCCCTCGCATTGGAAAGGACAGACTGACGCATGCCGATCCTTCTGTATTCAGCATGGAGGGGCGTGGTGTATCCGCCGCCATGAAGCTGGAGGACGGTCCTGTTCGGCGAGCCCTTGGGGTTCACCAGTTTTTCCATGTAGAAACTGCCCATATCAAATCTTGTGTAGGTCCAGTCATCCGGTACTTCAAAGGGATGGCTGACAGGCTTTGCATCCTTGGCAGGGTGGAAGCTGGCATACATTTCCTTATAGATATAGGCCTGCTTGGAAGCATTGTCCATCTGAAGGCCCGATTCAGGCAGCGACCAGGCAGGCGCGGCAGAAGCGGAGAAGCTTCCTGTGAAAAGGGCAAAGCCCATAATGCCGGCAGCGGCAAGACGTGAAAGTTTCCTGTTCATAAAATCCTCCTTGACCTGTTTTTATAATTTGTATATATCATACCCCAAAAAAAGTGGCTCTTCACGGAAATTTGGGGGATGAATAATTTTTAGGTAAAGAATGGAATCG
>OGYL01001231.1_pt1 | contig 20082 bp, 15 predicted proteins | sample 1576541 | NCBI WGS metagenome assembly OGYL01 (sample SAMEA3541551, study PRJEB24748) | human gut metagenome | biome: human gut; feature: human-associated habitat; material: faeces | place: China | collected 2012 | reverse complement strand
GGGCGGGTGCTCTTCGACGGACGGCCTCTCGCGTCCGCCGACGTGCAGCGCATCGGTTACCTGCCCGAGGAGCGCGGCCTCTACAAAAAGATGAAGGTGGGCGACCAGGCGCTCTATCTGGCCCAGCTCAAGGGCCTTACGCATCGCGAAGCCAAGGAGCGGCTGACCTACTGGTTTGAGAAGTTCGACATCATGCCCTGGTGGAACAAAAAGCTGGAGGAACTCTCCAAGGGCATGCAGCAGAAGGTGCAGTTTGTCATCACCGTGCTCCACCGTCCGCCCCTGCTCATTTTTGACGAGCCTTTCAGCGGTTTCGACCCGCTGAACGCCGAACTGCTGAAAAAGGAAATCCTGGCGCTGCGTGACGAGGGCCACACCGTAGTGTTCTCCACCCACAACATGTCGTCGGTTGAGGAGGTTTGCGACCATTTTGCCCTCATCAATCATGCGCAGGTCGTGCTTAGCGGCCGTGTGATGGACGTGCGCCGCCAGTTCCGCACCGGGCTGTACGAGGTGGTCACCGTGGGCGGCACCCTGGCGCCCGACCCGACCTACGACATCGTGAGTGTGGAGGAGCAGTATGACGAGCATCGCTACGTGTTGCGCAAAAAGGTTGACGGCAGCAATTCCGACTGGCTGCCGGTGCTCACGCGCCAGGCCGAGGTGCGGCTCTTTGCCGAGCAGTTGCCCACCATGAACGACATTTTCATCCAAACCGTCAATTCTGCATCAAACCAAGCCTAAAGCCTTATGAATAAAGTTCTTATCATCATACGCCGCGAATTGCTTAACCGCATCGGCAAAAAATCTTTTATCATCCTGACGGTGCTCATGCCGTTTATCTTTGCAGCCGTGATTTTTGTGCCGCTCTGGCTGGCCAGCTTTAAGGACGGCGATCAGAAACAAGTGGTCATTGTAGACCGGACGGGGCTTTATGCTCCCCTCTTCCGCAGCAACGAGCGCTTTGCCTTCAGCGTGGCGCCGCAAATAACCGACAGCATGCGTCAGGCCGAAACCGACATCGACGCCGTGCTCTATTTTTCGGGCGACCTCTCGGTCAATCCCAAGGCCGCCGTCATCTATTCGCGCGAGGAAGTGCCCTTTGAGCTGACCGAATACGTCAACAGCCAGTTGGGCCGTTTCCTGCAGCGGCAGCGCCTGTCGCATTATCAGCTTGACCACGTGGATATCAACAAGCTGCTGGCCGACGCCAATACCGACTTCAGCATCCAGACCTTCAAGTGGGACGAACACGGCAACGAGGTGCTCTCCGACGCCAACGCCGCAGCCCTGGCCGGCATGGTGCTCGTGCTGTTCATTTACATGTTCATCCTCTCGTACGGCGGCATGGTGATGCAGAGCGTGATGGAGGAGAAAACGAACCGCATCGTCGAAATCATGGTGTCGTCCGTGCGGCCCTTCCAGCTGATGATAGGCAAGATGGTGGGCATTGCGCTGGCCGGCTTTGTGCAGCTCATCGTGTGGGGCCTGATGCTGAGTGTCATTATGCTGATAGCCGGTGTGGCATTCGGCGTGAATGTGGGTCTTTCGGGCATGCCCGATTCTGCCGCCCTGACGGCGGGTGCCGCTCCGGCCGCTCCTTCCGAACTGGACGCCATCATGACCCCCCTGCTCAACCTGCCGCTGCTGGAGATGGGGCTCATGTTCGTGCTTTATTTTATCGGGGCTTACCTGCTTTATGCCTCGTTTTTTGCAGCGGTGGGCGCTTCCGTCAACGAGCAGGAGGACAGCTCGCAGTTCATGAGTCCCGTTATCATTCTGCTTATCTTTGGCCTTTATGCCGCCATCTACGGCATTCAGAATCCCGACGGACCGCTGTGTTTCTGGGCCTCGCTCTTCCCGCTTACGTCGCCCATCGTCATGATGGCGCGCATACCCTTTGGTGTGCCCCTCTGGCAGGAAGTGCTTTCGCTGGCGCTGCTCTTCCTCTCCGTGGCGTTTATGGTGTGGGCGGCCGGCAAGATTTATCGCGTGGGCATCCTGATGTACGGCAAGAAGCCCAGTTTCAAGGAAATGATACGTTGGATTCGCTATAAATAGGATATACGGAACCGCTTGCAGAGCGGGCTATAATAATGCCGGACGGGCGCCCCTTCATGAGGCATAATACCTCAATGAAGGGGCGCCCGTCTGGCGTTTTTGTGTGAGTTATCGGATGGAAAAACGCAACCCGAATTTCAGGTTGAAGTTCAGCGGGTGGTCCTGATAGTAGGTACTCAGCCGGCTGTGGTTGTCAAAGTAGTAGCTTATTCCCGGTTCTGCATAGATGGCCGTATGGTCAGTCAGGTTGAATTGTGCGCCCAGGGTGGCGTTGACCGACCATTGCGGCTGTTTGATGCGCACGTCCTGTCTTTCGCCGGACAGCGTTTCGCCGTTGACAACGTAGCGCGAGTCGGTGCGTCCGCTTACGCATATTTCTGCAGCTGCACCTGCTGAGGCATACAGATTCCAGTGGCGGCTGTCAAGCAGCGTGTAGCTGATGCCCAGCGGAATGCCCAGATATTGCAGCTTCTGGCTGACATCATATTGCTGCTGCGTGCTGCCGGACACAATGTCGGAGGCCAGATAAGAGTAGAAGAGCCCGCTCTCCAGAGCCCACCGTCCGGTTAGTCGGTAGCGTACCGAAAGCCCGGCATGGATGGGAAACTTGTGGTGCGTCCGGGTGTCGAGGGCGCGGTTGGGCTGATACAGCGGCGTTGAGGACGTGGATTCATTGGCCGGAAGTTTGTCGGGGATGGAAGTGGCCATCAGGAAGTTTCCGCTTTCTTCCCCCTGTGCGGCATTAAAATTGTTTCCGCCGGCATAGGCTCCCACTTCCCAGCGCTTCGGGGACGTGCGGCGGGAGTATCCGTCTGTTCTTACGGCTGCATATGAAGCTGTTTTGGAGCGTGTGGCAGCCGAGCGTACTTGCGGGCGGATTTTCCGCCCGGTGTTCTCCGGGGCGGTGGAGTCGGCCTTTTCTCGTTCCGGAGCAGATGCCGGAGCCGGTGCAGCTGCGGTTGTGGCGGCGGCTTGCGAGGGTGTATTGACGGAGAAGGCGATGAGCCGTTTTTCCGTGTCTCTGCTCCGGAAGTCGGCGGTTTGAGCGTGGGGATGCGTGGGTGACTCCTGGGGTTGCTTGTGCTCAACAACCGTATGCGAAGCACGGGGCGGAACCGTGGTAGGGTAGCGGAACACCCAAAACAGTGCCGTCAGGGCAGCTGCCGCTCCCAGTGCCGTTTCGATGCCGTACAGCCAGCGGCGGCGTGTATGAACCGTGGCGGGGCGTTGCTGCTCCGGCTGCGGCAAGGCTTTCATGAGGTCGTTCCACAGTTCGGGTGGCGGCGTTTCCTCATAGTCCTGCAATTTTTGGCGGATGAGCGTTTTCCACTTTTCTTCTTTCATTTCTTACGGTATTCGTTGATTTGACGGGCCAGCATTTGCTTGGCTCTGTGTAGTTGTGAAGCTGACGAACTTTCCTTGATGCCCAGCAACTGGGCAATTTCCTGATGGCTTTTGTCTTCAAAGACATAGAGGTTGAGTACGGTGCGGTATCCGGTGGGCAGTTGTCCTATCATCTCCTGCAGAGCCTGTGGCGACAAGGCTTCCATGTCCTGTTCGTCAAACGGAGTTTCAGTCAGATGGTCCGGCAGTTCCGGTTCGTATTCAATACAGTCAAAACGTTCGCGCCGACGTAAAAAAGTAATTGATTCGTTGACAACGATGCGGGTCATCCAGGCTTTGAGTGAGCCTTTTCCGCGATAATGAAAACGGGAGATTTGGGTGAAGATTTTCAGGTAGCTGTCCTGCAGCACGTCCTTCATGTCGTGCACGTCGCGAATATACCGGTGGCAGACGGCGGTTAAATTGCCTGCCGTCTGCCGGTATAGTATGCTGAGCGCTTCGGCGTCATTTTCAGCGGCGCGCTGGGCCAGTAGTGCTTCGTCCAATTCTTCTGTCATTTCCCGGATTCAGGCGTGCTTTCCTTCTTATTTTACGCGGGTGAAATATGAGCGGTCGCCCAGGTTGAGGTCGGTGTTGCCGCTCGAGCGGCGGGAACAATAATTAAACTGGGTTGATTTCATGCCGCTGAATGAATTCCATTTTAAGGTGAGTTTGACGGTCTTTCCTTGTGTGTCGGGCAGATTGTTGAGCTTAAAGGCAATCAGCGCGTCGCCCCAGTTGCCGAGCGTGTCACCATAGGCTTCGTGATGCAGGGTCAGTTCGTAGGGATCATCGGGGTTGGCTCCGCTTACCAGATTGAGTATATGTACGGTTTGACTGTTTCCCCAGCGGGTGCGGAACCTCAGTGTCAGGTAACCGTCTTCGGCAATGCTGACCCAGTCTTTCACAATTTCTACGGCGTCGTTGCCGTATGCGGCTTCGTCGGCAGGGGCATGTACGGCATCTTTGGTCCGGATGCTGTCAATCCAATTGATGTAGGCCTGCTGCGTGAAACCGTCCCGACCATTTCCTGTCATGACCAGATTGGCCAGAGCTCTCACCTCTTTCTGCCCGAAGGGAGAGCGTGACAGGTTGGTGGGGAAGAGTGTAGTTGAGTCGTCCAGTTGCAGGTAGCATACATTATCGGCTGTATGCTTTACTGTGACCAGCGCATTGGGAGAAGCGTAGTTATAATAGTAGTAGTCATCTCCATTGTCGCAGGAGGTCGTTAGTCCCAAAATTACGCTGGTCAGAATAAGTAGTAGTTTCTTCGCTTTCATACGTCAGTTTTTTCTATGGTTTCTACTCCATAAAACGCGGAAGCGTGATGAACCTTGCATGCCTGAAGTTAAAAAAAAACAGGGCAGGGTAGATTCGGTCAGGAACTTGTTATATGTTTTTATTGACCAGCAGGTAATAGACCAGCGCCCAGTCCTGATCGTTGGCCAAAGCGTCATATCCCCGGGCGCGCTGACCGTTGATGAGGCGGGGGTAGAGGAATGCACAGTAACCCTTTCCGTCTTCGGCAAACAGTAAAAGGTTGTTGCGCACAATCTGTCGGGCCTCTTCTGTTTTTGCGGAGTTTCCGGACGCAAGAGCATAGTAGTAATAAGCCGAGGCATTGAGTGTGCTCCAGTAGTGCGGAAAAGTGTCACCGTAGTGCTCTGATTTGCCGAACCAGTAGCCGTCCCAATGACGGATGGCAATGCCGTTCAGGTAGCAGCTGGGTTGCCGTCCGCAAAACGCCTCCAGTATGGGCATTTGCCGTCGGGCCTCGTTCAGACATGCCGTGTCGTGACTGACCAGATAGCATTCGGAAAGGAATTGTACGGCAGGGGCTACAATACTTTGTTCGTAATTGACTTCATGTTTGGGATAGTTCGTTCCGTTTTTGATGAGTTGGGCAGCCTGTGCAGCGTAATCGTTCCACAGAGAGTCGCGTTCCTGTGTCAGTCCGGCCTTTTCCAGCACTTGCATGCTGAGTGTGACGGGAATGCCTATGGCGTAGAATCCGTGTCCGAATTTGTTGAACATGGTGCGCAGGGTTCGGTAACCGTCATAGGCGTAGGACGTCTGTCCCGTAAGCAGGTACATGCGTAGTTGCAGCTCGGCAATCCACGGGTAGTTGTAGGCGCGCGGATAGCTGTTGTGTGTGACATTGGAATAGGTCACGTAGTCAGGATCTTGCAGTTTGTTACGCACAAAATCGGTGTAACGTATCAGAGAATTGAGCAGTACCGTATCACCCGTCAGCTGACAGCATTTGGCCAGCAGTACGCCCATGCCCACGCGCTCTGCTCCCTCGTTCCGGTCGGTTGGGCTGCAACTGTGGTTGGGGTCGAGCAGCAGGCTGTCGGTCTCGTTGTCGTAGGGCAGGTAAGCACCGTAGCGCGGGTCGTCGGTGCGTTTCATCTGCTGGTGGGTGCGTATGAATTCTACGCGCCTGGCAATGAGTTCGTCAAAGCGGTTGAACGCTGCCAGTTCGGTAACGGCTCGCCCTCCGTTGTTATAGTGGAAAATCACGCTGAAGTTTCCCGGTTGACTGACCGGAATATCTACGCGGTAGCGTCCTTTTTCCAGCCGGACTTTATATTTTTCGCCGTGAGCCGTGGCAAAAACTTTTTTCAGTTTGTAGCGGCTTTCCAGCGTGGCGTGTACGGTATCTCCCAGTTCAAACGTATATTGGTTGCAGCGGGCCAGTACGCTCCGCCGCTTCAGCAGTTGTTGTTCAAAGTCGTCCCATCCCTGATGCTCAAACAGACGCCATTCCATCGTTACTTCTTCTTCGGGCTCCAAGGTCTGTTCGGGCAGTCCGAGGGCAATGACGCCGCGTGTCTGGGAATTTCCTTTCTCTTGCCCGCGCTCCCAGATATCATAGTCATGCAGGCTGCCCCGGGTGAGGGCCAGCCCCAGGTGCGGCCCTTTTGCCCCCATGCGCAGGGCACATACGTATGCAGCCGTACCTTCCGCCCATACGTGGGCATGTGCCCGTTGGGTCATGCAGGTTGCCGCGTCGGGATAATTGTCGTTGAAGGGTGTAAAAATACCGATGTCACGCAGCGTTACGTTTGCTTGCGTATGGTTGCGCAGCGTGTAGCGCTCTACCAGGTCGTCGCCCTCATATCGGCGGCTTACGATGACGCGTATGCCTCCGGCGTCATAAACAGCTTCCATGCCGTCGGCCGAGAGGCTCAGCGGCCGGTTCCAGCGTACGGTGTCGCGCTTGCTGTCGGTTTCTACGGTCAGGTATCCCAGTCCCCAGCTGTAATTTTCCTGTATCCATTCATATTGTGATCCGTCGGTGGCCAGTAGCCAGTTCATGCCCGTAGGGTCGTCGCTCAGGGTGATGGATGCAATGCTTCCGGTTACGGGATTGATGGTAATTTTAGGCCGTCCGGCTTGTAGGGTTGTTGCCAACAGAACCCCGCATATCAGTAAGGTATATTTCAGTTGATTCATGCTTTTCTCATGTTAGGATAAGGATATTGCAAAGATAGCAAAAGGGCAAGCAAGAATGCCGGACAAAATCTTTTTTTATCTTACCGTATCGTAACAAGCTTTAAATTTCGGAGGAGACTTGTCCGTTACGGCAGAAAAAGTTATTTTTGAATGTAATTCTAAATCGGCGGCAGGCATAGGCTTGCTGCCATGAATGTGTAATCAGAGAGCAGCATGACAAATAGCAAGCAACTTACGATCAATGCAGGGGGTAAACTCCTTTCGTTTGAGCAGCCGCGGGTGATGGGAATTCTTAATGTGACGCCCGATTCCTTTTATGCCGGCAGTCGCACGCCGGGTGTTGATGAAATCCGTCAGCGAGCCCAGCGCATGGCCGATGAAGGGGCCGATATGATTGATGTGGGAGCCTACTCCTCGCGTCCCGGGGCGGCCGACGTTTCGCCACAGGAGGAAATGGAACGTTTGCGGATGGCTCTTCCTGTCATTCGTAGCGTGTGCCCGCATATTCCGCTATCCGTCGATACGTTTCGTGCCGATGTGGCCCGGATGTGTGTGGAAGAATGTGGCGCCGACATCATTAACGACATTTCGGGCGGTCAGCTTGACCGGAATATGTTTCGTACCATTGCCCACCTGAAGGTGCCTTATATCCTGATGCACATGCGCGGTACGCCTGCCGACATGCAGCAGTTTACGGGATATGAACACCTGGAGCGTGAGGTGATGCTCTATTTTGCGCAGCGTGTGCGCCATTTGCACGACTTGGGCGTGAGCGACGTGATTCTCGATCCCGGGTTCGGCTTTGCCAAGACGTTGGAGCAGAATTATGATTTGTTGCAGCATCTCGACGATTTACAGGTGTTCGGCCTGCCTGTGTTGGCCGGGCTTTCGCGCAAGTCCATGGTCTACAAACTGCTGGGCATAACACCGGAGGAGGCCCTTAACGGCACTACGGCGCTGCACATGGCTGCCCTTGAGCGTGGAGCCGACATCCTGAGGGTGCATGATGTACAGGCAGCTGTACAGGTCGTGGCGCTCCATCGTGCGCTTTGCGGCCATACAAATTCATGAAGGGGAGAGCAGAAAGAAAAAAGGATTCGGACAGAAGTGCCTGAATTCCCGTTTCTGTAAAAACAGAGGATTATTTGATTTCCTCGTAGTCAATATATTCACCCTCTTGGGCTGAAAAAATCTTTTTGCCGTCAGCGGGACGTCCGTTTGACGGCTTTTTTTGTTCCTGTTCGGGTTGTGGATTTTCGTGGCGGTAAGTCGTTTTCTGTTTTGAGCCCAGGCCCAGTATTTTACCAATGAGTATGCGCAAGCCTATGACAAAGGCCAGAATAACGGCAATGCCGAGCATGAATAGGCATCCCAGTGTTTTAAACAACATGTATTTGACAGAGTTGGTTGATTCTACAATTTTTTTTAGTACGCCTGCTTCCTTTCGCCCGCTTTGTCCTTATGAATGGACATCGCCGGCCGGCGTGCGCAACAAAGGTAGACAAATCGTCCGATATACCCAACCTTTCCCGGCAAAATAAAACCCATATCGACCACAAATGAGTCGGTATGGGGAAATGGGTGACTGAAATAATTTTTGCTGTGTCCTGGCGGTGGGGCGTTTCTTTTTCCTTTGCCTGTCAGATGCGCTTCTTGCGTAAAATGACGGACAGTACGACATACAGGATAACGACTACCGAGAAACCCACAACCGAATATCCCAGCAGGGCCAGGGTGGCGATAAGTACGGCGCAGGCCAGCATGAACAGGTAGCGCACGCGGTTGCCAATCCACCGGAAGTGTTTGAATTTAAGGGCAAACATCGGAATTTCCGATACCAGCAGGAAACATGAGATGACAATGCCGGCCAGCAGTCCGTAAAACGAGTCGGGCGACTGCAGGATGGGGTCTTTGAAACCGCAGGCCAGAGCGCTCCAGAACAGGGCATTGGCCGGCGTGGGCAGACCGATGAATGTGTCGCTCTGACGGGCGTCCAGATTGAATTTGGCCAGACGCAGTGCCGAAAACGCCGCGATGGCAAAAGCCACATAGGGCAGGTATGTGCGGGTAGTCATGCCGGCCAGGGGCATTTCCACTTGTGTGAGCATGTGGAATACGATGGCAGCCGGCGCAAAGCCGAACGTAATGTCGTCGGCCAGTGAGTCAAGCTCTTTTCCAATGGGCGAGGCCACGCCCAGCAGTCGTGCCGTAAAACCGTCGAAAAAGTCGAACACGGCACCCATGATAATCCATACAAAAGCGCCGATGTAGTCGCCCTGAAAGGCATGAAGGGTAGCAATACAGCCGCTCACCAGGTTCAGGCAAGTCAGCGTGTTCGGAATCATCTTTCTCGTTTTCATAGTTAAGGTTGCAGTTTAGCCACTACGGTCTGGTTACCCGTAGTGCTTTGCCCGAGTTTTACAAGCGGCTGGGTGCCGATGGGCAAATACAAGTCGACACGCGAACCGAATTTAATGAATCCAAGGTGCTCGTCGATGTAGCAGTCCTCACCTAAGTGGGGGTAGGTTACGATACGCCGGGCTACGGCTCCCGCAATCTGTCGTACCATCACTTCCTGTCCGGCTGGCGTTTCAATGATGATGGTCGAGCGCTCGTTTTCGGTTGAGGCTTTGGGGAGCCATGCTTTATGGAAATTTCCGTTGTGGTGGCGTACATCCTTGACAAAGCCTTCCACCGGAAACCAGTTGGCATGTACGTTGGTCACCGACATGAAGATGGAAATCATCAGCCGGCGGTCGTGAAAATACTCGTTTTCCTCAACTTCTTCCACCACTACGACCTTACCGTCGGCCGGAGCCACGACAATATTGTGCGTGTCGCCCTCAAACAGACGGATGGGGCAGCGGAAAAAGTTGATGACCACCATATAGATGGCCCCCGTAATAATCAGTCCTGCATAGAATACGATGTGTGCGCCCAGCCATAAATAGACCAACCCGTTGAACAGTAAAAAAGCCACTCCACAGCCTATGAGGGTGTGCGTACCTTCACGATGTATTCTGATTTGTTTGAGTCTTTTTATTCTGGTTATTCTGGGCATTGGCTTGTGAACAATTTTTACGGGGAATAAGGGTATTATCTGGGGCAAAGATAATTTTTTTTGTTAAAACGGGCAAATTTAGCAGCCTTTTTCTGTATTTGTGTCAGTTTGGCGCTTACCATTCTTCGGTCAGTGCCCGCTCCAGCTCCTCACCCGTCAGGCGCAACCTGAACTGGCCTCCCTGTGCAATGGAGATGGCGCCTGTCTCTTCCGACACGATGATGGCCAGGCAGTCGCTTTTTTGCGACAGACCCAGCGCAGCGCGGTGGCGCAGGCCCAGCGCTTTGGGGATGTTGGCGTCGTGTGATACCGGCAGGATGCAGCCTGCGGCCTCAATGCGGTGGTTGCGTATGATCATGGCTCCGTCATGCAAGGGGCTGTTCTTGAAGAAGATGTTTTCAATCAGTCGTTGCGTGATGTTGGCGTTGATGATGTCGCCCGAGCGGATGTACTCGTTCAGTCCCACCTGGCGCTCCAGTACGATGAGCATGCCCACCTTTTGCTTGCTCATGTTGATGCAGGCCATTACGATGGGCAGGATTTCGGCACGCTGGGTCTCGTTTTTGCGGCGGCGCTTGAAGAAACTCGAAATGATGCGCGAGTGGCGCTGCGTGCCGATGGTAGAGAAAAACCGGCGTATTTCCTCCTGAAACAGGATTATCAGGGCCAGACCACCCATATTGACCATCTTGTCGAGAATCGTACCCAGCAAGCGCATTTCAAACACCTGCGACACCAGAATCCATACCAGGATAAACATGATGATGCCCGAAAAGATGTTGGCCGCGCTCGACTGCTTCATCAGTTTGTAGATGTAGTACAGAATCAGCGCTACCAGCAGGATATCAATGGCATCTTTTATTCCAAAGTCAATCATTTTTCTTAACAGGCGTTTTTCAAGCCGCGGCCAGTGGCTTTGCCGGATGTGTGGTTCTGACTCCTGGCCGTGGTGTGACGGTAAAAAACAGGTTCTTGGTATTCTTCAGGCAAAGTTACAAATTTGTGCTCAAGCGCGCAAGTTTTTTAAAGGTGGCTTCGGGTGTTTGTCCGAAAAGGGTGCCGGTTTGTTTTCCGGAGGAGGCGGGTAAATGAAAAAAGGCCTGACCTCGTTTTTTCTCCGTGCCTTCCCTGTCTGTTTCAGCGGGTTGCCGTATGGCTGAAGGCTGGCATCGGGGTGAGCCTTGGGAATGTATGGACAACTTATTTTAAATAATGAACGATTTTTTTTGCAGTTTATAACAAAACGGGTATATTTGCCAAAGGCCAATATCCGTGTAGTTACAGATGGAGTGATATAGGCCGGTCGGAAAATCGAAAAACATCGCCGGGAACAGCCGGGGAATACTTTTACAATACAATTTATGGAAAAAAACAAACTGATTATTGCACTATGGGGTGCCTGTCTGTTGGGTAGCGGAGCTTATGCGCAAGAGCAAATTCCCGCCAGGGGCTATTCCCTGATTGTTGAGTCGGCTCAGAACCGGTTGCTGGAATCGGACCGGGCAGGCAGCTTGAAGATACCCGTATTCGGACAGGGCTTTCAGGCCACGTGCGATGCTTCCTGGCTTACGCTGACGACCGAAAAGAACCAGCTTCGGCTGGATTATACGGCCAATGAGGAAGCCGGGCAGCGTTCGGCTACGATAACCTTGCGGAATGCGGCCAACCAGACCGCTTCACTGACCGTCGTGCAGCCGGGGGTTCAGACTCTGGAAAACGTTGAGTCCGAGTGGCTCCGGATTTTTCCCACCGGCAGCCGCTCCAACCAATGCCAGCCGGGAGCAGATGTCGACAAAACGCAGGATGAGAACTACGGAACGGTTTATCACAGCAACTGGTCGCAGAGCATTTCTGAAACCGACCCGGCCATACTGACCTATGATTTCGCAACGCCCCAGCATATTGACCTGGTCAATTACGTCCCGGTAAGTGGGGGCGGAAACGGAAAGTTCGGTCTGGTAGATGTTTATTACAAACAAAGCGGCGCGTCTGAATATACCCTGCTGGGAAATTATGATTTTAAAATGGCCGGCACACCGACTCCCGTATATTTCGGAGCCGACGGCATGGACAATATCACCTCCGTACAGTTCAGGGTAAAGACGGGATACAGCTTTACTCCCGGCATTGAATATTACGCTACATGTGCGGAAATGGAATTCAAGAGAAAGCTGCAGCCGGACGAATCCTTCCTGAAGAGAATCAGCGGAATTACCGCCACGAGCAGCGGCGTGCCGGCGCAGTCGGGTGAAGACGTTTCCCGAACGCTGGACTACGACCCGTCGACCCTGTTTCATACGGATTACAACCGGCAGGTCAGTGAGGAGAATCCCGTTGTCCTGACCTATACCTTACCCGCCGGCAAGCAGCTGGCAAATGTGGTTTACCTTCCCCGACAGGACGGCGGTAAAAACGGCAATTTCGGAAAGGTAACCGTCCGTTACAAGGCCCAAGATTCCGATGAATTCACGGATTTGCTCACAAAGGACTTCGGTCAGGCCACTACACGTACGGAAATTGACTTTTCCGGTTTACAGACTCCCGTCAGCGAAGTGCAGTTTGTCGTAACTTCTGGTTTCGGCGGGTTTGTGTCATGTGCCGAGATGATGTTCTATGAGTCCCGAACTATCAGTAATGACTATACCATATTTAAGGACAAACTGTACACGCAGCTGGCCGACGGAACAACGCAGGCAGATATCGATGCGCTGACCGACCCGTTTGTGAAGAAACTGGCGCAGGACCTCTTCGACAAGAACTACAGCACGGCCTATCGCGTGGCCGAATATCCGTGTTTGCTCTCGCCGCAATCGCTCTCTGAGGAATGGAACACCCCGGGAAAACTCTACGACCAGCTGCAGGGCGTGACGGGAATCAACATTTCCAAAGGACGCAACGTGGTGGTTGTTTCGGGGGCCGACCCGGGCGTGTCGCTTGCGCTGAAAGTCGTTGCCTGGTTTGCCGGCGAACTGGAGCAGAATTCGTCGGGCGAATGGGTCGGAGCAGGTCCGGCTGAAAAGGTTTATTCGCTGACCAACGGGGTGAACATCATTAACTACGACGGCGATTACGACGGCCTTGCCTACATTTCCTATTATGCTGAGGCCAATCCGGAAAATTACAGCCCCGTGAGTGTCCACTTTGTTTACGGACAGGTAAACGGATATCTCAGTCCGGACAAGACCAATGAAGAAATGCAGCAGATGTGTGCCAATGCGCGCAACAAGTGTATGGATCTGGTGGGCCAGCGGGTACACTCAGTATGGACGGCGCAAGGGCTGCACGACTACTGTAAGGCTTCAGACGGCACCAGTCTGGGCTACCGCCAGTATATGAACCTGCTGGACCTCCTGATTGACTGGGAACACCAGCTGCTGGGATTCAAGAAGTATGGCCGTGTGCCGGCAAACAAGACCATGGCTTATGTGAACTATACTTATTATATGTTCCAGGGAAGTTATGGCGTGTCTTTCAAATATGACCAGGAAAGGCGAATACTGAACTGCAAGACGTTGATGTACGATGATTCGGACGCCATTTGGGGCCTGAGCCACGAGTGGGGACACCAGCACCAGATGCAGCCGTATTTCTGCTGGGCCGGACTGGGCGAAAGCTCCAACAACATGAACTCCTGCTACAATGTGCTGCACATGGGGTACACAGGCGAGCAGGCCAGCCGGATTCAGAACAACTGGTCAAATGCCTATAATCATTTCTTTAAAGACGTGAACACTTCCTATGTTTCAGCGTCCGGCGATCCTACTTATGCCCGTATGCGTGCATATGAAAATCTGAACAGCTTCAGCTGGTGTCCAGCCATCCAACAGGAAATACAGAATCAGTATAACACCTATTATAAAAATGGAGGATGGGCCATTCCGTCAATAGCCAGCGATCCTGAACATGCTTTGTCTACGAACGAAGTCTACGTGGAGGAAAATACGGCACCGTTCTATATGTTGCATAATTATTTCAGTTATGTATCGACCGACCGGTCAAAAGCCGAATTCCAGTTGGATCTGTATGAGGCATTGCGCCAGAATGACGGTCCCAACGGCTCATCGATAGAACCGGGCAAGACGGAAGTGGACAAGTATGAACTGCTGGCCAGCGCACAGAACGGAAACAAGAACGGAAAGTATGCTGAATTCGTGAAAAAATACCCCAATTCCTGTTGGGTGACCAAAGGGTATATCCATGAAGGAGCCACCTGGACGGAAAACAGCGTTCCGTTTATCTTCAACTATATTCGTAAGGCGTCAAAAATCTGTGGTTATAACCTGTTCGATTATTTTGACAAGTTCGGCTTCCTGCGTACGGTGGTAATGACGATTGACGATTACGGGAATAAGAATTACGCCATGATGGAAGATATGAAGACCGAGTTCAAAGCCGACATGGAGGCTCTCCAGCTGAAGCCGATAACTGCAGAAATGATTGAAACCATGGCACATGCTTCTGTTCCTATATATGATACGCCTGTAATACCCAACTAATTCATAAGCGAAATGAAAATCAAACAATATATTATCGTACTGCTGGCAGGAGTGATGCTTCCGCTTGGGCAGTTACAAGCTCAGATAACCTCTTTGGATGAGCTGAAAAACGACAAGAGCTACACCATACGGCAGCTTCCGGCAGCAGACAACAACCAAAAAGTGCTTTACGCTACAACCGAAAACAAGGTTGAGGCCCGTACGGCCCCTTCGGCTGCCGAAGATGAAAAATGGGCGGTATGGACTTCGGAAAAAACGGGATACCATTATGTCTATAATCTTGACCGTGAACTTTTCCTGAGCAACACTTCAGGTGGCTGCACCGTGAGCAGTGTGCCGGCCCCCTGTTACTTGATCGAAACCAGCCAGACAGGCCAATGGCTGCTGGCCAATAATGATTTGCTGACAGGCCTGACGGCTGCAACGGGCGGGGTTGTATTTTCGAAAAATGCGGACCTTGATATCAGAGACATTTCTTTTTCTCTGACCGATGCCAACCGAGCTCTTACCTCTGAGGAAATGGCGAGGATTGAGCAGGCTGTGAGTCAGGCTGCGGCAGAGCAGGCTGATTCGGAGTTGCGCAGTCAGGTGTATGTCGAGATTGAAGCGCTGCTGGCCGAGGCCCTGCGTGTGGAAAAACTCGGAAAACCTGACTTTGCAGGCAATTATAGTTATGAGGAGCTGGCCGACATTTACAATAATGACAGGGCGGAGCAATATACCGTAGAACAGCTGCAGGCATTGCTGGAGCGTACCCGGGCTTCCATATATCCGCAGGAAGGAAAGTATTATCGTCTGATTAATAAGGCCCGTCCGAATGACGGCTCAATGGATAATACGCTGACTATTTGTGACGCCATGCCGCCCATGAACCTCGGGGTGCGGCAGATTGTCGAAAAAATTCCGGGCAAGCATCAGAATGGCGTGCTGGAACCAATCAGTCTGTTCCAAGTCATACGCGCCGGAAGCGGAAACGAATACGTCCTGTATCACCCGGGAAGCCATCAGTATGCCGGTGCGCATACGACAAGCGGGGAGAAAATTCCTTTGACGGACAGCCGTGCCGGGGCCGGTGTTTATAACCTGCAGCACGTAGGAGACCTGCTCTTCCGCTTCCAGAATCATGAGGACAACGCTTTTTATCTTACGGCCAACGGAGAAAGCAACTGCGTCAGCTATGACCAGGAAGAAGAACCGGAGAAATGGTACTTGCAGGAAGTAAAGTCCATTGATCTGCAAATCGGAAGCAGCGGCTATGCCACCCTTTGCCTGCCCTGTGCCATTGAATTGCCGGAGGAAGTAGAAGCCTATGTGGCTACGAGCCGTGACGGGAATGTATTGCATCTTACGTCACTGTCGAACTATACGGAAAGCCGCGTCCTGCCGCGATATGTGCCGGTGGTGCTGAAGCGTAGGAGCGATTGTACGGATACGGAATTCAGCTGTCCCGTCATTTACGATGCAGCTACGCCTCAAATCCCCAATCTGCTGAAGGGGCTGACGCTTCAGGGCAACATTGAAGAGGGCAGTTACATTCTTTATCAGGGGGCAGACAAGCCGCTCGGATTTTACAAAGTAGATCCGAACAGCACATTGGTCTACAGTAACAAGGCATACCTGCCTTATCAGCCGGCATTCCAGCCGTCTCTGAAGATTAGTTTTGATGGTGAGCTGACCGGCGTAGAATTGCCTGAGATGATGGAGAATGAAACGGACACAAACATACTGTACGACCTCACCGGAAGACGGGTAATACGTCCGGAAAAAGGAATCTATATTTCCTCCAAAGGAAAAAAGCTGCTCATGAAATAATGGTACGACTGCCATACAACTCATAAAGGAATCACGGGAAGCGGATGTAAACCAGCTTCCCGTGATTCCTTTTTATGGGGTATTTTTTCAAGTATTGTATAGGAAAAGTTTGCCATAAAAAGCAGTATGCAGAAGAGAAAATAACCGAGTGAAAAACGTAGGTTTTCCTTCTTCAGATCTGCTTGTTGAACGTATAATCCGGACATATGAAATGCGTTTTGAAATATAGTGACATGAATGCCCTATTTGAACTTTTTTTTATGAGAATGGCAATTTTAATATTTTTTTACTAAATCGTAGCGGAGTTTTTAGGTATTTTTATTACTTTTGCGACAGAAGAATTCCCTTAAATCCAATAAAATATTCAAGATAAGATCGTACAGCATGATGCATCTGCTATGTTTTTTATGGCAATAAGAAGATTCCGTATAAAACATGAATGTCAATTTTAAAGTTATATTTATGAAAAAACAATTACTTTTCTGTTCGCTGGCCTTGGCCTCGTCATTGACGGCCATGGCCGAAGTGGGCGATCCGGTGAAGGATCTCAGCCAGCTGAGTAATGACAAGTGCTACACCATTGCGCCGGCAGGCGCCGTGCGTGGCACCTGGACGTACTCGACCAAGTATCCCGATTATCTGGTTTCCACGCTTAAAACTTCGGAAGAGGTGAGTACCGCTAATTCCAACCAGCAGTTTGCCTTTCTGAAATCCAGCAGTGGCAAATACTATATTTATAGTGTTGGGGGGGGTAAATTCCTGTATTACGCCAATAACAATCTGGTAGGACTGAGCGCCAGCGTTACTTCGGTAGCTTATGAGGCCAATGTGATTCAATCTGAGCATGCTAATGTCGCCAATTTTCCGTGGGTAGCGGCGCTGAACGGCGGTACCCAGCAAATGAACTTGTGCAGTCCCAATGGCGTGGCCGATGGCCAGCCTGGCGTGGTATTCTATAATATTGCGAGTGATGACGGTAACGCTATCAGCATTACCGAAGCGGGCGAATTTGATTCGGATGCAGCCTTAGAAATCATTAATCGCTATGAAACCAACAATACGCCGGAAAACCAGGCGCTCGTGGAGGAGGCTGCCGCTTATCTGAACGTACCCAAAAACGCTGTGGGCGGTTATGACCTCACATTATGGCAGGCGCTGTATGATGCTTGCGGTGGTGACGGAGCCGATGTTACTGACGTTGACGATGAGTTTAAGGCAGCCCTTACGGCACTGAAGAACTCCAAGCCGCGTGCTACCGCGTTCAGCAATGACAAGTTGTATCAGATTGTTTGTGTAGACCAAACCCGTGGCTATCTTTGTTCAGTAGATGAAGAAAGTGGCGTCTCCCGTATCTTTACTTCAGTAAAAGCCGGAGAAAATATGCTGGCCGGTTCCGACAAATGGCAGGTATTTACCGAAGATGGCGTGACGTACCTGTATAACCAAGGCGTGAAAGGTTATGTTAATTTTGCCGGGGGTGCCATGGGCGGCACTGAAAACGTGAATAACTGGTGGACCCTTGATGCTGTGCCGGCCACCATCAATATCCAAGCCAATGAGGCCATGGGCGGAGTTGCCGCGTATTGGATTCAGGATCCCGATTATACCGGTGGACAGCACGTTCATGCGAACAACAGCTATCCTACCGGCGTGCCCGCATGGTATGCCGATGGTGTAGCTTCGCATTTCTATTTTGTAGAGGTTGACGGCACGCCTGACGAATTGTCGCCTGCCTTGAATGCCGCCAAGGCTGATGCGCAAGTTTTTCTTGATGCCTATGACGCTGCCAAGGCCAACTACGTAGGCGCTTATTCGGCAGAAAGCATCCAGGCTTTGGATGTCGCCGTTAATGCAGCGGATGCTACGGCTGAATCTGTCAATGCCGCCATCGAGACCGCCAAGGCCAGCGCCAAAAAGGTAGAGGCCGGCAAGTACTACATGATTCAGAACGCCAACACGTTTGACGACGGTAACCTGAAGTCCATCTATGAAAACCCCGACGGGCAGAACATTGCCTGGAACACCGTAACGCAGAGCGCTGCCGAACTTTGGCAGTTAGTGCCGGCCGATAATGGCGAATACCTCATCAAGAGCGCCAATACCGGCAAGTACATCCGCTATGAAAGCGACGGCGTTTGCGCCAAGATGGGTGAGGCCGATGACCGTCCGTTCACCCTTGCTCCGGGCACTGACAACTATACCTTTGGATTGTGGTGCTATGGCACGGACCGCAGCGATTATAGCGACATGGTTCCGAATACGGCCGATGGCTTCGGCGTAATTGGCGGTACGAATGTGTTGAAGGGCGGTTACGTCTCCACCTACAAGGGCAACCGGTTTGCCGCCTGGAACCTTGTAGAAGTATCCAGCGTTAAGCTCACCGTGGGCGAAACCGGTTATGCTACCGCTTACTTCCCGTTTGCTGTGACAATTCCGGCAGGTGTAACGGCCTATACCGTAGCAGCCGCTGCTGATGGCGTGGCAACGTTGAAAAAATTGTCCGGCACTATTCCTGCCCATACCGGTGTTGTATTGAGTGGTACGGCCAATACTCCTTGTACTTTTGAATTTGCTGCCGACGTAGCAGCCGTAGACGGCAATATGCTTGATGGTATGACCATAGCTACTGAAGTTTCTGCAGAAACGAAGGCTTATATCTTGGCCAATGGTTCAGAGGGCGTAGGTTTCTATCGGTTGTCAGAAAGCGACCGTACGATTGCTGCCAATAAGGCTTATTTGATTGTTGATGATGCTGCAGCGCCTTCATTCAGCTTGAAACTGGATGGCGGTCTGACCGGTATTGAAGGTGTTGAAAACGTTGCAGGCAAAGCTCCGGCTTATGATTTGCAGGGTCGTCGTCTGCCGCAGGTACCGACAAAGGGCCTCTATATCCAAAACGGTAAAAAAATCATGAAATAACCCCAAAACTGAAGCACACATGAAAAAACAAGTTTATAAAACTCCTACCGTGGAGCTGATTGACCTGCAGCTCGAGGGCTGCATTCTCACCGCCAGCGACGAAAAGACAATGTCCATCCATGATGATGTTACCCATGGCGGCAGCGAAGCGCTGAGCACGGGGCCGGAGTTCCCGTGGATGGATAAAGAGTAATCCTCCGCCCCGCGTGGGCAGGCTGGCCCTGACACGCCTTTATCCACGCGCCGAACATGTAGCAGATTTCGCTGATGAAAAAGACGACCGTGAACGACTTGACGAACCGAGCGACATTGCCGCCGAGCAGCTTGATGCCGAACGACAGGATCGCCGTCAGAGCCACATACGTGCACAGCAGAGAAACGACACCAGAGATCGTTCCCTTGTATGCGCCGGTGGTGGCAGAGAAGGCCTTGTCCATGCTCGTCCACATATTAGTGCTGACTACCCAGCCCAACACGTCGAGATGCGCCAGATTCAACGCGGCCAAAAGGAAGATGAAACAACCCGTCAACAGGGCTATCTTATCTTCGTTCAGATTGGTCTTTGCCATAGCCATATCCTCTTGTAAAACTGTACCGAACGGCTGACTTCGCCACCATGGCGAAAGCGTCCATCTGTATCCGAGCAGGCGACGCGATCCCTAGCCGAACCGCAACCTGACAGGAAACCGTTGTGAAAGACCATCCCTCTGAAAAAGGAACTGCTTTTATAAAGAATTGCTTGGGAAGAACCTGCCCGATACGGAACGGGCGCAAACGAACGCAGCTTCCCAAAGAAAGGAAGCCGTGAGGACGCGCGTCATGACGGATCAGACGATCCGCTGACGGCTACGCGAAGCAGGGGGGAGCGAGAGAAAAGGGAAGCAGGCCCCA
>OGYL01001225.1_pt1 | contig 20157 bp, 10 predicted proteins | sample 1576541 | NCBI WGS metagenome assembly OGYL01 (sample SAMEA3541551, study PRJEB24748) | human gut metagenome | biome: human gut; feature: human-associated habitat; material: faeces | place: China | collected 2012 | reverse complement strand
GGACAAAATATATTTTCAATCCAGGAAATGAATATACAACAGACGTTAAAATAGCGAGATTAAATACGTATATTTATTAACATCACTTTACATTTAAACAGTTTAAACAGCCCCAAAGAGCCGTTTTTGAAGCATAAAATCACCCATTTTGAATGTCAAACGGCCATGTATCGCATCATAAACGGCCCACTTTTGCACCGTAAATGGCCGAGTAATATTTGTTAACAGTTATGTTTTCATGCCATCAAAAGCGCAACACCCTGTAAATCAATGTATTATCAAAACAGCTAAATTTTGACGATTTTTCGCTCCCAAACCACGGAACTGCGAAGAGCAACGCTATTCTGAGAGCGTTAAGCGTTCGATGAAACCGATGATTTTTGGTATTTATGATGTAAAGAATTATGCCCGAATACGAAAGAGAACCATGCCATCGGCGAAGAGAAAAATCTGACAAAACGGACAAAATGAATAAAACGGCAAGGCATGCCAGCACTGGCATAAACATGACAAAAATGAGCCGGAAAAGCCCAAGAGTGTATGACAGACATACAAAAACTTCTAAAAATCACGTCAGCATTTTGCTGTTAACGGCAAACTTAGTAACTTTGCGCCGGAATTATTACACATCTATATATTTAAATAAACTATGGCAAAAAAAGCATTATTGATGATACTCGACGGATGGGGTATCGGAAAGCATGGCGCAGGAGACGTAATATTCAACACACCGACGCCTTATTTGGATTATCTTTACGCCGTAAGCCCTCACTCACAGCTGCAGGCTTCAGGCGAGGATGTAGGTTTGCCTGACGGACAAATGGGTAACTCTGAGGTAGGACACCTCAACATCGGAGCAGGACGCATCGTTTATCAAGACTTGGTTAAGATTAACCGTGCTTGCAGCGACGGCTCTATACTCAAAAACCCCGAAATAGTTAACGCATACAGCTATGCCCGCGACAACGGCAAGAAGCTGCACCTGATGGGTCTGACCAGCAACGGCGGTGTACACTCTTCACTCGACCACCTGTTCAAACTCATCGAAATATCTAAAGAATACGGACTGAAGAACACTTATGTTCACTGCTTCATGGACGGCCGCGACACCGACCCGAAGAGCGGAGCCGGATTCATCAAGGAACTGACTGACCACTGCGAGAAGAACGACGCTCACATTGCAAGCATCGTAGGACGCTTCTACGCTATGGACCGCGACAAGCGCTGGAACCGCGTTAAGGAGGCTTACGACCTGCTCGTTGAGGGCAAGGGCAAGAAAGCCACTGACCTGGTTAAAGCTATGGAAGAGAGCTACGAGGAAGGCGTTACCGACGAGTTTATCAAGCCTATAAGCAACGCTAACGTTGACGGCACTATACAGGAAGGCGACGTTGTTATCTTCATCAACTTCCGCAACGACCGTGCAAAGGAGCTTACACAGGTGCTCACACAGCAGGATATGCCGGAGGAAGGCATGCACACAATAAAGGATCTGCAGTATTACTGCATGACTCCGTATGACGCATCTTTCAAGGGCGTACACATCCTCTTCCCGAAAGAGAACGTACAGGACACCCTGGGCGAATATCTGAGCAAGCAGGGCAAGAAACAGCTGCACACAGCCGAGACAGAGAAGTATGCTCACGTAACATTCTTCTTCAACGGCGGACGCGAGGCTGCATTCGAGGGCGAGGACCGCATCCTGGTTCCTTCTCCAAAGGTTGCTACATACGACCTGAAGCCTGAGATGAGCGCATACGAGGTTAAGGACAAACTGGTTGGCGCTATCAACACTCAGGAGTATGACTTCATCGTTGTCAACTTTGCCAACGGCGACATGGTAGGCCACACCGGCGTTTACCACGCTATAGCAAAGGCAGTATGGGCTGTTGACCACTGCGTACACGACGTTATCGAGGCTGCCAAGGCCAACGGATATGAGGCTATAATCATAGCTGACCACGGAAATGCCGACAACGCAATCAACGCTGACGGAACACCTAACACGGCTCACTCACTGAACCCTGTTCCGTTCATCTACGTTACAGACAACAACAGCGCAACTGTAAAGAACGGCCGTCTGGCCGACGTTGCTCCTTCAATCCTCCACATCATGGGTCTGGAGCAGCCGTCTGACATGACAGGCGAGAACCTTATCTCGGACAACAAGTAATAACATTCCGGCTGAACAGTCAGCAGGAAAAGATAAAAAAAATAAAGGGACGGGCAAAAAAAATGCCCGTCCCATTTTTATAGACATTGCAACAGTTATCAAGCAACGCTGAAATCGTAGAAGCATAAAGACATGACGGCACAAAGACTAGCGTAAATTTTTACTTTCAAAGAGACACAGATACTTTTACATGAACTAAAAGAAATGCAAAATTAACATCCCAACAATATCAGGCCTCATCGGCAGGCTTATTGGCCATAAGGCGCTGATAAGTAGAAGGCGTCATTCCGTTCACCTTTTTGAAAGCCTGTATGAAGCTTGCTGCCGAGTTGTAGCCAAGTTCTTCATATATGGCCTGAAGTGTCATGTTGCCGTAATGCTCCTTGTCCGAAAGACGGCGGCATGCCTCACGTATGCGGTATTCACTGAGAAACTGTCGGAAGTTCTTGCCGTAAACGTCGTTAATAGCCCACGAAACATATTTGGTGTTAGAACCAACCATCTGTGCAAGCGCGTTGAGGTTGAAGTCGGAGCGTGATATCACGCTCATGTCTGCCATCACGGTGTTAATCTTGTTCAGCAGCAGGTTCTTCTGCTCCTCGCTCAGCAGCGCTACGGCCGTGCGCTCTTTCTTATCAGCCTCGTCGGCCTTTCCGTCAGCATCTTCAGCCCCGCCTTCAGTGTCACCGGCAGTCTCCTGCCCTGTCTCACCGACAGCATTTGGCACATTATCTTCATGCACAGTGTTTACAGCCTTGGCATATTGCTCCAATAACAGGCGGCTCTGCTTGTCAGACTTCATCAGTTCCTCGTTCTTGCTTACAAGCAGCATCTGTGCATCAATAAGATTTCGGTTTTTCTGCCTCAGCATACGATACAGCACGGTAAGCACAATAAGCATTATGACAAACACGATAATAACTACAAATTGCGTGGTGTTGCGCGTAGTGAGCGAGTCAATCATTTTTTGATTAACCGTGTTTTCATAATTAAACAGCTTGCTGCCCGAGATGTAAAACTGGCTCTTGTTGAATGCCGAGTCAGACAGTTCAAGATACATAGCCTTATATTTGGCAGCCGAATCAGCCTGTCCCGCACTGGCATAAGCCTCGCTGAGACTTTTATACACTCTCGACATCTTGTCAGAATTGTCCATCTTTAACGTCAACTCATAACCTTTCTCAAAATAAGATATAGCTTTTTTAGGATTCTTACGTTTCAGCGCGATGTTGCCAAGTTCCATATAAGTATCCTGAATATACATAAGTGGCATACTGCGTTCCTTTGCAAAGGCAAGTGTCTGTTTATAATAATATTCTGCCATAATGTAATCTCCTGCCGACTGAGATATATACCCCTGATTATTAAAACAATAATATTGTCTAAGTTGTTGATCCTGTACAGGCAATCTCATCATGACATTAAAGAAAGCTTTTGCCTTATTTATATCATTTATAAAACAATAGCACACCACAATATTAGACAGAAACTTAAACTGCAAATCTACATCCTCTGCCTTGACAGCTGCATTATATCCACGTTGATAATAATAAAGACAACGATTGTAGTCGCCTATGCTTGCATATATATTTCCAATACAACCTATACATGCGTTATATACCCGATTATTCTTCTCATTTTCCGCTTTATCAAGTGCCCTTGTATAATAATCCAAAGCTTCAGGGAAACGTCCGGTAGAATAGAAAACATCTCCCTTAGTCTTCAAAACGACTGCACTGTCCGACTTTTCTTTAGAAGCAAAAGAAGGCAATGCAAAGACGTAAGAAATCAATAACAGCAACAAGACTTGTAATTTCATCAAAGAAAACTTTATTTAATAAAAAGATTATCTAAATCTGCCGAAGAACCATCAAGTTGACCTGAATATTGTTCCAAAAGCATTTTGACTTATGCAAAGATACAAAATAATATGACTTAAACGTGAAAAATATAAAATAATAACTATAGTTAGACCATCCATCAAATTCGTCAATAATGATAACATAAATATACATTTTAGGCCGTTTTAGTTAGTTTTTTTATTTAAATTCAAGAATTTAAAAACAAGTCGGAACATAAAATCATATTTTTTATAGATAAAATCATATTTTTGTCAAGCGTTTTAAGTTTAACAAATATAAATATAATGCTTATGAAAAGAATTATCCATTATTTTGTAGCTTCAGCGGCATTGCTGTTCTGTTGTAGTCCAACAGAAGCGCAAGTTGTTATGAAACTGCCTGAAATAAACAAGGCAGAGAAAAGTGACGCCGGACAGATGCAAAAGGCAGAGCCGGCTAAGAGCAAATCTGAAAACATGTCTACGACCTATAAAAGTCCGTGGCCACTTCAGACTTTTGAAGAAAAGACAACCTACACAAGATTTATAAATGAAAAAGGAAATGTTCCGACTTTGGTTGCGCCATTACCAAACAGAACTTCTACACGTGCCGGAAATGAAACCCTATACCTCTATACGGGATTTAACGCCGGTGCTGGAATTGACGAAAACGGAAATGCCACAGGAGGCATGGTAAACTTTAACCTAACACCATTTGCCTGTGATACGGTATCATCAGATGCTGGACTTTCACCTTATTCATATACGGCAAAAGGAAAATTATATTGTTTTTTACCAATTCAAGATGTTGCCACAGGAAACTACAACACAATAATCAGAACTATATATGATGCCAATACACTTGAACTGCTGAGCAAAAAAACATTTACAAACCCGACAGGTAGTTCAAGTTATGTACCTTATATGATGTCATATGACGACCAGCGCGACGTAGTCTTTGCAATATCAATGGAAAACGTTCGTGAACAAGGCTACGGCGGAACTGACTACTATCTAAATATATTGGATACAGCAACATGCAGGCTGCAGCGAGTTGGTTTCTTAGGCTCATACCGCGGATACAAGACGACAGGCAATTATAGTCCCAAAGGATTTGTTGCCGGCTATGGCACTCTATACTTACAGCTTGCCGACGACAGTATATATATGGCAAGAATAGATCCTGTAACATGTAAGACAACTGTTATAGGCCGAACAAAAATGCCAACTCAATATGTCTATGGCCAGCAGCCAATGATATATAACGCAAATGAAGGCAGCTTATTGGTTAACCACTATGATTTTAATAATGGAACTGTTTATTACAAGATAAGCCCGTTTGTACCATACGGCGCAAAAGAGGACACATGTAAGACTGTATTGATAGAAAAAACTCCAACAGGTTTTACATACTTCTATAAACGTCCAGAAACTGAGACCAAGAGTTTTACTTATCTTTTAGACGACATCAACGATTTAGTTGTTTCTGTTGACGAAGGCAGCTATGATGCAAACATTTCATTTACAATACCGTCTACAGTTGACGGAGGTAATGAAATTGAAATACCAACATGGTCGACAGATAAAGTGCGCCTATATTTCTATGTAGACGGAAACAATGTAACTCCAACAGGAGTTCCTTCACAGCCCACACTAGGAGGCAAAGTAAATTGCAGTTTAAATGGACTTTCAGCAGGAATGCATATTGTTACAGTGCAAGTATATCCTCTGTATAACGAAGTCTGTGGTGGCAGATTCTCTAAAACTATAGTATGCGGATACGACGCACCTGCAGATGTATTAAATCCAACTCTTACTATAGAGAATCAACAGGCAACAATCACATGGGAAGCTCCTGAAAAGGGATTGTATGATGACTTTGGAAGCATCTTTGACAAATCTGACATATCATATACAGTTGTACGCAATGTCGACGGAAAGACTATTGCTGAAGACATAACTGAAACAACTGCCGTTGACACAGACATGCCGAAAGAGATACTCACTCACACATATACCATTTATGCAAAGAGCCATGGCAACGTAAACCGCGGAACTGTCACAAACAGCATAACGGCAGGACTCTACATGCCTATGCCTTATGTCAATACATTCTCTGCTATGTCTGACATTGACGGTTGGACAATATATAACCTGAATAATGACGGAACAGCTCTTACATGGCAATACAACAGTATCTATGGATACATTAATTGCTATGGACGTAATGGATGTGACGACTGGATTATATCACCGACTTTCGACCTGAAGACAGACTCTTTATATATGCTGTCTTATAAACTCAATGGTGAACTTGCAAGCATGAAAACCACAATGGGCAGCAGTAATACCGTTGAATCACAGAACATTGTAATAGACGACCTTTATAATTTCACAACAGAAGGGACTGAAACAAAGCGCTATTATATTAATCCAACAGAAAACGGATATTATAATTTTGGTCTTCATGATTATGGAACAGAAAGAAGTTTTGTAGCTATTGATACCTTCATTGTAAAAGCCATCGCTTCAATAGAAGCTCCTGATACAGTATCTGCCGTAAACTTCGTTCCAGACGCATCAGGCGCCCTCGGCGGAACATTTACGTTCACATTGCCTTCAAAGAGCATCAACGGCAAGCAGATATCTGAACTCACCAAGGTAACAATATACGATCTTAAGGGTAATGCTCTTGCCACAAAGACCGATGTACGTCCCGGTGAGCAGGTTACACTACAGGTTAAAGCCGCCAAAGGCTTCAACACATACTCTATCGTTGCAGCCAACGCCAATGGCGAAGGAAGACCTATGGACATAACAAAATATGTTGGTCCTGACGTGCCAAAGACCATTAAGAACTTGAAAACAAGCTGGGGCGAAGAGCAGAACGTAGCCGTGTTGTCATGGACTAACCCGACAGAAGGAGTACACGGAGGATATGTTGATCCGGCAAACTTCAAATATACTATCTACAAATACGACACGAACAGCTGGCCAAATTATACAAAACTTGGCGAAACTACAGGCGAAAGCGAGGTTGAAGTACAAATTATGGATGCCTCTGACACACAAGACCAGTATATATTTGCCGTAACAGTTTCTAACGACGAAGGTGAGTCTGACTATGTACAATCAGGACTGGTGATGGGTAAGCCATACACACTGCCATACGATGAAGCATTCACCGCATCAGGTGTTAACCATGCACCATATCTCATCGGCGCAGGTATAAACAATCAGATATGGACTATTGACCCTGGTTATTACAACGCAAAGATACAGCCGTATGGACAGGACGGCGCACAGCTGCTGTGCCTCAACACAGGTTCTTCAGACGGTTCGGCATACTTTATATCACCGATAATCGACTTCGAGAAAGCCGAGAAACCTATGTTCTCACTCTGGCTGCATCACTCTGACGCAATGCCTGAAACCGCTTATCTGAAAGTAATGGCAACCACAGACGGAAGCAAAGATTATTTCGACATCAGCAAAGAAATCAATCTTACCGGTAACAACGGATGGCAGGAGCACATCGTTGACCTCTCAGCCCTGAACGGCAAGAAAGCACAGATATCACTCTATGGATATATGCCTAATCCGGCCGTAAGAATATTTGCAGACAACTGGAGCATCTACGAGGCATCCGGCAAAGACCTCGCCGTGACAGGCATAACACAGCCTTACATGCCGGTAGTTGGCGACACTGCAACCATCAACGTAACCGTTGTAAACAAGGGTGCTGAAGAAGCTACAGGATATTCTGTTCTGTTCAACGTTGACGATGTTACTGTAGACGAGATTGATCCTGAGGAAGCTCTTGCAGCAGGAGCATCACGCACATTCACATTCACTTTGCCAATAACTGCAGCTAACAAGAACGTTCTATATAATGCACAAGTGCTGTACGACGGCGACCAGAATGAAGAGAACAACTTGAGCAGCGATGTAGAACTCGACCCGCGCAGCATGAATCTGCCCGCTCCTACCTCACTGACTCTAAGCAATGACGACGAACTGGCATGGACTGCACCTGAAACAATGGACGGACGCGAGGTTATGCTCGACTTTGAAAGTGTTCCGGCTTTCACCACTAATAATATAGAAGGATGGAAGACTGTTGACAAAGACGGAAACCTGTCAACAACATTCATACAGTATTACGGCAACTACTGGCCTTATGCTAACCAGCCTCTGGCATGGATGACATGGAGCGCTAAGGAAGCCGGATGTCCCGACGCAGCAGTATGGACTCCGTATGAAGGAGAAAAGTGTCTGATCCACTGGGGCAACTATGGTGCCGACGCCGAAGGACGTCCTAACAACAATCCTGACGACGACTGGTTTATCTCACCTGAGATTAAGGGCGGCACAGAAATTTCGTTCATGACTCTCTCTAACGACGCTACAAGTTCTATCGAGATTCTGACATCTTCGACAGACGACAAGCCCGAATCGTTCACCAACAAGGTTGCTGTGGTTGACTATCCTACAGTAAGCACATGGAAGGAAGTAAAGGCAACTCTCCCGGCTGACGCTAAGTATGTGGCAATACACACTATCCTTGACGGCTTCGGCATCATGATAGACAACATTGCCTACACAGAAGCAAAGTCACCTGTGCTGAAAGGCTACAAGCTGTATCTCGACAATGCCGTTAACAGCCTCGTTGCAACAAACAGCGCAAAGGCCACAGCCAACGGAACCTACGCTGTAAGCGCAGTTTACGACCTCGGCGAATCAGACCTGTCTAACACTGTATCGGCAACAACCGGTATCGCTGACCTGCAGACATCTGACGTGAAGGTTATGGCTGGCAACGGCTGCATCATAGTTAAGAACGCTGTCGGACAAAACATTGAAGTGTTCACTCTCAACGGACAAAAGGTTGCAGGCAGTGTTGCAGGCGAGACGGCAACTTATCAGGTAGCAAAAGGTGTTTATGTGGTTACTGTTAACAACAAGCCATATAAGCTGATTGTTAAATAAAATAAGTTAGAATGACAGAAGCCACGGGGTTGGCACGGCAAACTAAGTGTCATGCCGGCCCCTTACGGCTTCTTTGTTTTTATATATAAAGACATTAAGCATGAAACGATTTTTTATCTCAATATCCATTCTATTATGCGGCATTTGCAGCACTAAGGCCATACCGGCCGACCCTGCGCCAAAGAAAGTGATTCAGCCCGACGGCACAAGTCTTACGGTGCTTATGCGGGGCGACGAGCATCGCCACATGTTGTTCACCGAAGACGGATATCCTCTGTTTTTCAACCTTAAGACCAAAACCTATGAATACGCCAGACTCGACGGCAGCAAAATAACAGGAAGTGGCATGGCTGCTGCAGACAAGGACATGAGAAAGGCAGAGGCCAAGAAATATTTGGCCTCTATAAACGTAGATGCATTCAGCCGCGCAACAGCCGGCAGCGGAATGAGAAAAGCGCCTAAACGAAGCGACTATCTTATTAGCGACTTCCCCACAATAGGACGACAGAAGTCTCTTGTCATACTGATTCAGTTCAGTGACGTCAAGTTCTCATCTATAGACAATCCTCACCAGTTTTATGACGACATGCTCAACAAGAAAGGCTTCACGTGGAGCAACGGAGCAAACGGCAGCGCACGCGACTTTTATCTGCAAAGTTCTAATGGCCAGTTTGACCCAGACTTCACTGTAGTTGGCCCGGTGACGCTATCAAACAAAGCCACCTACTACGGTTCTGACGATGAGGGACAAGACTTCAGAATGGGCGAAGCTATAAAAGAAGCATGCGAGCTTGTTGACGATGAAGTAGACTTCTCTGAATACGATACCAACAACGACGGATATGTCGACAACATATATTTCTTCTATGCCGGCGGCGGACAGGCCGACGACCCTAACGGAACAGAACTTATATGGCCCCACTCTGCCATCGTTGAGGAAGCATGGAACATGAAGCTCATCTACGACGACAAAGTGATAGGCCATTACGCCTGCAGCAACGAGTTGCGTTACAATGCATTCGGAGATTTAATCCCGACAGGTATAGGTACATTTGTGCATGAGTTCGGCCACGTGCTCGGACTGGTTGACCACTACGATACTTCTTATGGATACTTCACTTTTGGACTTGGAGCCTATGACACCATGGCCTCAGGCTCATACAACAACAATATGAACACGCCACCGCTATTCTCTGCATTTGAACGTGCCGAACTGGCATGGCTTGACTATGACATTCTTGACAACAATGCCGACAGCATAACGATGATTCCAAACCTGGCATCGTCAAACAAGGCGTTCCGCGTAAGCGTCCCGGGAAAGGACAACGAGTTCTTCGTACTTGAAAACCGCATACAAAGCGGATTCGACACATATCTGCCGGGACAAGGCATGCTTGTATGGCACATAGACCAGGACAAAGACGCATGGGAGAAAAACATCGTAAACATAGACCCGCAACATCAGCGCGTAGATATAGTTGAAGCTGACGGCATTCAGTCGGAAGCAACACGCTCGGGCGATACATTCCCCGGCTTTGCAGGAATAACACAGTATGAACTCACATCGTGGGACGGCGCAAGCCTTGTATCGTTTGATGACGTCACGCTGGACGGCGACACAGTCCAACTGCTGCTTGCCGGAACATCATTCAGCATGCCTGCACCGGCTACAGTAGACGTGACAGACATAGCCGACAGCAGTTTTGTGTTCTCATGGGCGGCTGTCGAACACGCCAAATATTATGATGTAAGCGTGTATTGCACCGACGGCAACAGCCAGCGCCTGTATATCGGCGACTTTGACCATAAGCGTTACACATCGCCTGAGACGATAAAGATTGACGGCCTTGTGCCGCTTACCGACTATGTCGTAGCCGTAAGCGCCGGACTTGGCAGCTATATGTCTGAAGAAAAGAATGCTCCTGTGCAGACTCTCGATCTGGCCTTCGCCAAGCGAAAGCCTGCAGGCTTAGCCGCAACAGATGTCACTGAAACGGGATTTAAAGCTAAATGGGAAGCTGTGCGCGATGCCGACGACTATCGTCTGACGGTGATGAAACATGACTATTCTGACGAACTTTCGGCCAAGGGATATGACTTCAGCAACAAGGCAGAAGGCATGCCTGACACATGGACTTCAACGAGCAGCATGTTCTACTCAGTTTCGGGCTACTACGGCGAAAAGGCACCGTCGCTGCGCCTCTCGTCAGACGGCGACTATCTCGTGATTGCATACAACGAGATGCTCATCAGTAACCTTAGTTTCTGGTGCCGCGCAAAGAGCAATGCAGAAAAGATATATGTAGAGGCTGACCAGGGCGACGGAGTATGGACTGAGGTGAGTGTCATAAGTCCATCAGTAGACGGAGCCACTGAGCGCGTAAGCTTAGACGGATGCAAACAGGTGCGCCTGCGCTACGGACGCACTTCGGGCTTTGTAGTTATCGACGATGTCGTGGCTGAAGGCAAGATGGTAGAGCGCACACCGGTAAGCGGATACGACGGACTGTCTGTAGGCAACGTGCTAAGCTACGACGTAAAAGGGCTGAATCCGGGAGCAACCTACAGTTTCATAATACGTGCAGCACAGAACGGCGAACTGAGCATCAGCTCTGACGAATGTGCGCTGACACTGCCCAACAGCACAGGCATAAGCCAGGCTGTAGACGATTCTGCCGCAGGCAAGACTGAAGTGTACGACCTCAGCGGACGCAGAATGCCGGCAGGAGCATTGCCTCATGGAGTGTACATCATTAACGGAAAGAAAGTTGTGAAATAAAAAATATTTAGAGTTATGCAAAGACTGTCAACAATAATACTTACATTGCTTCTCAGCATAGGAGCAATGGCACAGTCAGAAACGGTGAGCATGGGTTTCTGCAACGGTCAGATGGCCGATGATGGCGACATACAGCTGAACGGCAAAGGATGGGTGTCGTGCGCAACTAAACTGCCGTCATCTGCCCTCGACGCATACAAGGGCAACAGCATTTCGTCTATACGCGCAGCACTGCTTAACCGCATAAACATCGACACGCTGAAGGTATGGATACGCACAGAGCTCGACGGCGACAACATAGCCGAGGGATACATCACACGCTCCTCTACTCCGGCCGTGAGCAAGGGATGGAACGAAGTGGAGCTGACCGAGCCATATGAGATAACCGAGAATGCCGGTGACATATACATCGGCTATTCTTTCCATCAGAGAGCCAACGTGGTGGCTGTGTCTGTAGTGGGCGACCCCGTGGCAGGCACATCATATCTCAAGATGGGCGACGCTCAATGGCAGGACATAAGCAACAAGGGCGTTATCAGCATGGAGGCAATAATAACGGGCAGCTCGCTGCCTAAGCAAGACCTCGGACTGCTATCTGCCACAATAAGTCCATGGCCACAGAGCGGAGTGAATGCCATGAAGGTGAATGCCACCATACACAACTACGGCATAGAGGCCGTAAACGGATTTACCATAAAATGCACCACAGGCGAAACTGTCTGCCGGACACACATAGACATGGCCATTGGGCCTACGTCAAGCACGTCATGCTCGTTTGTCATCGACCCGGGCATCTACACCGACAGTCAGGCAAAATGGAGCATAGAGATTGAAAGCATTGACAACGGTACTGACGAAAACAGCACCAACAACATGGTTGAAGCGGTGTGCACTTATCTGAAAAACGTTCTCATAGAGGAATTTACGACAGAAAAATGCATCAACTGTCCGAGAGTGGCAGGCTATCTGCATACGGCAATGAACTCGAGCAACGACTATAGCGACAGGGTGTTCGCCGTGTGCCATCATGCCGGCTACTATACCGACGAATTTACCCTGCCTTGCGACGAGGAGATGCTCTGGCTGTTCAACAACGGATCCAACTGCTATGCTCCGGCTATGATGATAAACAGGCAGCCATATCACGAAACAGGCAACTCTGCCGGCAGCAAGACAGCCGTTTATCTGCCGCAAAGCTCTGATGACATCACGTCATATATCAACACCGAGATGGAGCTGACGGCAAATGCTGTTGTAGGCATAACGTATGAATTCAATACCGACTCTACTACTGTTACGGCAAACGTTACCTGCCTTAAAAACGACAACCTGATCTGCGCAATGCCACATCTGACAGTATACCTTACCGAAGACGAGGTTAAAAGCCTTTATCAGGAAGGATATGAAGGACAATACTATCAGCAGCACGTAATCCGCGGATACAACAGCACATGGGGTGAGCCTGTAGTGTGGGACGGCAATTCGTTTACATACTCATACACCTTCGACATCGACAAGGCGTGGAAGAAGAACAACATGAAGATTGTAGCTGCACTTGCCAACTATAATCCAGACGACGCCACCGACTGTGCTGTGGAAAATTCGGCAGCCATAGACCTGATAAAGAAAGAGACAACTGGAATAAACACAGCTGAAGACAACAACTGTAACAAACCGGTTGAATATTTCAATCTGTCGGGACAGCGCATAGCCAATCCGCAGCACGGAATTTTTATCGTGAAATATAGAAACGGAAAGACGAGTAAAATTCTCAAATAGTAATATTTCTTTGATAAAGGTAAAAACAGAAGTTAAGAAGAAGCCGGGAACGTGATGTTTCCGGCTTCTTTATTTTGTTCTTCTCCTTTCAACAGCCTAATAGAAATAATTACCGACAACATATCAAAAACAATTTTCTGTTCATAAATTCTATATCAAACGGACTAGGCTTATAAAACGCTGCTCTACTTTTATAATGGCCTAATCAAAAAGGCGAAATACAAGAATATACTCTAAAGAGCAGGCAAAAGCATACCTTTCATGATGCAAAAGGCATGCTTTTACAGTGTAAAAGGCGGCATTTCATAAAACGAAAGGTGGCATATTACAAATGACAACAAGAAGAAAATAATTCGGGTGATAACAGATATAAGTTTAACTGAAGTAAACTTTAATTAGGAGAAGACCTGTATGCGGGTCAACCCAAATCAGAAATTGAGCAATAAAAACATAAATAAAAAAGTTTTATAAGAAACTCATCACTCGTCACATCGGGTATTAACTCTCTGAATGACAACAGGTTAAAGCGTGATGAGTTGGATTTTCTACTCATCACATATTAATAAAAGCCATTGTAAATTCCAAATTTCGGTTGACTTCAAGCAGAGTATTAAGGTATGCGTGACGAGTTTAAAAGGCAACTTGTCACGCCATAAGTAACACATTTACAGTGCTTTACATAGGAATGTGACGAGTGACGAGTTTTCTGCAAAAACTGTTTTATACAGCATTTAGCCGAAATACGCCCGAGCAAGGACCGGGGTGATAAGCAATGACATACATAACGGCTGATCTTCTGACTGGATGACGGCAAGCTTAGCGCAAGACGACGGCACAAAGATTGACGCTAATATTTGACTTTCAAAGAAAAATATGTATTTTTGCATTGGTTAAAAAATTACACTTTGAATTATGGACGTAAAAATAGAAGAGTCGTGGAAACAGCATATTGGAGGTGAGTTTGAAAAACCTTACTTTGCCAATCTTATCAACTTTGTACACGACGAATACCGCAACCATACGTGCTATCCGCCGGGACGACTTATCTTCAATGCCTTTAACCTGTGCCCGTTCGACAAGGTTAAGGTGGTGATACTCGGACAAGACCCATACCATGAGCCGCGACAGGCTGAGGGACTGTGCTTCTCGGTGAGCGACGGCGTGGTGTTTCCGCCATCGCTTATCAACATATTCAAAGAGATTGAAAACGACCTCGGCACGCCGATGCCGCAAAGCGGAAGTCTGGTGCGCTGGGCACAACAGGGCGTATTGCTGCTCAACGCCACGCTGACCGTGCGCGAACATGCAGCCGGAAGTCATCAGCACCACGGCTGGGAGGAGTTCACAGACGCTACAATCAGCGCACTGAGCAGAGACCGCGACCACCTGGTGTTTATTCTTTGGGGCGGCTATGCACGCAGTAAGGCTAAGCTCATTGACGGCTCGCGCCACCTCATACTGCAGTCGGTTCACCCGTCACCGCTGTCGGCCAACCGCGGCGGATGGTTCGGCAATCATCACTTCAGCCTTACAAACCAATACTTGCAGCAGCACGGCATGGAGCCGATTAAATGGTAACAAGACTACATTACATCACAATAGACTACGAATATGGATTTACCGATAATACAGGTGGGCGACGTACTTGTGTCGCCCGACATTATAACAGAGCAGTTCTGCTGCGACCTCGATGCCTGTAAAGGCGAATGTTGCATTGAAGGCGACGCGGGAGCGCCTGTAACAATGGACGAGATTGGCGGCATTGAGGATTCGCTCGACACCGTGTGGACCGACCTTTCTGCCAACGCGCAAGCCGTGATAGACCAGCAGGGCGTGGCTGACATCGACCCGGAAGGCGAGCTAGTAACGAGCATTGTCAACGGCAAGGACTGCGTGTTTACGTGCTACGAAAACGGCTGCTGCCTGTGCGCACTCGAAAAGGCTCACCGCGCCGGCAAGACGGAGTTCTGCAAGCCCATAAGCTGCGCTCTCTACCCTATCCGCGAAAAGAAGCTTTCTAACGGTCTGACAGGCCTCAACTATCACCGCTGGAGCATCTGCGAGGCTGCACGCGCCAAGGGAAAACAACTGGGATTGCCCGTGTATAAATTTCTGAAAGAGCCGCTTATCCGCCGTTTCGGCAAGGAATGGTATGCCGAATTAGAGACAACCGTCGCCGAACTGCACAAGGCAGGAATGATTTAACAATATAATAAAAGACATAAGCGTCCGTGTTTCTGACATCAGAAGCACGGACGTTTTCGTATATATAGCAATAAATGCGATACGCTATGCATCGGTATTTATGTCGTAAAAGACGGTAAAAACCAACTACACAGGCAGTTATAATATAACAGGACATAAGGCACGATGACATGAAAGACAAAAAATAAGCCCCGACGGAAAGTTGTTCCGTGCGGGGCCAAACCATAAATAAAAGCCAGACAAATTTACTTCACGATAGTTTTTGAAACCACTTTGCCGTCGGCAGTCTTGCCTGTAACGATGTTGATGCCCTTACGATAGGTGTTAAGCTTAACACCGTCGGCAGAATAGATGCCTGTAACGGTTACGCCCTGACCGGCCTCAACGCCGTCGATGCCTACGGTTTCGTCAGATGCCTTTCCTGCCTTGCTCAGTCCGCCGTACTCGTTTACAGCCTGAATAAGATATTCGGCACCGTCTGTATAGCTGCAAGATGTGGCTGTGGTGAATCCTTCCACGCTGCCGTTCTTGGTTATAACGTAGCAGATGGCATAAGGAACGGCGTCCCATGTAACGGTCTGTTCCGACTTATTGATTATAGGAACAGGAGCGTCGCAAGCCTCAGTCATAATCTCCGGCTGCCAGTTGTCGTCGCCCGAAAGCACATTCTTTATTGTATATTGTGCAGCCTCCTCGTCGGTAAGAGAGTTCTTTGCGTATCCCTCCACCTTCTGAGTCTTGTCGTCGTCGACATAATAATAGTAATAGCTGCGGCGCTGTGACAGGTCAACGGGATTGCCCTCGCCGTCCACTGTGTTATAGTCGGCAAATACAGCCGGTATTCCGCCCATAGTCTCATACCATCCTGTGGCAGGTATAGTAACCTCAGCCTTGGTGTTGATGAACACGGTCTTGGGCTGATTGTGCCACGGACGGCCGAGCCATACAGAAGTTTCAGACGGCACGCCGGGAGCAGTAATCACGTTGTTCATGAAGACATAGCCCCACTCAGAGTCGCTGTCGTGCGACGGAGCAACGATATATCCGCCGTCCTTACGCACAATGTTGATTGTGTCGCCGTCGAAATAATAGTCGCCGTTGTTATAGATAAAGTCTACAGCACCCTCGATAAAGCAGTTCTTTACGTAAGCACGGCAGTGAGAGTCGCTCGGTGTTATCCATGTGTCCTGATAGCTGTACATTCCGCAGTTGTTGAACACCAGGCGGTCGTTCTTGGTGTTAAGAGCCAAAGCCTGAGGTCCGTCGTTCTGCTCAACGCCATAAGAATTGACAAAACTGATGCCCTCAAAGTAAAGATTAGCAGAGCGTGCTACAAACGTTGCGCCTACATCTACGTGCAGTGCGTTGTCGCCTCCACACAGTTTATCGTCGCTTACTGATACCTTGTTGCGGTCTTGTCCGATGAAATGTAGATAAGGTTTCGACTCCGGTACGTCTACATGCTCCTTATAAACACCTTCCTTTATGAAGATGAGCCACGGCTTAACGCGTCCCTCGGGAGCCGCGTCTACGGCAGCCTGAATGGTTGTGTAGTCACCTGTTCCGTCCTGCGCAACCACTGCGTCATATACACGTGCCTCGGGCTGTTTGCGCTCCATTGTGGTGAATGTAAGGCTTACGCCCTCGAAGGCGTTGCCCGTGCGGTCTTCTATTGCTCCGGCAGGCAGAGTGAAGGTATAGTCAGTAGAATATTTCAGACCTGTATATTTATATACGACAGTCTTTCCGCTTACGGTAGGAACAATCTCCTCACCGTCGAGAGTAGCCTTTCCGCCATTGGCGGCAGCCACAACTTTCTCGTTGAAAGTAAGTATAACAGAGCCGTTGGCAGTAATGTCCTTGGCATTGTCGGCAGGAAGTGTAGACACCAGTTTTGGCGCCTCGCCGTCGTCAACGATATTCTTGTCGGCAAGGACAAATATCTCGGCTACGGCTGTTCCGTCGTAATCGCTCTCGCTGCCCACAAGTTCTGAAGTCCAGTCGGGCATGAAGCGTATATACACGCGGTCTTGTCCGGCAGCGTCGGCAGGCAGGTCGAACTCGCCTTCTGCCCATGCGCGGTAAGGCAGAGTGTATGTGCCAAACTTAGTGTATGTCTGTCCGTCAATGCTGTATTCGGCATTTACAATGCTGTGAGCGTTGAAGTCGTCGCCCACGGCAGCCGAAAGCTTAATGTTAGAATATTCTTTTGTAGAGAACGAAATCTCGAAATAATACTGCTCGCTGAGGTTTCTCCACACGCGTGCAGCATACTTTCCGTTCTGTCCGCCCTTCTCAGCTCCGCATGCAAGCCATGAAGAAGTGAGGCCCTCGGCATTGCGCAGCGACAGCAGTCCGGCGTTGTCGCTCTCAGCCTTATAGTCGGCAGCGCGCTCCTTTGTAGGCGTATCGTTGTAAAGATCCCAGCCCACTATATAGTCAACACAAGAGAATGTGGCAGTAACCTGCTTGTCGCCGTCCATGCTTATCTCGCGCACTGCGTCGGTAGAGTTGTCTTCCCAGTTGGTGAATGTCAGAATGCGATTGTTGAGAACAGTGAGCTTCACGTCGGTTCCTTCCTCATAATAGTGAACGCCGTCAACGACATTGCCCTCGGGACTGAACTGAACGAGGTTGGTGTTGGCTCCGCCTTCAAGCGTGAGGTTGAGCGCATAAACGTTGTTCTTGGTGTAAACGGCAGTGAGTGATGTGTTCTCTGAAATCTCGAACGTATAAGGATTTTCGGTAGAAACCACCTCACCCTTGTCGTTGTTCCACGACTGGAAGTGATAGCCGAAGTTTTCTGTGGCTGTAACGGTGATGCTTGTGCCCTCGTCAAACTCTGTTCCCGAAGGATTGGAAGATACGTTTCCGGCACCTTCCATGCCCGATTTAACCGACAGGGTGTACACGGGAACGGCAACAGGAGTGCCGTTGAAATCGGCTGTTATTGTAACATTGTTGATTGCGAGCTGCTTGCCTGCGTTGAGGTTATACACATAAATGTATATCTCAAACTTATCGCTGAGCGTTCCAATCTGCGACAAATCGTAGTCGTAGCTTGAATAAGCCGATGCTCTTTCAGGGTTAACCGTCGATGCAATGGCGATTTTCTGGTCGCCGCTTACAGCGTAGATGTCCATTGTTCCGCCGCTCGTTCCGCATTTAGCTGCGTTGAACGTAAGCTTCTTCGGAGTGAAGCTGATGCCTTTCTTGGGCACAACGGCAAAGCTGATGAACGAGTTTTCGTCCAAGGCATTGTTGATTTTCTCGGTAGGATCAAGTTTCGACAGCGTCTCGGTGCCGCATTTCTGCGTTCCGTTGAGCGTCAGTTTGCTGCCGAGAGTGTAGCCTGTTGACGACAGAGCCTCGGGAACTGTTGCCTCGGCAGAGGTGGGATTAGACGCTCCCTCGGTGAAAGGCCACGCCACAGTAGCGTCGTTGGCACTGATTTCCTGTGCGCGGAGCCTGCCTGTAATGCCCGTAAGGCACAACAGCAGGATAAGCAGAGGAAACTTCATGTAAGATGTTTTCATAATAATTTTTTGATTGTTTTAATATAATACTTTACTTGTTTTAACCGTTCCATCGGCATATTCTTCCTTCACGATGTTGAGTCCCGGCTGCTTGTCGTAGCGCATTGTGCCGTCGGTGCCATAATATATTGTGCGCACGGGAGCGGCATTCTGTGTCAGCTCTGAGCTTATGCCTGTGGTAGAGTCAACGGCAATGCCGTGTATCGTTACGTCGCTCAGACAGATGGTCTTGCCAGTTGCGGCATTGTTATACCAGGGATATACGCGTATGCGGAGAGTTTCGCCCTCGTTAACCGACAGCACCGGCATTGAGCATACATACTGCATAGAGTTGGCAGGCATGCTCTTCATCTCGAAGATGTTTACAGGATTGGCGAAGTTTTCTTCTTTCGAATAGTATATCTTGCAGCACATGCCGTTGCCGCCGCAGCCGCATACGAACATCGACATAGAGTCAACCTTGAGCGTGGTGCCCTTTGCAGGCTGAACGGCAAACTCGATGTAGCGGGTTGAAACTTCGTCGATTTCACCGTCGGGCCATGCTTCTCCCTCGATAATGTTGCGCTGAGTCTTGCGCGAAGCGTCGAAGCCTGTCCACTCGGGCCATGTTGTGTTGGCATTGGGTGCTGAGTATTTCTGAACCATCATGCTGCTGTGCGACTGTCCGAGGGTGTTCATAGGTCCTGTAACCTCACACTCGTCGTCCTTCTCAAGGCGCCAGTAAGCCTGAACGGGAGCACCGCCGTCAAGCACCACGCTTGTGCCTGTAACGGGTATGACGATTGTCTTGTCGCCGCTGGTTACGGTTATTTCCTCATTTATGTCGCCTTCTTCGGCAAACTCACAACGGGCATAG
>OGYL01001222.1_pt1 | contig 20183 bp, 10 predicted proteins | sample 1576541 | NCBI WGS metagenome assembly OGYL01 (sample SAMEA3541551, study PRJEB24748) | human gut metagenome | biome: human gut; feature: human-associated habitat; material: faeces | place: China | collected 2012 | reverse complement strand
TCATTCCCGTGCTCGTGCCGAGCCGCTGGAACCAGGGCGACCCATACAATCTGCAGTGCCCTACCTACGACAACAACGGCGAGCCCACGCTCAGTGCCACCGGATGTGTAGCCACAGCCATGGCACAGATAATGTATTTCTGGCGCTGGCCGCAAGGTCCTACAACCGCCATTCCTGGCTATACTACCAACTGGAATTCCACTACCACCACATATCCGGAGCTGCCTTCCGTCACGTTCGACTGGGATGCGATGACCGATACCTACGACGCATCATCCTCGGATGCCAGCAAGCAGGCTGTGGCTCAGCTAATGCACTACGTTGGACGTTCGGTAGAGATGGGCTACGGTCCGTCTTCGGGTGCGGCGTCCGGCAACACCGTGAGAGCTCTCAAGAACTATTACGGCTACGACAAGAACATGTATTACACGAGTCATGACGAATATACCTATCAGGATTGGGAAGACCTCATCTACTCAGAGCTTGCCGCAGGCCGTCCGGTACTTATGAACGGCGACACGTCAACCCGCACCGGAGGTCACGAGTGGGTGTGCGACGGTTACGACGGTAACGGCTGCTTCCACATGAACTGGGGATGGGGCGGCATGTGCGACGGCTATTTCCTCCTCACAGTCATGTTCCCCGACCAGCAGGGCATAGGCGGCAGCACCAGTTCCGACGGCTATTCCATGGGCCAGGGCATTGTTGTCGGACTTCAGCCGGGTCAGGAAGGACAGGTCGAACCCGACGAGGTGGTACGCATAAGCATATCCAATCTCGGTCTCGACCGCACAGAATATGAACGCACCACAACCAACGGCTATTTCCGTTTCAACATACGCTACGGTGCCGGTACGAGTCTTTCAAACAGCTACAACTTCGATACGGCCTTCACACTCTACGATGCCGATGGCAACATAGTCAAGGATGCCATAGGCACAGAGAGAGATTTCAACATCACTCCCGGAACATGGTGGCCGTCACGCTCGTGCGGAGTTACTTTCGGTCCGGGACTTGCCGACGGCACATATTACATAAAGGGCCGCAGCCGTGAGACCGGTACTACCGAATGGGTTGAGGATCAGTACTTCGACAAGAACTTCATACGTGCCGTCATCACCGACGGACTCAAACTTACGCTTACGGTTTATCCTACAGTGAACCTCACCGTCAACTCGCTCGACCTCATCGGTTCCGGCGGTGCTGGCACCGAGCTCAAGGTGCGTGCCAACATCACCAACAACGATGCCACCGAATACTACCGCGACACATATCTGCTCGTTGACGGTCAGTGGGTATCGGGCAACTGCATCGTGATACCGGGCAATGCCACCGACGACTATTATTTCAAATATACTCCGACCACTGCCGGCAACCACACCTTCGCGCTATCTACGTCGAAAGACCTTGCCGACGCCTTCTATACAGTCACAAAGACCATCGACGAAGCCAGCGTCCCGCAGTTGAGCATATCCATGAAATCGCTCACAGAGACATCGGGCGACGTCATCTACGGCAACAGCATGCGCCTTCAGGTCAAGGTTACCAACAACGGCGACCGCCCATACCAGAGCTACATAGAGGCTTCGCCATGGGAGGTTGACGGCGGTTATTACTGGAAACGCTCGTCCTCACGTCAGGACATCGACCTCGCTCCGGGTCAGGACACCACGCTTGTCTATGTGTTCGACGACCTCAACTATAACGGACGCTACAACTTCCACGCCGACAGCAACGGCGGTGCAAGCTCCAATCTCGGTGACTATACGTTCAAGCAGGGCATAAGATATTGGACCACGGACGGCATTCAGCACGGAGTGGCAAACGTGGGCGGATTCGTTGTCGAGCCAGATATGGTGGCAGTCGATTTCCCGGGCTCATCACCTGTCTCGTTCTCCATCGGCGACAATGCCAACACCAACATCGTGCTCTATTTCGCTGATGATGGAGCCGTAAACTCGCGCCTGCTCAACGTTCTGAAGAACAGAGGCATAAACAATGTCGTCGTAGCCGGCTCGGCCGATAACATCGTGCTAACTTCCGACCGCGACTTCTACATTCCTGAGGCATTCACCGCCGCCAACGTAAGCTTCACCATGCCTGCCGGAACAGCCGGCACGGACGGCGCACAGTGGACCACTCTCGCCCTGCCGTTCGAACCTCAGACTGTCACTGTTGACGGTCAGGCAGCCGACTGGTTCCGTTCCGACGCCGACGCAGGCAAGCAGTTCGTCGTCAAGGAATTCGTGGCAGCCGAGGGCACGACGCTCTACTTCGACCATGCCGACGCCATTGTGGCCAACAGGCCATACCTCGTTTCGTTCGCAGGCAATGTGGGCGACAACCATTACGACGTCACCGGAAAGGATGTTGTGTTCGCTGCCACCGACGCAGTGTTCGAACCTGTAGATCTCATCTCCACCTACAGCACCGACTACAAGTTTGTGGGCACCACCGCGTCAGCCTCTCTTGCCGATGCCTACGCGCTCGCTTCTGACGGCGGTGCGTTCGTCAAGGCCGACGGAAATCTCGCGCTCAGCCCGTTCGCAGCCTGCATGGTGGCCAACAATGAGCCTGCTTCAGCAGCCACCAAGCTCGTCATTGCCGGAGTCACTCCTACATCCATCACGGCTGTTGAGGCCGAGGCTCTCGACGGACAACCCGTTTACAATCTCTCCGGAATGAAGGTAGGCACCTACGATGCCGCCTCAGGTCTGGGTACGCTGCCGTCGGGCGTATATATTGTCGGCGGAAAGAAGATAGTGAAGTAAGGAGTTTATACAAACGCCATCGGTCGTAATGACCTTGCGGAATGTTTTCTCAATACTTTTCTTTATGAGGCCGGTGCGGTTCTGCGCCGGTCTCTTTTTTTGTTCCTTCCGCCGTGGTTTTTTCCAGTTATATCCGGTCCGGTTTCCCGTTTCCTTATATCGCAGTGCATCGTCCGCCACTTATGTACCGCTTATTGTCCGTGCCCCGTCAGGCCTCATCCCTCAATCTTTACCCCGGGAAATTCGCCTCGGAGTGTTAAAAAACACGTGTCTGAAATCGTCTGAAAATCGAATTTTTACGAAGAAAAAATATTTTGTCCCGAAAATCGTGATTATTGGGCACTTTGCCTAATGTGCTGTATGTCAGTCACTTGTCTTTATTTATGCTCCGATGTGCTTTCCCTCCCTTTGCGAAATGGCCTCTTTCGTGTTGCGATAAAGCCCATTTCGGGTCTCGAAACGGTGCATTTCGCCTTGTGATAAAGCCCGTTTCGCATCACGAAAGAGCCTATATCGCAAGTCCGTCGCCGATAATCCGTCCTCCCGTCACGCCTTTTTCATGCCGCAAAGTCCGTTTTTCGGGTTTGCATCGCTCCAGATTTCGAAAAACGGAATGTTAAAAAATTAACGTCTGTTAGCACACGCCTCCGTCCCCGGTTCGCTTTTTGCTGACAGCCCTGCGGTGCCTGCTTCCATGCATCCGACAGTCAGTCGTCGCCGTGCCAACCATCTGTCACGGCATAATTTATTCCGTCATGATATTTTGTATTTTCCCTTCTCGGTTGTTATATCTTATGTGAGAGCCTGCGCGCAGCTCCATACCGGCATACTTTGTAGATGTATGCGCCGCAAGTTCTGAAGTCACGAGATCAACATTAACCCATTCCTGCCCATGACAAACTCCCGTCGCCCCTTCGCGTTTCACATTCTGCTGTTGCTCATTGCCGCATGGTTTGCCGGCCCGTCGCGCGTCAGTGGCGGTCTGCCTCTCAGACTGTGGTATGACGAGCCTGCCGCGGAGTGGATGACGTCGGCATTGCCTGTGGGCAACGGTGACCTGGGAGCGATGTTTTTCGGTGGCGTGGCCCACGAGCAGGTGCAGTTCAACGAGAAAACCCTTTGGTCGGGCTCGCCCGACAAGCGCGGCTCATATCGCAACTTCGGCAATATCCATATGGACTTCCTTACGCCCGACACCTGCTCCGACTATCGTCGCGAACTGTCACTCGACGAGGCAGTGGGGCGGGTGAGCTATGTCATAGGCACGACACGGTATGAGCGCGAATATTTCGCCAGCCACGCCGACAGCGTAGTCGTGATGAGGCTCAGCACGCCGGGCAGCCGCGGACGTCTCAACCTCGCGTTGCGCATGGTTGACGGCGAGGGTCGGCAGGCCATGACGGGCGGCAACATGTTTCTTGTCAGCGGACAGCTCGACCTGTTGCACTATGAGGCGCAGGCGGTGGTGAAGGCTGAGGGTGGAACTGTGCGCACGGAGGACGGACGGCTGATGGTAAGCGGTGCCGACGCCGTGACGGTGGTGCTTGCAGCCGCTACTGATTTCGACCTCTCGTCGCCCACATATACCTGTGGCGACGAACGCGGATTGCATGCCCGTGTGTCGGCCCGTGTGGAGCGGGCAAGCGCCTTGGCATATAAGAGGCTGCGTGCGCGCCATGTGGAGGACTACAGCCGCCTGTTCGGACGTGTGGAGCTTGAGCTTGCCGACACCGTTCCCGCGATGACCACCGACGAGCTGCTGCGCAATCACAAATACAATAACTATCTCGACATGCTCTGTTTCCAGTATGGCCGCTATCTGATGATAAGCTCGTCGCGCGGCGGCGCGGTGCCCTCCAATCTACAGGGACTGTGGAACAACGTGAACAATCCGCCATGGGAGTGCGACTATCACAGCAACATAAACATACAGATGAACTACTGGCCGGCTGAGGTAACCAACCTCGCCGAATGTCACATGCCGTTCATCAACTACGTCAGCACCGAAGCCATGAAGCAGGATGGCCCGTGGCAGCGCGTGGCGCGCAAGGAAGGATGCCGCGGATGGGCCGTGCACACGCAGAACAATCTGTTCGGTTATACCGACTGGCTCATCAATCGTCCGGCCAATGCATGGTATTGCACTCATCTGTGGCAGCACTATGCCTACGGGCTCGACCGTGGATATCTGCGTCGTGTGGCGTGGCCGGTGATGAAGGAGACGTGTCTTTACTGGTTCGACAGGCTGAAGATGCAGGACGGGAGGCTGATTGCGCCCGACGAGTGGTCGCCGGAGCACGGACCGTGGGAGGACGGCCCGGCCTATGCCCAGCAGCTCATACACGAATTGTTCGCCAACACTCTGGAGGCCGCCGGTGCGCTGGGCTATGACGACAGCTTCGTAGCAGAGTTGCGGGAGAAGTATGCTTTGCTCGACAATGGTATGCACATAGGCTCGCGCGGACAGTTGAGGGAATGGCTGAAGACCGACGACACACCCGACGATCATCACCGTCATCTGTCGCATCTCATGGCGCTCTATCCGTGCAGCGGCATTTCCACACTGACCGACCGTAGGCTGGCCGATGCCGCAAGGGTGTCGCTCAACTGGCGCGGCGACGGCGCCACGGGTTGGAGCCGTGCATGGAAGGTGGCCTGCTGGGCACGGCTGAACGACGGCGAACGCGCATACAACCTACTGAAAAAAGCGCAGAACATAACCGATGTAACGGTGGTGAGCATGGAAGACAACGCCGGAGGCATGTACGGAAATCTTTTCTGTGCGCATCCTTCATTCCAGATAGACGGCAACTTTGGTACTGCAGCTGCCATAGCCGAGATGCTTCTGCAGAACACAGTCAAAGGTGTGTGGCTCCTGCCGGCACTGCCCGAAGCATGGAACGACGGCAGTTTCGAGGGACTGCGTGCGCACGGTGGTTTCACATTCGGTGCGGAATGGGACGACGGACGTCTCACGGAAGCAAGCGTGAAGTCGGAGGCCGGAGGCATATGCCGGTTGTATCTGCCGGGCGTGAAAGTGCGTAAAGTGACGGGAAAATACGGCCGCAGGATGAAATGTAAGGCCGTAGAGGACGGCGTTATGGAGTTTATGACCAAGCCCGGACATACTTATCGTATATATGTTCAGTCCTTATAATATACTGGCAGCGTAAGAAATTTGTCCGGACGTTGCAATTGTGTTAAAATAAAAACGAGTTTTAAAAAAAATTACAGTGCGTTTTAATTTTTTTATTTTTAATTGTTATATCCTTTAAATAACCAAAATAAATAAACCCTAACTATTAAAATCTTTTATTAATTTAAACTTTATGAACGGATTGTTTAAATTCTCGTTTATGTTTGCTTTTGTCGCCGCAATCTTCTTGGCTTGCGCCGATAATGACATTGCGGAGGAGAGACACGTTGTTTATCCGCCTGATGCAAACAAGGAATCAAAGTTTGTGTCGTTTTCTCCTGACAGTGGAGGAGTAGGCACACAGTTGATAATCAAAGGCGAAAATCTCGGTACGGATACGAGTTATCTGCGGGTGACGGTGAACGACAAGAAGGCCGCCATCATCGGAGTGAGAAACGACTACATCTATGCGGTCGTTCCTGCGCGTGCCGATACCGGCCTGGTGAAACTGTATGTGGGCAAAGGCGACAACGTGAAGGAATTTACATCCGACAAAGAGTTTCGTTATAAATTCAAACGCAACGTATCTACCATTGCCGGACAGAACGGCAATGCCAGCCGCGACGACGGTGAGTATGACATCGCGACGTTCCGCCGTCCGTGGGCATTGTTCCACGACAATGACGACGTGATTTATGAGATTGACGAGGGCCGAGGCACAAACAAGGACGGTGCCCTGCGCAAATTGTATGAAGGACTGGTAGAGACGCTCATACAGTGCAGCTCGGGTCCGTTCCAGTCGCCCACTGCCGCCGCGTTCAACATAGCGCAGGACACCATATATATGGTGCATCTCTATAATCCTGACAACTGTACGTCGAAGGTAGGACTTATCGCCATATCGCGTGCAAGCGGATTTGTCGACGTGAAGGCTTTGGTGAGAATGAACGACCCCAAGTGCACCGGCATCGCCATAAACCCTGTGAACAACGACATCATATTCAACAACCAGAGCGACGGCTATCTCTACCGCTATTCTGAAAACACCAATATTGACGAGGCGTACACGCGGCTCATACGTGTCAACAATGCCACCAACACCGAGCTGAAGCTCGCTTTCAGCAACGACGGCAGGTATCTGTATGCGGCTGTGAAAAACCGTCACTGCATCTTCCGCATGCCTTACGACATCACTACAAAGACCCTGGGCACTGCCGAACTGTGGGCAGGACAGTGGGACACGTCAGGCTATCAGAACGGAATAGGTACGTCCGCGCTGTTCGACCAGCCGAGTGCCATCGAGTTTGACGAGGACGGCAACCTGTACGTAGCTGACAAGTACAACCACTGTATCAGACGGATCACTCCCGACGGAGAGGTGTCTCTTTATGCCGGTATGCCGCGCACAAAAGGATATAAGGACGGTCTGCCCGACGTGGCGATGTTCAATTGCCCCGAGGGACTTACCATTTTGTCGGACCAGTCGATTATCGTTGCCGACAGAGAGAACCACGTTATACGTAAAGTGGTCGTGGAGTAATTACATAACATAATAAACACAAAAAATAGAAGTATCATGAAGAAATTATTGTTACTGATGCTCCTGTGTCTTGTGCAAGCGGTGGTTTATGCCCAAGACAATTCTGTCACCGTGAAAGGTGTCGTACAGGATAATAAAGGCGAAGCAATAATGGGCGCGGTTGTTATTGTGAAGAACCAGCCAGGTTTGGGTTCGTCAACAGATATAAATGGTCGATTCAAGATTACGACCGGAAAATTCGAGGTTTTGGAAGTGAGCTACTTGGGATTTGAAAAGAAGGAAGTACCTGTAGTAAGCATAAAGGATCCTGAGAATGTTGTGATTGTGCTTGAAGAACAAAGTCAGAAAGTGGACGAGGTCGTTGTTACTGCCAGCGGTACACAGAAGAAGAAAACTGTGACAGGTGCGTTCACTACGGTTGACGTGAAGCAGCTCAATGCTCCTTCAGGAAACCTTTCTAACTCTCTCGGTGGTGTCGTTCCGGGTATTATCACACAGCAGCTCTCCGGTGAACCGGGTGAGAACCAGTCAGACTTCTGGATTCGCGGTATCTCTACCTTCGGTGCCAATGCGAGTGCACTTGTGCTTGTTGATGGTATTGAGCGTAGCCTTAATGAAATTCCAGTCGAGGATATTGAGTCATTCTCAGTGTTGAAGGACGCATCTGCCACAGCCGTATACGGTAACCGTGGTGCCAACGGTGTGGTTCTTATCACAACCAAGAAGGGTGAAAAAGGAAAGATACGAATCAGTGGTAAGTTGCAGTATGGTTATAACCAGACAGGTAAGTTGCCTGAATATGCAAGCGCTATAGACTATGCACGTCTGGCCAATGAGGCACGTCTGGCACGCTACCAGTCACCTCTTTATTCAGACGAGGAACTTTACATCATACAGAATAATCTTGATCCGGACCTTTATCCAAACGTAGACTGGCAGGATCTTATGCTTAAGGACGGTGCGTCACAGTATCGTGCACAGTTGAGTTTTACCGGTGGTGGTGACAATGCTACATATTATGTTTCTGGTGCTTACTTCAATGAAGACGGTATATATCGTACACGTAGCGCTGAGAACAAATACAACACAAACTCTACTTATGAGCGTTACAACTATCGTGCCAACACCACTATGAACATCACACGTACCACTGTGCTTTCTGTAGGTATTGGTGGTTACCTTATCAACCGTACACAGCCTGGTAGTACTTCTGCTGACATTTGGCAGGCTTTCTCAGAGTACACTCCGCTTACAACTCCGCGAAAGTGGTCGACAGGGCAGTGGCCTATAGTCAACGGAAAGAAAACTCCCGAGTTTCTCATGACGCAGACGGGTTACAAGACCATCTGGCAGAACAAGATGGAGACTAACGTGAGCCTCGACCAGAAGCTCGACTTCATAACAAAGGGTCTTACATTCTCTGGTACATTCGCATTCGATACATGGAATGACAATACTATCACACGTTCAAAGTCTCCTGAACTCTGGAGCGCTCAGAACTATCGTGACGGTTACGGCAAGCTCATCCTCAAACGTGAGCAGGATGTACAGCCGATGACTCAGAAATCTTCTACATCAGGAACTAAGCGTTACTATCTGCAGGCTAAACTTGAATATGACCGCCTGTTTGCCAAGAATCATCAGGTGAACGGTTTGCTCATGGTTTATCAGGAAGAAAACTCTGATACAAACCTTGGAAGTAATATTATTGCTTCAATTCCTAAACGTAACCTTGCTTATTCAGGACAGGTGCGTTATGCTTTCAAATCACGCTATCTCTTTGAGTTCAACTTTGGTTACACCGGTTCTGAGAACTTTGAGAAAGGCAAACAGTTTGGTTTCTTCCCCGCATTCTCTGCAGGATGGGTTATTTCTGAGGAACCTTGGGTAAGAAAGGCATTGCCTTGGCTTGAATTCTTTAAAGTAAGAGGATCTTGGGGTGAAGTAGGTAACGATAAGATTGGTGGTGACACACGTTTCCCGTACATATCCCTTATTTCTGAAATAGATGCTTCCGGTAGTTATGCTTTCGGACAGTTTGGTAGCAACTACATCACAGGTTATCGTATGACAACAGTAGGTACACCGAACCTGACATGGGAGAAGGCCACAAAGTGGGATATAGGTGTTGACTGGTCTATTTTCAACGGAATGTTCACAGGTACTGTGGATTACTTTAGAGACAACCGTGACGATATCTTCATGCGTCGTAACAACATGCCTTTGTCAACAGGTCTTGCTGACCAGACTCCTATGGCTAATGTAGGTCGCATGCGTTCTTATGGTTTCGATGGTAATATCGCATTCAATCACAAGATAGGTGAGGTTAACTTTACACTTCGTGCCAATATGACATATCAGAATACTGAGATTCTCGATCAGGATGAGGCTGCAAATGAATTCTGGTATAAGATGAGTCGTGGCTTCCGTCAGGGACAGACTCGTGGATTCATAGCTCTTGGATTGTTTAAGGACGAAGAAGATATCAAACAGAGCCCGTCACAGGATGCGTTGGCTAACTTCCCCATCCTGCCCGGTGATATCAAGTATAAAGACGTGAACGGTGATGGTGTCATCACAGAGGACGATATCGTGCCGATCGGCTATCGCAACGTTCCTGGACTCATCTATGGTTTCGGTTTCAGTGCAGCATGGCGTAACTTCGGTATAAACCTTCTGTTCCAGGGAGCAGGTAAGCGTACATTCTTTGTGGGTGGTAATGGTCCTCACGCTTTCCATGATGGTGCTACCGGTAACATTCTGCAGCGTATGGTTGAAGAAGACAGATGGATACCGAGCGACATTTCGGGAACAAAGGATACTGAAAATCCGAATGCTCCATGGCCGCGTCTGACTTACACCAATAATAATAACAACAACCGTGCATCTACCTACTGGATGAAAGACGGAAGCTATCTGCGTCTGAAGAACCTCGAAATAACCTATGACGTTCCGAGAGAATGGATACAGCATCTGCGCCTTACAGGTCTGCGCCTGGGCTTCATAGGCGAGAACCTGTTCACATGGAGCCCGTTCAAGTGGTGGGATCCGGAAGGAAACAACGAGAGCGGCAACGCTTATCCTATCAGCCGGACATTCTCTTTCTATCTAAGTTTCAATCTCTAAAAACATCATAGTCATGAAAAAGATTTTATTATATATATTTTTGCCGATCGTTGCCGGCGGAATGTTCTCGTCGTGTTCTGACTATCTGGATGTGGACAAATATTTCTACGACCAGTTGTCGATAGACTCGGCTTTCTCGAAAAGAAAATATGTTGACGGATGGCTGTCCAACGCATTCGAGCCTATACAGTATATAACTGAAGGTGAAGGCATGCGCAGATGGATGAGCGACGATATCGTGAAATATGAAGGCCGTGACTATCAGAACGGTAATTACAGCGCTTCGACAAATAACGGTGACAGTGAAAACTTGCTGTATAAGGCTTATGAGGCAGTCCGCAAGGCTTCGACCTTTATCGATAATGTTGACCGCTGTGGTGAACTTACACAGGTGGAGAAGGCCGACATGAAGGGACAGATGCGTTTCATACGTGCATATGCCTATTGGTCTCTTATCCGTCATTTCGGACCTGTGCCTCTTATTCCGGAGCACGGACTTGATGTGAGTTTGTCTTATGAGGAACTTTCTTTGCCGAGAGCATCTCTCGATGAAATTGTCGAGTTCATAGATCAGGATCTTGTGATTGCAGCTCGTTCATTACCGTTGGTGCGTACTGTCAACAATATGGGACGTCCTACACGTGGAGCCGCTCTTGCCCTGCGTGCAAGAATATTGCTTTGGGTGGCAAGTCCTCTTATGAATGGAAACAAGGATCTTTTCAATGTAAAGGATAATCATGGTCGCCAGCTCGTTCCGCAGGAATATGATGAGTCAAAATGGGCAAAAGCTGCTGCCGCAGCTAAGGAAGTTATGGATCTGGGTATATATGAACTTTATACGATAGAGCCTGATCCGGAAACTCCGGAATATGAGCGTCCTCCGTATAATGAGAAATATTCAGACAAGAACTTCCCGGACGGATGGGCAAATGTAGATCCTTATCTCTCATATAAGTCTATATTTGACGGAACTATTATTGGTTCAAAGAATCCTGAGCTTATATTCACACGTACAAGCCGTGGTAATGAACAGATAAACCATTTGGTGTCTAACTGTATGCCACGTACACTGAGTGGTTCGAACCTTATAGGTGTATCGCAGAAACAGGTCGATGCATATTATATGGATAATGGTCAGACCATACAGGAAGCTGAGGCTACAGGATATTATAAGGAAGATGGTTTCACAACATCAAGTAATCCTTTGAATCCAGGAGGCGCACCGTTCTTGCCAGCCAATGTGTCATGGCAGTATGCACACCGCGAACCGCGCTTCTATGCATCAATCGCTTATTGCGGATCAATCTGGGCATGTGCGAGTGCGAATGAGGCACAGTATCGTAACAAACAGATATTCTATTATCGTGATTTGAACGACGGTAAGCAGGGATTCAAAGAGGATTGTCCGTTGACAGGTATCGGTTTCAAGAAGTTTGTGAACGACGAGGATGCCTTTACACAGGGTGGATACCGTATGGATAAGACAGAAAACACAATACGCTATGCGGAAATGTTGCTTATCTATGCTGAGGCTCTCAATGAGCTGACACCGGGTCAGTCTTATACAGTTGAGAAGTATAACGGTGAGACAATGACTGTTCAGCGTGATGTGAATGAAATCCGTTCGGCAATGAAACCTATACGTATGCGTGCCGGTGTGCCAGACTTCGATGACGTGGTTTACGAAAATCAGGAACTGTTCAGAACAGCTCTCAAACGTGAACGTCAGATTGAGCTTGTCGGTGAGAACTGCTTCAGATATTATGACCTCCGTCGCTGGAAGGACGCATTGCTCGAAGAGAATCAGCCTCTCATGGGATGCAATATCAATATCAGTGATGACGTTACACGTATACAGGAGTTCTATCGTCCGACTGTTGTGGCTTCAATGCCGAAGGTGTTTACTCAGAAGATGTATTTATGGCCGTTCCCTGTTAATGAGTTGAAACGTAATGTGAACCTGACACAGAATCCAGGCTGGTAATAAATTAAACACATTGACAATCATGAAAAGAATACATATGAATAAGGTTATGAAAGGTCTGGCCGCAGCCGTACTTCTCTTTGGTGCCGCATCGTGCAGCGATGACCTTGATTATGAGTTGTTCACCAAATATACTTACCTGATGAACAACGGATGGCAGGAAAATATTGAGATGGAGATAAACGATGACAACACAGTTGATCTTCCTGTTTATTTCGGTGTTAACGGAACGACAGGTAATAATAAGGATATCACCATTTCTCTTGCTGTGGACGAAGATACTCTGGCAGATTATAACTTTGACAAGAACAAATATGATGAAGAATCATATTATCTGCTGCTTCCGGAGGATTGCTATACGTTTGACAAGTCTTCATACGTTATTCCTGCTGGACAGTTGAATGCTGGTGGTATCTGTAAGATTGATCTGAACAAACTGCGTGAGCACAATATCTATGCAGAGTATGTACTTCCGATAAAGATCGCATCTTCTGACGGAGAGCCGATAGGACCGTCTAAGTACACTAAGGCTCTTTATTTCCTCAATCTGAAGAATGAATATTCTGGTGTTTATTCAGGTAATGGAAATATGCAGCAGATAGGTACATCGTACACAACACAGGCTACAGGAAAGCAGCTTTATGCAATCTCTAAGAATGAATGCTATCTGTATGCCGGAAATGTGGACCGTACGACAAAAGGACGTAGCAACTTTATTCTCAATCTGCATTTCAATGAAGACGGAACTATAAAGATGACCGCTTTGAACAATGCAATCGAGTTGAATGAAATAGCAGGAACATACAGTTTCAAGTTCTATGAGAACACGTCTGATTCGCGTAAACTCATAATGATGACTACTTTATATCTGAAATATGAGTATAAGGACATCACAATTGAAGACCGCGATGTACGCTACAGCTATGAGGCTACGCTTACCAAGAGTGAAGATGTGTTTAAATCTGATTATCCTGATGCTTCTATTGAAGTGGAGGAATAATGTTTATAAGTTATGTGCGGGGCCGTTGTCGTGAGACATCGGCCCTTTTCTTGTTTCTGCGTTACGGAGCAGCATCCTGCGCGGGTCTGGTTGGTGGCTTTGAACATTCCGGCTTGCCGTTGCCGGTATGTTTTGCCGCGATAGCGTTTCACATCGTTTATGGCAATGTCCGTTCCTGCTTGTGGCAAGGACTTCATAAGGACTCGGACAGAGCTGTTTTAGGATGTTTGACAGGCTTCATGAGCCCTCGATACACGCTATTTCAGAATGCGGCATGGGCATTATCTTTTTTTAATATGTCGCGGGTTGTACGGAAGTCATATTAAAATAAAATCTTTTGTTAGGCGTTATGGGATTTTTGTATTACCTTTGCCGGTGTGAATCATTATGGCGCATCGGTGGCTGTCCGGCGCATGTGGAATGGCGGACGGACAGCCGTTGATGGCTGATTATTAAACAAATAACATAAAACCTGAATACGAATGAGGAGATTTTTCTTATTGACGGCGTTGTGCGTATGTGCAGTGCTGAAAGTCGGAGCCGCAGACGAAGTCGACTATGTGAGTACGCTTGTCGGCACGGCGTCCAAATATGAGCTTTCCACCGGAAACACTTATCCTGCCATAGCCATGCCGTGGGGAATGAATTTCTGGGTGCCGCAGACGGGAAAGATGGGCGACGGATGGACCTATGTTTACTGGGCCGACAAGATACGCGGCTTCAAGCAGACCCACCAGCCCAGTCCGTGGATAAACGATTACGGCCAGTTCTCCGTGATGCCTGTCACGGGCGAGGCCGTGTTCGACGAGGAGAAGCGCGCTTCGTGGTTCTCGCATAAGGCGGAGGTGGCGCGTCCTTACTATTATAAAGTGTATCTTGCCGACCACGACGTGACCGCCGAGCTTGCGCCCACTGAGCGTGCCGTGGCCATGCGTTTCACTTTTCCTGAGACCGATAAGGCCTATATAATCCTTGACGCTTTTGATAAAGGGTCGCATGCGGAGATCATTCCGTCGGAGAATATGATTGTTGGCTATACCACACGCAATAGTGGTGGTGTGCCCGATAACTTCAAAAACTACTTCGTGCTGGTCTTCGACAAACCCTTCACTTACACTGCCGCTGTCGCCGACGGCACGATAGACGCGTCCTCTCTCAGCTCTACGAGCAACCATTCGGGTGCTATTGTCGGTTTCAAGACAAAGCGAGGCGAGCAGGTGAACGTCCGTGTGGCGTCGTCGTTCATAAGTCCGGAACAGGCCATTCTCAATCTGAAGGAACTCGGCGATGACAATATCGACGAGGTGTCTGCCCGTGGCCGTACCCGTTGGAACGAGGTACTGGGCCGCGTAGAGGTGGCCGACGACAACATAGACCATCTCCGCACGTTCTATTCGTGCCTTTACCGCTCCGTGCTTTTCCCGCGCAGCTTCTACGAGATAGACTCCGAGGGCCGCGTGATGCACTACAGTCCGTACAACGGAAAGGTGTTGCCTGGCTACATGTTCACCGATACCGGCTTCTGGGACACCTTCCGCAGCCTGTTCCCTCTGCTCAATATGATGTATCCGTCGATGAATGTCAAGATGCAGGAAGGCCTTGTCAATGCCTATAAGGAGAGCGGATTCCTGCCCGAATGGGCCAGCCCGGGCCATCGTGGTTGCATGGTGGGCAACAATTCGGCATCCGTTGTGGCCGACGCTTATCTGAAAGGCCTGCGCGGATATGACGCCGAGACGCTTTGGGAAGCCGTGAGGCATGGTGCCAACGCCGTCCATCCTAAGGTGTCGTCAACGGGCCGTCTTGGCTTTGAAGAATACAACGAGCTTGGTTATGTGCCGTGCGACAAGTACAGCCAGAGCGTTGCCCGCACTCTCGAGTATGCTTACGACGACTGGTGCATATATGCTTTCGGCAAGGCTTTGGGCAAACCGGACAAGGAGCTGAAGCAATATTATGAGAACGCGATGAACTATAAGAACGTGTTCGACAACTCTTTCAACCTCATGCGCGGCAAGAAAGCCGACGGCACTTTCGAGACTCCGTTCGATCCGACGGCATGGAGCCGCACCTTCACCGAGGGCGACAGCTGGCACTGGAGCTGGTGTGTCTTCCACGACCCGCAGGGACTCATCAATCTGATGGGCGGCAAAGACGTGTTCAACAGCATGCTCGATTCCGTCTTCGTGGTCTATCCCGACGTCAGCAGCCGCAGGATAATACACGAGATGCGTGAGATGCAGGTGATGAACATGGGCCAGTATGCCCACGGCAACCAGCCCATACAACACATGATTTATCTATATGCCTATTCGGGACAGCCGTGGAAGACACAGTACTGGATACGCGAGGCGATGGACAAGCTCTACAATGCCAACCCCGACGGTTACTGTGGCGACGAGGACAACGGACAGACATCGGCCTGGTATGTGTTCTCTGCCCTGGGCTTCTATCCTGTTTGTCCGGGCTCAAACCAGTACGTTCTCGGCACTCCTTATTTCGATAAGGTGACGCTCCATCTTGAGAACGGCAAGACGATGACCATCTCTGCCGAAGGCAACGGTGCCGCCAACCGTTATATAAACGCGATGACGCTCAACGGCAGTCAGTACTCGAAGAATTATATCACACACGACACTCTGATGCAGGGCGGCGACATGGTCTTCACGATGTCTGCCGAGCCTAACCTCAGCCGTGGCACGTCAGAGGCCGATTTCCCTTATTCTTTCACCAACGATATGAAGAAACACAAACGATAAACAATAAACAAAACATTATGAAACGTTGTTCTTTTCTATTTCTTATGCTGGCCGTGGCTTGCTTCGCATGCGCACAGTCACTCTTTGTAGGTACTTACAACATCCGCAACCATAACAGCGGCGACGACGCGGCCGGCAATGTCTGGTCAACACGCTGCAAGGTGATATGCGACCAGATGAACTTCGAGGATCCCGACATATTCGGAACCCAGGAGGTGCTGCACGAGCAGTTGGCAGACCTTACTGCCGGTCTCGACGGCTATGCTTACATCGGTGTAGGCCGCGACGACGGCAAGACAGCCGGCGAGTATTCCGCCATCTTCTACAAGAAAGACCGCATCAAGCTCCTGCGCAACGGCAATTTCTGGCTCAACGAGACGCCCGACACTCCGAAACTCGGATGGGACGCCGCCTGCATACGCATCTGCACATGGGGCGAGTTCGAGCAGAAGGACACCAAGTTCCGCTTCTATTATTTCAACCTCCACATGGATCATGTGGGTGTCGTTGCCCGTCGTGAGGGCGCGAAGCTCGTGGTGAAGAAGATAAAGGAGATAGCAAAGGGCGCTCCAGTCGTGCTGACCGGCGACTTCAATGTCGATCAGAACAATGAGATATACAAGATATTCACCAAGTCGGGCGTGCTGAAAGATTCTTATGTATGCAGCCGTCTGCGCTTCGCCGAGAACGGAACGTTCAACTCTTTCGACTCCAACCTCAAGACCGACAGCCGCATAGACCACGTGTTTGTGTCGCCGTCGTTCGATGTCGATCGCTATGGCGTGCTCACCAACGCATATTGGACGCCTGCCAAAACCTCCGGCCAGTCGTCTGTCAAGGGCAAGGATGCTCCGCAGGAGATAAGTTTCGACAAGTACGACCGCCGCACACCGTCCGACCATTATCCTGTATTGGTGAAGATGCACTATGCAGGCAAGTAAATCATAATACTCATTCCGTTTATTCCCGAACCCGTAATGGCAGCCCGTGCTCCGTTACAGTTCGGGATTTTTATTGTCTGTAGAAATACGATACCCATCGGGTTTAATGGAAAACACGTTTTTAATGCCGGATAGACATTTTTCACTTATTCTGATATTAAGGGTGATATTGCCTACTTTCAGATTGTAACCAGATTTTGATTTCCTCGCCTCAGTTTCCGGATCTACCCCGAAAAATAAGCGCGTATTTGCTGACAGGCTTTCCTTCGGACGCAAATACGCGAATTATAAGGACTTTGCATAATGTATTGAATGTCAATGATTTACATTTAAGACACATTTTCCCGCATTGCAATATGCACCATTTCGGCTTGCGAAATGGCCTATATTGGGAGCCGAAAAGCACCATATCGCACCCTGAAATGGGCTTAAACGGACTGCGAAATGGGCAATATCAGAAAGCAGAATTTATTATTCCGGACTATGATATGGGGTATATCAAAATACTATATTGTCCGGAATGCCCTACATTCTGTACAATTTAACATTCCTTTACATCTCTTTCGCGAAAATATTTTGTCAAAATAATGTCAAGAAAAATTGTAAGTTCATGAGTCGGGTTTTCGTCAAGAACGCTGTTGACAGGCGGTAGGGCCGGGACGGAAAATATGTATCGTGCTTGCATTTGTGATTTGTCGGGTCGGTATTGTTTCATTCTTTTCGATATGCCGATAGCAGTCTGATGTGTGGATAAAGGTATTTGCCGGATACGGTATATTTATGTCGTCACGGTTGGCAGAGCCGGATATGTCGCGTATGTGTGGATGATCGGTGAGTCATCAACAGCTTGGCAAGACTTCTATTATATTTATATGGTATATGTTCGGCTCGACACAGCCAATCCAAACAAACATCCGTTTATTTGTTTTGGCAATGTACTCACCTTTCACTATATTTGCAATATAAACGTACTTTACAGTTGAGAATATGCGTGGAAAACTGTTTTTATTGCTTTTTATGCTTCTTCTGCCGTGCCGTTCGTGGTGTGGCGGTGTGCCATCGTCGCTTGATGAGCGCATCGATTCCTTGCTTTCAGGCAAGCGTATGACCGTTGGCGTGTCGGCCGTGTGCGGAAGTTTCAGTTATGTAAGGAACGCACGGGTGCGCTTTCCTCTTATGAGCGTGTTCAAGGTGCATGTAGCCATGAAGGTGCTTTCCGACCTGGCGGCCGGTGGAACGAGTCTCGATAGCATAGTACACGTGGAAAGAGCAATGCTTCACGAGAATACTTACAGTCCGCTGCGCGATGCTTACCCCACGGGAGATGTGGACATCAGTGTGGCAGAACTAATGAGATATAGTGTGGCGGAGAGCGACAACAACGCATGCGACATACTCATCGCCATGGCAGGAGGTGTGCGGCAGATAGACCGTTATGTGCGTTCGCTCGGCGTGAAGGGCTTTCGTCTGAAGTACGACGAGGACGGAATGCACCGCGACCTCACCAACTGTTATGACAACTGGAGCCGTCCCGAGGCCATGACACAGCTCATGCAACTGATATTCGAAAGCAATACGCCGCTCTATGAACCTCTGCGTCGCATAATGGCAGCCACCGTAACGGGTGCCGACAAGATACGTGCCGGTGTGCCGGAGGGGCTTCACATAGCTCACAAAACCGGCAGCTCTGACCGCATAGACGGCATAAAGACAGGCGACAACGATGTGGCCGTGGTGCGTATGCCGTCGGGACGCAACTGCTACATCACGGTTTTCATAAAAGATTCGGCCGAGAGCGACGCCGTCAATGCAGGGGTTATAGCCTCCGTTGCACGCGAGATTGTTGCTGAAGTCGAGGCGCGCGGCCTTTAATGTCGGTCATTTATGCAGCCGGAACCGCGCTGTGTTACAATGCGTGGTGGTGCTATGTGCACATAGCCGCCTGACTAATATAAACCATATAATCTATTAATCAAAAAAATAAAACCTTATGAACCTAAGAACACTATTGATTTCCGGTATTCTGACCATGAGTCTTTCGGCAGCAGCTGACGGCTGAAAGGGTAGGCCGGTGGACTTCTCACACGGTCGCATCATGGTTTCCGAGAACCACAGATTTCTGCAACATGAGGACGGTACGCCCTTCTTCTATCTCGGCGACACGGCCTGGGAGCTGTTCCATCGTCTGTCGCGCGAGGAGGCAGACGCCTATCTTTCAGACCGTGCATCGAAGGGCTTCACCGTGATACAAGCCGTGGCGATAGCCGAGCTCGACGGCCACACCGTGCCCAACGCATACGGACATCTGCCTCTTGACAACTTCAACCCGGCGTCGCCAGCCGTCACCGACGGACCCGACAACGACTATTGGGACCATGTGGACTACATCGTGGCGCGCGCAAACGCCCTCGGCATGTATGTGGGAATGTTGCCCACGTGGGGCCGCTACTGGCATGAGGGAACGGGAGTGCGCGGTAATCGTCCGCTGTTCGATGAGCGCAATGCCGAGATCTACGGCGAGTTTCTCGGACGAAGATATAAGGACAGCCGTGTGATATGGATTCTCGGAGGCGACCGCAATGTGGACAACGACAATCAGAAAGCCGTGATACGTGCCATGGCGCGTGGACTGCGGCGCGGTCATGGAGGCACGCAGCTCATGACGTTCCATCCAACGGGCGGACAGGGCTCGTCCATATGGTTTCACGACGACGACTGGCTGAGCTTCAACATGAGGCAGAACGGCCACAACTCCGACTACACCGGATGCTACAGCAACACGCTCGAGGACTATCGACGCACGCCCGTGAAGCCCGTCATCGACGGCGAACCGCTCTACGAGGACCATCCGCTTTCGTTCGACGCCGCGCGCGAATTAAATTACGCCCGTTTAATAGTTTTAATACTGAAATGAAATATCCTTTGT
>OGYL01001221.1_pt1 | contig 20196 bp, 20 predicted proteins | sample 1576541 | NCBI WGS metagenome assembly OGYL01 (sample SAMEA3541551, study PRJEB24748) | human gut metagenome | biome: human gut; feature: human-associated habitat; material: faeces | place: China | collected 2012 | reverse complement strand
TATTATGTTCTCCATGTTTCGCAGCTATGGGTGCTATTAAGAGAGAAATGAACAATACAAAATGGTTCTTCTTTGCAATTGGATACCAGTGTGGTTTGGCTTACTTAGTTTCACTTTGTATTTTCCAAATCGGTTCATTATTTACAGGAGCAACATTTGGATTTGGTACAATTGTTGCCGTTGCAATAATAATCGCATTTATTTACTTATTGTTTAGACCTTATAAACAAAGTAAAACTTTAAAATATTAATAGAAATGGCAGACTTGCCGTGTAAATCATTATGAAAAATGGAAATGAAACTGGGCATTTCATTTCCGACTTGAAAGGAGAGGGTTTTATGAATGGAATAGTAGGAACATTTATTGTTTTAGCTGTTTTAGTAGTTATTGTGTGTTTAATAGTTAGAAGCATGATAAAGGATAAAAAAAGTGGAAAATCTCTCCAATGTGGTGGAGATTGCAGTAAATGTAGGGGCTGCCACTAAGATTTAGAAAAGGACTGGATAGGTAATTGAAATTTAAAGTTCGTTACTTATTCAGTTTTTTTCTTTGATAATAAGATTAAGATTTAAAATTGAAAGGTTCAAATTGCCATTATATAAATATACAACTTAAAGTATAAACTCCAATAATATAAAAGGTTGTAGATTTTAGAAATAAATTGAAAACTAAATGTAAGTATTAATGAAGATTGTTTTAAGAAAGGAATAAAGATGTTTTTAGAGGTGAAAAAATTAAAGAAAAGTTTTGGACAGGGAGAGAACTCTGTAGAAGTTTTAAAAGAAATTGATTTTAATGTAGCTAAAGGTGAAATCTGTGTAATGTTAGGACCTTCAGGTTCAGGTAAATCTACACTTCTTAACATAATAGGCTGTATGGATAGTGTTACAGACGGAAGTTATTATGTTGATGACATAGAAGTGTCACGATTGAATAAATCGGACATACATAGATTTAGAAAGAAGAATATAGGATTTGTATTTCAGCATTTTGCATTAATGGATTATTATACAGCTTATGAGAATATTGAGCTGCCGTTGCTGGCTAACAATATAAGACGAAAAGATAGAAAAAGAATAATTAATGAACAATTGAAAAAGTTGAATATTGTGGAAGAAAAAGATAAATTGCCAAAGAAAATGTCGGGAGGACAGCAACAGCGCGTGGCAATAGCACGCGCACTTGTAACTAATGCAGATATTATTCTTGCTGATGAACCGACTGGTGCATTAGACCAGAGCACCGGACAAGAAGTCATTAATATTTTAAGAGAAATTAATAATCAGGGGAAAACAGTTGTTCTTGTTACGCACGATATAAATATCGCCAGCAACACTAACAGAATTATTAATATATGTGACGGAAAGATTATAAGTGATGAAATGGTATAATTAACTAAAGAGTTGCCTTGCAACTCTTTTTTATTTGTACAAAATGTGGTATTCTATTATTTATTAAGATAATTTATCAAATAAAATATGAATTTTAGCCGTAGAACATATGTAGTATTTTAAAGAAAGCTAGTACATATATTTATTCAATAATGGAAGGGAAAATGCTATGCCAGTAACAGAATATTTAATAAGAAATGCCGAGTTATACCCCGATGAAGTTGCCTTGGTTGAACTAAATCCAGATGAGAAAGATACAAGGAGAACAACTTGGAAAGAATTTGATTTAATACAGCCAAGTGCCAATATGCCATATAGGCGTGAGATTACATGGAGCGTATTTAATGAGAAAGCTAACAGATTCGCCAATATGCTTATCGGCAGAGGAATCAAGAAGGGCGATAAGGTAGCTATTATTATGTATAACTGCCTTGAATGGCTTCCTATATATTTCGGAGTGTTAAAGACAGGTGCGATAGCAGTGCCTTTCAACTTCAGATATGATTCAGACGAAATCTATTACTGTGCAGAGCTTGCAGAAGTAGATGTTATCGTATTTGGACCACAGTTTATCGGACGAATTGAAGTAAATGCTGAAAGATTATCAAAGGGAAGACTCCTTATCTATGTTGGAGACAACTGTCCAAGCTTTGCAGAAAGCTACAGAGAGCTTGTTGCTGACTGCTCAAGCAAAGCACCTGATGTGACTATAACAGAAGACGATTATGGCGCAATATATTTTTCATCAGGAACAACAGGATTTCCTAAGGCAATACTTCATAAGCACAGAAGCCTTACACAGGCTGCCGAGATGGAGCAGAAGCATCATGGAACTGGAAGATATGATACATTTTTATGTATTCCGCCATTGTACCATACAGGTGCTAAGTTCCACTGGATGGGAAGCCTTGTGGCAGGAAGCAAAGCAGTACTTCTTAAGGGAACTAAGCCGGAGACAATACTTAAGGCGGTTTCAGATGAAGAATGTACAATCGTGTGGCTGTTAGTGCCTTGGGCACAGGATATATTAGATGCGCTCGACAGAGGAGACATCAAGTTATCAGATTACAGACTTGACCAGTGGAGACTTATGCATATAGGTGCGCAGCCGGTTCCACCTTCACTTATCAAGAGATGGAAGGAATACTTCCCTAAGCACCAGTACGATACCAACTACGGACTTTCAGAATCAACAGGTCCGGGCTGTGTACATCTTGGTGTTGAGAATATCAATAAAGTTGGTGCTATCGGAATTCCGGGTTACAGATGGGAATGTAAGATAGTTGATGAAGACGGTAATACAGTAAAACAGGGAGATGTTGGAGAACTCTGTGTTAAAGGACCGGGTGTTATGACATGTTATTACCGAAACGAGGAAGCTACTAAGGAAGTTCTTAAGGATGGCTGGTTATATACAGGTGATATGGCTATGCAGGATGAGGACGGTTTCTACTTCCTTGTAGACAGAAAGAAAGACGTTATCGTAAGCGGTGGAGAAAACATTTATCCGGTTCAGATAGAGGACTTCATCAGAAGATTTAATAAAGTTAAAGATGTAGCTGTAATCGGACTTCCAGACCACAGACTGGGTGAAAAGACAGCAGCTATCATAGAAATTAAGGATGACGTTACATGTACAAAGGAAGAGATTGAAGATTTCTGTATGGAACTTCCTAGATACAAGCGTCCGAAAGAGATTATATTTGCAGATATTCCGCGTAATGCTACAGGAAAAATTGAGAAGCCGAAGCTTCGTAAGATGTACGGCGCAGACAGACTTGTAGAACAGGAAAATAAAGGCTGATAAGAATACATAGAATGGAGAATGTTATGAGAGAATTAATGCTGGGCAATAAGGCAGTTGCAAGAGGAATGTATGAAGCAGGCTGTAAGGTAATATCAAGTTATCCGGGAACACCAAGTACAGAGATAACAGAAGAAGCAGCAAAATATGATGAAATATACTGCGAGTGGGCGCCTAATGAAAAGGTTGCATTAGAGGCAGCACACGGAGCGACACTCGGTGGAGTAAGAGCAGCATGTGCAATGAAGCATGTTGGTTTAAATGTGGCAGCAGACCCATTATTTACAATATCATATCAGGGACTTAACGCAGGACTTGTAATCTGTGTAGCAGATGATCCGGGAATGCACTCATCACAGAACGAACAGGATTCAAGACATTATGCATTTGCAGCCAAAGTACCTATGCTTGAGCCTGCAGATTCAGAAGAATCAAGACTTTTCGTTAAGGAAGCATATGAGATATCAGAGAAATACAATACACCGGTATTTATCAAAATGTGTACAAGAGTTGCACATTCACAGAGTGTTGTATGTCCTGAGGAAAGAGTAGAGCCTGCACAGGTTCCTTATGTAAAAGACCCAACTAAGGTCATGATGACTAAGAATTCAAGAGATGCACATGTAAGAGTTGAGCAGAGAACACTTGACCTTATACAGTATGCAGAGACAAGTGGAATTAACAGAATTGAAGAGTGTGCAGAGGGAAGTCTTATTAATGGTAAGAAGATAGGTGTTATCACATCTTCAACATCATACCAATATACTAAGGAGGTATTTGGAGATAAGGTAAGTGTACTTAAGCTTGGAATGGTATATCCACTTCCAGAGAAGCTTATCAAAGATTTTGCAGAGGGCAAGGATGAAATCTATGTAATAGAGGAGCTTGATCCTATCATTGAGAACCACTGCAAGCAGTTAGGAATACAGGTTCATGGTAAGGACACATTTCCAATATGTGGAGAGTTCTCACAGAATCTTATTAAGAAATGCATGGGAATGGGAGAACCAGAATTCACATCAATAGATGCACAGATTCCGGGAAGACCACCTGTTATGTGTGCAGGCTGCCCACACAGAGGAATATTCTACATTCTTCACAAGAAAAAGATTATGGTATATGGAGATATTGGATGCTACACATTAGGCGCAGTTGCACCACTTAATGCGATGGATCTTAATGTCTGCATGGGTGCATCTTGCTCAGGACTTCATGGCTTTAACAAGGCTATGGGAGAAGCTGGTGAGAGCAACAGCGTAGGTGTTATCGGAGATTCAACATTTATGCATTCAGGAATGACTGGAATTACAGATATATCTTACAACATGAGTAATTCAACAGTTATTATTCTTGATAATTCAATCACAGGAATGACAGGACATCAGCAGAATCCTACAACAGGCAAGAATTTAAGGGGAGAGCCGGCAGGAAAGGTTGACCTTGAGGCGTTATGCAGGGCTTTAGGCTTTAACAGGGTAAGAGTTGTTGACCCATACGACCTCGCAGCAGTTGAGACAGCAGTGACAGAGGAGCTTGCTGCCAAAGAACCGTCTATAATCATAAGCAGAAGACCATGCGTAATGATTAAGGGAACTGTACATAAGCCTGCAATAGCAATTAATCAGGATGCCTGCAAGGGCTGTAAGGCATGTATGCAGATTGGCTGTCCTGCTATATCATTCAAGGATAAGAAAGCACATATTGACCCAACATTATGTATCGGATGTGAAGTGTGCAAGCAGATGTGCAGATTCGATGCAATAGGAATGTAAGTATAGACAGGTAACTGAAGGGAGATTCAATATGACAAAGAATATTATGATAGTTGGTGTTGGCGGACAGGGAACACTTCTTGCCAGCAAGATGTTAGGATATGTATTATTAAAGCAGGGATATGATGTTAAAGTTTCAGAGGTACATGGAATGAGCCAGAGAGGTGGTTCAGTTGTAACTTATGTAAGATACGGAGAGAAGGTATATTCACCGGTAATCGATAAAGGTGAGGCTGATGTTATCATCTCATTTGAGCAGTTAGAGGCTGCAAGATGGGTTGAATTCTTAAAGAAGGACGGAGTCATCATCACCAATACACAGAAGATGGAGCCAATGCCTGTAATTACAGGGGCAGCAGAGTATCCGGAAGGACTTATTGAGAAGCTTACAGCAGCAGGAGCTAAGGTAGACGCAAAGGATTTCCTTGCACTCGCTGAGGAGGCTGGCTCTTCTAAGGCTGTTAATATAGCACTTATGGGAAGATTCTCAACATACTTCCCAGATATCACAGACGAGCAGTGGCAGGACGCTATAGAGAAGAATGTTCCTGCTAAATTCCTCGAGCTTAACAGGAAGGCATTTGAACTGGGAAGAAATGCTTAAGTAATTCACACAGGGGGAAGTGGCTTGACTAGATTTACTATATGCGATGATGAGCCGGAGCATGGCAGATTAATAGGTAAATATATAAAGACTGAATATGCAAAGCATGTGCCAGAGACTGATATAGCAGAAGTTGTGGTATATCAGTCTCCACAAGAAATGCTTGATGAAGCGATAGAAGACACAGATATATTCATACTTGATATTGAGTGTGGAAAGTCGAGTGGATTAGATATTGCAAAGGAGATACGCAGATTAAATAAAAATGCAGGAATAGTATTCTGCACATCACATAGCAATTATGTGTATCAGGTATTTGGTCTTACTCCTATTGATTTTATAAGAAAGAATAATATTGAAGAAGATATTGTACAGACAATGTATAATATTATGGATTTTCTCAGAGAAAAAAAGAAAATACTTGTAATTGAGAAAGGCGATATAATAAGACTTTCAGATATTGTGTCTGTGAATGTAATAAAACATGACCTTATATTCAAAGGTGTTAATGGCGAGAGAAAAATAAGAGCAAACCTAAGTACATATGAAGAGCAGCTAAAGCAGTTCGGTTTCATTAAGATATCACAGGGCGAGATGGTCAATAAGGATTATATAAAGGAAAGAAAAAGAGATAACCTTATTATGAAGGATGGCACAGTCTATCACATAAGCAGAAGTAGAGTCGATGAGATAAGGAGAATGTTCATATGACAGATATAATATTCGAAAGTTTCATAAATCTGTTTCAGAGTGTAGTTGTGACAGTGTTCCTTATTATAAGTCTTGGCTGTAAGGATAAGTATAATAAGAAATGTGTCAGTGCAGCCGGGATATTAATTACATTCATATATCTTACTGTATCTAATCATCTTGTGTTCTTCGAGAGCGTGGGAATCTATGTATATATGGCATATTCACTGATGTTCAGTTTTGTGATACTGAGCGGAAGTGTTATTGAGAAGATATTCTACAATGTCATGATGATATGTTGTCTGGTTGGAAGTGCACTATTAGGTGGTGGGTTGGTATCACTTGTTGTTAAGAAAGATTTTCTTAATGCACATAGATATGGTACTGCTGAAAGATATGTAGGAATTATATTGGTTCAGGTAATATTATCTGTTTTATTTGTTTTAATAATAAAATTAAAACAAATGTTAAAGGAAAAAGATAATCAATACATGCTTATAATGTCTTTGATACCAGCTATATCGGTAATAGTATGCTGCCTTATGGTATATCGATTAGATAAGAGCTATGAGATGAATGTAATATATACATTTATTGCCATGGCGGGCATTATAATAATTAATGTTATCAGTATATTACTGCTTATTATGGAACAGAAGGTATATGAACAGAAAACCCGTCAGCAGGTTATGCTTAGTGCATATCAGCAGAAGGAGAAAGATATTGAATCAATACTTGATATGCACAGACAGAATAGTAAGCAGAGACATGATTTTAAGAATGTAATATTACTTATAAAAGAACTGATACGGGATGAACAGTATAATAAAGCAACAGAGATGCTTGATAAATACAGTGAAGGTTATAAGAACAATAATCTTACAGAGATTGTAAGTGATAACATTGTGCTTAATTATCTGCTGAACAGAAAGATTAACCAATGCCGCGAGGCTGGAATTGACATGGCATGTTATATACTGGGGAATATTGCAGGTGTTGATGATATGGACTTATACATACTTCTTGAGAATCTGTGTGATAATGCTATTGAAGCAGCAGGACAATGTGAGAAGCCATCAATTAAGCTCCAGATAGCAGAGGATAATGCCAGCATGTATATAGACATAGGTAATACCACAAGTGGTAATGTATTAAAGAACAATCCACACATGAATACAACCAAGAAGGATAAGAACATGCATGGTTTCGGAATTATGAATATAAGAGATATTATTGATAAATATAATGGAACTATCAACTATGAACAGCAGGGAGATAATTATCTGATGTGCAGATGCGCATTAGAAAAGGTTTGTCAATAGCTTTTTGATAATTAAAATTGTGCAGAATATGCCATATATTACCGAATATGCCAAACTACTTTTTTAAAAAATTAAATCAGCTATAATCAATGTATAAAGTGAAAGGAATTATGTATATGATTCATTCAGTTGCATTGATTATAGCTGATTTTTTGTTTTCTAAGGATGCTATTACAGAAGAAGAAAAAGAAGTATGTGCATATGGTATGGAGTTGATAATATCAGGGATTATAAGCGTAGCACTGGTGCTTATCATTGGATTGATAACAGGCAATATATGGTATGCAGTTATATACAATATGATGATGATTCTTATAAGAACATATACAGGCGGATATCATGCAGATACACATGCGGGATGTAATGTATGTTACTGTGGAGTGTATCTGATTTCGTTGCTGATGCTAAGAATCCAAGTGTATATACGAGAAACTATTATCATCACATGGCTTATAGCTTTAACTGGATATCTTATAATTGTTCTTAATGCTCCATTAGAGCATCATAACAAGAAGCTTACGATTGAACAGAAAGAAAAATATATGATTGTAAGTGCAGTGCTTGGAATAGCGTCTATGCTTATATCTTTTATATTGAATATTATAGGTGTGGTTATAAGATATGGTAAATACTCATTCTTATGCCGGATAAGCCTGTATATTAATACAATGCTTCTGATAATAGGACTGTTGCTACTATTGGGAGTACGAAAGGAGGGTAGATTTCATGAAGAGGATTCTTAAAGGAATGGCAGAGGCAGCTAAGAAAACAGCTAAGGCTTCTGTTAATTCTGCCTCGTTTCTTAGTATGTATTAGCCTAAAGAGCCTGATGTGTTAAAGAAGAAAGAGAAGAAGTAGGTGTGCATAACAAATGCACAAAGGTAACTAAAGGCGTTGATATTAGATATATCAATGCAATATTTTCTCCAACTCAGTCAGATAACAGAATCATAGCAGATATAGCTGGAAAAGAAATTGTTACTATTTGTATGTTTCTAGGAATAATAATTATGGTTGTAATGCAGGTACCATGTTTGATAGGAGGCGGTAATTGGGGAATAATTGTAACTTGTAAACAATTTTGAGATGATATTGAAATGTGAAATTGTTTGTGTTGGAGCATCACAGATAATTTTATGAGACAAATATAGTGTTGAATGATAGAAAAGATATATTTGCCATGGTTTAAATGCTTTAGAATGGAGTAATTATGAAAAAAGCTTTTTTAGAAAAGATATTGGCAATGGGTATGGTGATTGCTGTATTTATGACTGGAAATATGTATGCATATGCAGGTTATCATGAAACAACAAGTAATCATACATATGCAGGGGATACAAGATTCTTGTATATGTTAAAGATGGACGATTTCTCAGCATATGCATATTTGGATGCAGATGATGAATCTGAGATATCTTTAATTGGGTATGTAACAGATTCGTTAGGTTATGATGATGCTTATGCTAATAAATATACTTTCTCAGCATCTGACCAGCATGGATATAGTATTGGCGCAGGCAGACAGGTCGCATATATAACTGTTGAATCATATGCTAGATACTTTGTGTGCTCTGATACAGGTAGTACATATGCTAATTTAAGTTTACATGAGTAATACATGAATTATAATTAATATGTGGCTTGTACATTCAAAGCTATGTATAAGCCATATATTATTTTGGAGAGGTGCTTTTATGTCAAAAAAGAAAATTTCAATAATAATTATTGGGGCTGTAATCTGTGTGGTTTCATTATCAGTTGCGTTGATAATGGTGAGGGGAAAGAAGGAAAAGTCAATAAACTTAGGCAAGAGCAGCGAAGAAACAGATGAACAGAGCTATTGGAATCCGGATATTCACGGAATTGCCAAATCAGAGGATGGTTATTATTATCTCACATATGATATTGATGGAACTACTTTGAGATATTTTGATGATACTGCAAAGAAGTCTATAGCTGTATGTGCAAAGCCTGATTGTACGCATGACAGCTCTGATTGTAATGCATTTTATTCAATGGATTATCTTTCGACACCTGTCTATTATTATAAAGGATACATATATATGGTAAGAGTTGATGCAGGTATGGCGAAGGTTGTAAGAATACAGAAAGATGGAAGCAAGAGGGAAGATGTGGCAGAATTGTTTGCTAATGATGGTGTTACATCAATATCAATGGTTTTTCATGGTGACTGCATATATGCTTATGATCATCTGGGACATACAGCAAGTGATGAAGTCGGAAAAGAAGTTATTAAAAAGATAGATTTAAAGACTGGACAATCAGAAGAAGCATTTTCATATGAAGGCAAAAATGCTGCTATATCAGGAGCAAGAAGTTTTGGGGATAAATTATTTTTTAAGATATTCACTTATTCGTTAGACAGAGATAAACATGAGATTAATGAATCATTTCTGCTGTATTGTTATGATTATAATACAGGAGAGGCAAGTATGATTTCAGATAAGAATATATCGGATTATTATGTAGATGAAGATAATGGGATATTGTTCTATTTTGTAATTGGAAAAGGTCTGTATTCAAGAAAACTTAACGATACAGAGTCAACATTGCTGTATAAAGTAGATGAAACAATAGTACGTGCCACAATGTCATATGATGGAAATTATCTATACATGTCTAATGGTGGGGCTGGAAGTGCGACTGATTACAGCAGGAAGATAGAAAGAAAAATATTCGTTCTGAAAACTGATGGAACGGTTGTTAATACAATTGCACTCGACAAGAATTCAGGAACAGCATATTTTGGAGATGACAGATATATGTTTTTTGCAAAAACGGGAGGAGAACTTGTATATATAGATAAAAAGGATATTCTGGGAAATTATGAGTTTAAAAAGGCGGAAGTTAATTAATATACTCTAAATTTATTGATGAAAGGAAAGAATTTATTATTTGTGGAGAGGGAAATAATGTATAAGTTAAGTGTTCTGACAGGAAATTGCTTGAGTAGTTAATGCAAAATATATATTAGCAATATTCGAAATAATTCCGGTTAAGTATTTATCATATAGGGCAGTGTCAAATAGCATATGAAACAAGTGCATAAGTTGGTGAAAAGCCTACTAATGTTGCTCAATGTTATGAAATAGTAGGTATTTTGAGAAGAAATTTTGATGGGAATTAAGGCAGCTAAAGAAAATTGCATACTAAATTTATGATTTATGTGAAAATAGTAGGTTTTTTAGCTGACAAGATGCGACTAATATTACAGACATATTAGGAAAAGACCTACTAAAGTGTGAGATGTGACATATTTAGTAGGCATTTAAGATGGAAAGAAGCATTATAAACCAACTGACAATGTAAAAAAGACCTACCAGATTGTGGAAATTGGTGAAATAGTAGGTTTACCGGGTAACTTTGGAAAGCGGTAAGAGTACCCCTGCTTAGGGTAATAGGCTACTCTAATAAGCTGTCATATATTGATAAAAGCAGCATTAGCGGCAGTGTGGAGATAGTTCCTGTTAAGTGATTTTGGAGTGTACTTATAGAGCGTGCTTGCAGGTTGGGCTTACACAGTGAGGGCGGAATATGAACGAGTTTAGGAGACTGATTAACAGGAAAGTTGTCATTGGTTTTATTGCATTACTGGTTATAAATGTATCTTTGTATGTATATCAGCAGACGAAGGGCGCAGGGCTTAAGGAGTTAAGGTTTGAAACCGTGCAGCGGCAGAGGTGTGTTGATTATTATGGTGATTATGATATTGAGGCTGCGATAAATGCGGTGAATTCAGATATAGAGGGGATATTAAGTTACAGGAAAGCGGATAAGCAGGGGACTGTTGTGGAATCTGAGGTACAGGCTGATGCGGAGACTGGGGAAGAGTCCGATGTTCAGATTGGTGCGGAGACCGAGGTTTTGGAAAAATATAAGGCGCTGTCTGAGAGGGAACAGCTTCTGTTTCTGACGGTATTAAGGGATATAGAAAGCCAGTTGGAATATATAAAGAAGTATCCTGAAGATATGAAGCAGATTCAGACTAATGCACAGCAGCTTATGACTTTCTCTATATTTTCTGACAAGAACAGCTTTACATATAATAATATTGTAAAGACCGGTAAGGATTTTGAAAAGGTAGCTGATGTATCGCTTTATCTTGTTAATAATAAGGCGGCAGGCAGTTTTGTGAATTATTATTACACATTTTATTTCGCGCTGATTATGATGGTTTTCATAATATACGGTCTGTCGGGTGAGCGTGATAATGGAATGTGGGGGATTGTACATTCGGCAGGAAGCGGAAGGCTTCGGCTTGCGTTGCACAGACTGTTTATTATCGCAGGCTCTGGCGTGGTTATAACAGCGGGTCTGTATTTTACAACATTTGCAGCAGCACTGCTGTTATACGGCGGAGCAGGGGCGCTCAATGCGCCGGTTCAGTCCATACAGGCATTTGAAAGATTTGCTATGCCGATGAGCCAGATTGGGTTCGTGCTATACAATTATGTATACAGTGCGCTGGCGGTAGTGGTTCTTAGCGTGGCATTATGGGCTGTATTCGTTGTAAACAGGAAGCGGAATCATGCGCTTATTCTGACCGGAGTAGTTGTGGGGTTGGAAGTGCTTATGTATTACAGAATAGGGCTTCACAGCATTTACAGTGCATTTAAACAGATTAATATTGTGCGTCTTATGAAGGTCAACGAGATCATCAGCACATATGCGAACCGCGGAAGGGGAAGCTTTGTTATATCTGAGTCGGCTATTATGTTCTGGGCGCTTATGGTGATTCTTGTTGTGTCCGTGGCTGTTGCGGTAATGGGAACTGTGCTTATGCGTCCGAGTCAGGGTAAAAATGTGCTGACACGGCTTACTGATAAGCTGTATGCCGGATATCAGCATATTTTTGCAAATGTGCCTGTTGTATTCAAGGAACTTCACAAGCTGCTTGTGACAAGCAGGGGATTTACGGTTATTGTGGTGCTTCTGCTGGTTGTTATGTATTTTATCAGTTATGGAAAGATGGCTTTCTCGGACAACTCCAGAGAGCGTGACAGGATATATCTTGAGAAGGGCGGTGCTGATTATTCGCAGATATCTGCCCTGATTGATGAGCGCAGAGCTGATTATATGCAGGCTGTCCAGAAAAGTATGGAAGCTTCTGAACAGTATGGGAATGGGGAGATTGGAATTGACGAGTTATCGCAGATTAATTCGACTGTGTCTATATATGCGTCGCGCTATGCTGCGGTGAGGGAATTTGAGCAGAAGCGGGAATATCTTGAGAATCTTAAGGAAGAGACTGGAATTGACGGATATATGATGTCGGACAGAGGATACGAGGAAATATTCGGCAAGTATGGAAAGGCAAGGGAGATTGTGCTTCTTATGGCTCTGCTTGCGTCTGTTGTGCTTATTGTATCAGAGAATATCGGAATTGAGACAAGCACAGGAACTAAATATATTGTCAATGCTGCGAGCGGAAAGAATACGGTTAAGATTAAGAGAATTGCCGCTTCTCTGGCACTCTGTATAGTTTTGTATTTTATTGTGTATGGAATTGATATGATATATTTGCAGAATTATTATGGCATGCCATATACAGAAGCACCGCTTATGAGTCTTACATTTATGAGGGACTGCGGACTAAATATTTCTATTGGAACATTTATTGTAATACGATTGATTGTAAGGCTGGTTATGATGTTTGCTGTATTTGCAGTTACATATGTATTTAGCAGCCGTTTTTCTGAAGTGCGTGGAAGGGCTGTCAGTGTACTGATCATAGTAGCGGTGATTGTGCTTGTGGTTGTAACGGGAAATGTCAGCATATGGTGAAGGAGGCTGATATGGCTGAGTTAAAATATAATGATGAGAATTTTGATGATGACTTTGACGATTTCGATGATTATGATGACAGATTTCATCAACAAATGAAGTTGACTATGGTACTTCTTCCATATATACACAGAAAGATATGGAAGATGCTGTTAAAGTTATAAAAAGAAAGTTTAAGCATATGAAGGGATTTGAACTTCATAAAGTCTATTTTGTAGATGACGAATTCTCCGAAAGTACTTTGCAGGCAGTAAATGCAAAAGGTAAGAAACAGGGATGGACAGAAAAATTTACGCAGGTTGTTTATTTTCAGACAGATTTTCAGACACCGATAAAAGAGTCAGATATTAACAATCCTGAATGGGAAGCGAATACAGAGTACATACATTATGGATGGACTCTTGCACGGAGCGATGGCGGCAAGTGGCGGATAATATCTGAAGGATATTAAAAAAAGGCAGAAGATTTCCCCGAATTATCTTAGGTAGTTCTTCTGCCTTTGGCTGTATAAAGTTCTATATATTGTTGTGTGAATTATTCCGCATCACCGAATATTACATGTCTTACTGGTGTAAGTGCATATAATAGTATCATTCCGATGATTCCGCATACGATTATCTCGCCAGCGCCAACTGTAACGAAGAACATTGCAAACATGCCCTCTGAGCCGTAAGCAAACTTAAGTACGAATGGTACAATGATTGTGTTAGCAACAATTGGTGGAACTGGTGCAAGCCACTTATGCTTTCTTAACAGGTATGTTCCGATTGCACCGATAAGTGTTGCAATGCTTCCAAATACTACATCCCATACAATTGCGCCACCAAGGATGTTAGCAATTATACAGCCAACAAATAATCCAGGGATTGCTGCAGGTGTAAAGTAAGGCAGTATTGTGAGTGCCTCCGCAATTCTGAACTGCACTGGTCCGAAACTGATGTAGTTAAAGATTACTACAAGTACGACATAGATTGCTGCAATTACAGCGGCCTGTGTGATGAATTTCACACTCATTCCTTTTTTCTTCATATTCAATTATCTCCTTTAGTTTTGTTTTGCGTGTGGAAGGTCTCGAACACACGATTTGTTACTGTATCATAACACAGCCTGTGTAGTTTAGCAGATTATCATGAGATTGGCAAGTACAAATGTATATTATATGTGAATGTAAGCTGGATGTAAGTTTCGTGTTATATAATTGTGGTAAATAAAGAAGCACATTTTTAATAAGAGACATTGAAAAAGGAGGGCGAGATTTATGGATGATAAAAATGTTGTTAAGAAAAGGGTGACTCTTGCTATTGCATTTGCAGTATTCATTGTTGTGGTAATTGCAGTAATACTGCTTATCAAGCCAGTAATGTCTAAGGTTCAGGAGAATCGCACAGCAAAGGTGTCGCAGGAAACGGCACAGGAAGCGGAAGAATTTCTTAAGACTAAGTATCCGGAAGTTGTGATTGAGAAGCGCGAAATGTATGTTAAAGAGCATAAGCCGCAGGAGAATACGCAGTATATTAGCAGCAAGAGCATTGATACGGAATATTCGTATGCATCTTACGTATTCTATGGTACAATGGATACACCAGATGCGAAAGGAGACAGCGTCATAATCTATATGTCGGATAGCGGAAAGTCGCCATATTATACTGTTAAGGACAGCACGGATAAAGATAATGCAAAGTGGCAGATGACGATTGTGCAGAATAAGTCAGGCAACGCTAAGACTTGGGATTATGCATTTAAAGAAAAGTAATGCTTAAGATTATAGGAATATATTTATTGATTATTAATGTAGTAACATTTGCTTTGTATGGAATTGATAAGTGGAAAGCGATACACAACAGATGGCGAATAAGGGAGGCGACTCTTCTTATTACAGCGCTAATCGGCGGTTCGCTTGGAGCTTTTATTGCAATGCAGATGTTCAGACATAAGACAAAAAAGTGGTATTTTAAGTATACGGTTCCTGCTATGCTTGTTGTGCATGTGGTGGGGATGATTTTATTGGTGGTTAAATTGTAAGCAGGCTGTTATGTGGGACAGCCTGCTTGATTTATGTTTGGTGAATATGTGCGTTGTCGAAAAAATAAACTGTAAAAAATTTTTAGGTTATAACCGCAAAACTTTCTGATTGAATTATAGATTAAGGAGTGTAACCGCATTTTTACCGAGTATTGCATCGGTATCTTTTTCTGAAAATCCACACTCTTTTATTAAATCTACTGCGTCTTTCTGGTCGTCCCACGGGCTGTCAGAGCCGAATAATATGTGGTCTGCACCGTGAATGTTGACCATTTTCTTGAATTTTTCTATTGGAAGGCTTGCGTTGTGATTGAGCTTCTTGATGCATGATGAGGTATCAAGATATACATTTTTCATGTAATCGTCTTCTAATATGCAGGCGACTTCGTTCCATTGTCCCCAGCCACCCATATGTGCAAGGACGAGTTTTTCAGGCTTTACTTCCTGAATCATTGTGGTAAGTCTGTCGACGCTTGACTCGTCGCAGCTCGGAAAGCTTACATCGAAGCCTGCATGTATAAGTATTATAAGCCCGAGTGCTGATGCATATTCGATAAGCCTTAATGACTGCATATCATCTATATTGGTTTTCTGGAAAACCGGGTGAAGCTTGATGCCTTTGAAACCATTGTTGGAAAGCCAGTTCAATATTTCTCTGAAATTCTCACAAGCCGGATGTATTGCCCCAAATGAAATTAATCCGGTTGTCTCACTTGTTTCATTAGTCTTTAAAGCAAGTGTATTGATTGTGTCGCACTGATTAGGCTTGGTTGCCACGGGAAGCAGTACGGAGTAATCAATGCCAGCTTTTTTCATTGAATCTGTAAGAGAATGTACTCTGCCATCAAGATAATTGTGTATTCCTCCGCTGTGGGCTAATGTGCCAACTGCTCTGTCAGCAAGTTCATCTGGAAATGTATGTGTATGGAAATCTATTATCATAAAGCCTCCTTGAGATTAGGTATATACGGCTGTCATCTGCTGTTGTGTAGGTGACAGCCGTATATTAGTCATTACATATATAATAACCATTTTGACATGGTGTATACAATTGTTTAAGTGTTATATTTGCTCTGCTTTATTATGTATATATTTTTCGTATAAAATCAAGTTCTTTTTTGGGGGATGACCTACTAAAGCTAAGGGAAGTGGAAGATTAGTAGGTGAAATCAAGCAATATAAAGAGCAGTAGGGAGGATAACAGCCGGGAAAGACCTACTAAAAAGAGCGTAAGCAGCAGATTAGTAGGTGAAATCAAGCAAGATAAAGAACAGGAGAGAGGATAACAGCTGGGAAAGACCTACTAAAGAGAGCGTAAGTGGAAGATTAGTAGGCGAAATCAAGCAAGAAGATGAGCGGATGGGAAGAAAATAGTTGTGAAAGACCTACTAAAGTTGAGGAAAATGGAAGATTAGTAGGCAAAATTAAGCAAGATAAAGAGCAGGAGAGAGGATAACATCCGTGAAAGACCTACTAAAGTTGAAGCAAGTGGCGGATTAGTAGGCACACAGCCAACACCCATCTAATACCATGACGAATAACCAGCACATACCACCAAATACTCAGCTAATACCGAGCCATTACCCAGCTTCCCCACAATTCAAATAACAAGATAACAAGAATACAAGAATCTGCAAAAACCCTATTGACAAATAGGAAATTGAGAATATAATGATTTACATACCAAGATACTATGTTTATATGGAATTAGATTTTGCAAGGAGGTACATGGAGGTTGAAGAATAGGATTATTGACACAGATGTACTTATTATAGGTGGTGGAACGGCGGGATGTTTTGCCGGTATTACACTTGGAGGGAAGAAAGACCTTGATGTACTGATTGTTGAGAAAGCTAACATTGTACGAAGCGGCTGCCTTGCTGCAGGTGTTAATGCAATTAATGCCTACATCACTAAGGGCAGAGTTCCACAGGACTATGTTGATTATTGTAAGAAAGATGCAGATGGAATTGTAAGAGAGGATTTGCTTCTTTCAATGTCTGAGAGGCTTAATCATGTCACTAAGATAATGGAGGACTTAGGACTTGTAATCCTTAAAAATGAGAATGGAGATTATGTTGCGAGAGGAAACCGCAATATTAAGATAAATGGTGAGAATATCAAGCCGATACTGGCAGATGCAGTTAAGAAGCAGGACAATGTAACGGTAATCAATCACCTGAATATAACAGATTTCATAGTAGAGAATAACGAGATTAAAGGAGCATACGGATTTGATGTCAACGATGCAGTGTTCTATGAGATAAATGCGAAGGCAGTTCTTGTGGCTACTGGCGGAGCGGCAGGTCTTTACAGACCTAACAATCCGGGATTTTCAAGACATAAAATGTGGTATCCACCATTCAATACAGGAGCCGGATATGCAATGGGAATCAATGCGGGTGCAGAGATGACCACATTTGAGATGAGATTCATTGCTTTAAGATGTAAAGATACGATTGCTCCGACAGGAACTATCGCACAGGGAGTTCCGGCAAAGCAGCTTAATTCCAACGGCGAAGTGTATGAGAACAAATATGGTCTTACAACTTCACAGAGACTTTACGGAACAGTTACGGAAAACCGTGAGGGCAGAGGTCCTTGTTATCTTGGAACTAAGGGAATAAGCAGGGAGCAGGAAGAAGACCTTTACAAAGCATATCTTAACATGGCACCGAGCCAGACACTTAAGTGGCTTGAGGCGGCGGGCGGTCCTTCTGAAGAAAATGTTGAGATAGAAGGAACTGAGCCATACATAGTCGGAGGCCATACAGCGAGTGGTTACTGGGTTGATAATAACCGAGAGACTACAATCCACGGGCTTTTTGCAGCAGGCGATGTTGCAGGCGGATGTCCTCAGAAATATGTAACAGGAGCTCTGGCAGAGGGCGAGATTGCAGCACAGGCAATAGCTGAAAGGCTTGAAGGCTCAGGAAAGGGCTTTGTTGTAAATGAGGTGGCAGATTCAGAATTGTCTGAGAACGCATTTGCAAAGAAGAGCGAGTATGAGAGATTTCTTAATAATAAGCAGGGACTGGTTGATATCGAGCAGACTGAGGAAGCAATGCAGAAGATTATGGACCAGTACGCAGGTGGCATAAGCACTGATTATCAGTACAATGAAGCAAGACTTGAGCTTGCAGATGAGAAGATTAAATTCTTAGAGCAGAGCATTGATAATCTTGCGGCACAGGATGCAGATGACTTGCTTAGAATCTATGAGATAAGAGAAAGACTTACGGTGTGCAGAAGTGTTATAGCACATTTGAAAGCAAGAAAAGAAACCCGTTGGCACAGCTTTGCGGAGAATATGGATTATCCGGCTAAGAGTGATGACTGGTTAAAATATGTCAACTCCCGCAAGGAGAATGGCGAGATTAAGATAATCATAAGAGATCTTGTGAGAGGAGGCGACAGCTATGAGCATTCAGATAAATAAGTTAAAATGCGTTGGCTGCGGGAAGTGCGTTGAAGCCTGTCCCGGCAACCTTATCAAGAAAGATACAGATGGAAAAGCATTTATAAAGCATGTCAAGGACTGTTGGGGCTGTACATCTTGTCTTAAGGAATGTCGTTTTGAGGCGATTAATTTCTTTCTGGGTGCTGATGTCGGTGGCAAGGGAAGCACTCTTTCGTTCAGACAGAATGGAAGTATCAATACATGGACGGTGACTTCGCCGGACGGAACAGTTAAGACGCTTGAGGTCAACAGACAGGAATCTAATAAATATTAGGGGGGAATATCATGGGTAATTTATCACATTTGGACGCACTCGAAGCAGAGGCGATATATATTATAAGGGAAGTTGCAGCAGAATGCGAAAAGCCGGTAATGCTGTATTCTATAGGAAAGGACAGCTCAGTTATGCTTCATCTTGCAATGAAAGCATTCTATCCTGAGAAACCGCCATTTCCATTTCTTCACATTGACACAACATGGAAGTTCAAGGAAATGATTAAGTTCAGAGATGAAACAGCTAAGAAGCTTGGCATTGAAATGTTAGAATATATCAATGAAGATGGTGTTAAGAAAGGAATTAATCCTTTTGACTATGGTTCAGTGTATACAGATATTATGAAGACACAGGCATTAAAGCAGGCACTTAATAAATATGGTTTCACAGCAGCTTTTGGTGGTGGACGTAGAGATGAAGAAAAGTCGAGAGCCAAAGAAAGAATATTCTCTTTCCGTAATGAAAACCACGCATGGGATCCTAAGAACCAGAGACCAGAGATGTGGAAGTTATACAATTCGCGTATTAACAAGGGTGAAAGTATAAGAGTATTCCCAATCTCTAACTGGACAGAAACTGACATATGGCAGTACATAAAGAGAGAAAATATAGATATCGTACCTCTTTACTTTGCGGATAAAAGACCAGTTGTTGAAAGAGACGGAATGTTAATTATGGTTGATGATGATCGTTTCAAGTTAAGAGAAGGCGAAAAGATTGAATACAAGAATGTAAGATTCAGAACACTTGGCTGCTATCCTCTTACTGGTGGTGTTGAGTCTAATGCAACAACACTTGATGAAATTATTGATGAAACTCTTAGTGCAGTATCTTCTGAGAGAACAACAAGAGTAATTGATAATGAAGCAGCAGGAAGTATGGAAAGAAGAAAGAGAGAGGGGTATTTCTAAGATGAGCGGATTATTAAAATTTATTACATGCGGAAGCGTGGACGACGGAAAATCAACCTTGATCGGTCATATCCTGTATGATTCAAAACTTCTTTATGCCGATCAGGAAAAGGCGTTGGAACTTGACAGTAAAGTTGGAA
>OGYL01001220.1_pt1 | contig 20201 bp, 24 predicted proteins | sample 1576541 | NCBI WGS metagenome assembly OGYL01 (sample SAMEA3541551, study PRJEB24748) | human gut metagenome | biome: human gut; feature: human-associated habitat; material: faeces | place: China | collected 2012 | reverse complement strand
AATAATAAAAATTTTTTTATTATTAAATTAATCTTGCACTTTAGAAATTATTTTCTCAATTCTCTTATGTTATTATTAATTTTTATTTTAATTCTATTTTTTAGTTTTAAAAAATTAGCTCCCCTCTTCCCTTTTGCCTTTTTTACTAGAAATAGAATTATAATATTTATTAATCGATAAGGTTTTAGTTTTATGAATAAGTTATATAACATTTAACTTTTTATTGGAATCTAATGAATTTAAATTTTTGCTAAACATTTTTCCTAGATTAGATAAATTGTCTAGATTGTTTTTCTTTCCGTTTACTTGTTCAGCTTGTGTTGCTAAAATTTGTTCATAAGTAAATTTAAGTAATGCTAGTTTTTCTTCTTTATTTTCATTACTTGAATCAGTGCTATCCAGCATGAATTCTAAATTATATCCATATAGTTCTAATGCTCTAAGTAAGATATCTACTTGTCCATTTAGTAAATTTAATTCTACAGATTGTATAGAATTATTTTTACAATTTAACTCTTTTTTTCTATCATTAAAGTGTCCTCCCTCATGATATATAGCATAATGCATTCTTGATTTTAAATTTAGCTAGAGGATGATTTAGCATCTCTTTTTCTACATCCTTATCATATAAATGAGTATAAATTTCAGTTGTTTTAACTTGTGAATGTCCTAATAATTCTTGAATAACTTTTATATCAATACCAGACTTATATAGAATTGTAGCACAAGTATGTCTTAAAGTATGTACTCCATAATTAGAAGGATCTAATCCTGCCTTTATATATGCTTTATCAACTAATCTATTAATTGAACATCTTGACATTCTACAACCATTTTCATTTAGAAATAAAGCTACAGAATTACCACCAATAAAAAACTTATCTCTTACTTTTAAATATTCCATTAAAGCACTTTTGGTTGAATCATTTAAGTAACCTGTAGAAACTCTTTATTTTTTTCTATATTTTCATTTAATCTTTTTCTAGAAATCTCCATATAGAAACTTACTTTTCTTGAAATTTCATTTCCATATTCTATTATTTGATTACTTGACAAGTCAATTTCTTGGCTATAATTTTTTAATCTTTGTTTTTCTTCATCAGTCAAAACTCTATTTATATTTAAGCTACTGGTATCTATAATTGATAGTTTATTCGTTACTGACTCATTTTCTATACTATTGCTAGAATTTAGCACTGAAAGATTAGAAAATATTCTAGATATTATCTTTTTTACTTTAGCAAAAATATCCATTTTCTACTCCCAAATATTTTAATTTGTTTATAACAGTAAAATTGAAAAATTCATTAATAATTTTTACTTTACAATTTAATTTTAACATATATAATAAAATAATTAAATAAATTATTAACTCCTAATTCTTCTTAATTGCGATTCTGCGTATTGACTTTCTAGTCAAACTCTATATAATTATATCATATATTATGTAAAATCACAAATTTATTCTAATTTGATATCTTTTTTGTCATATTCTTCTGGTTTTAATCAGACCCTCTTTCTCATATAATCTAATGACCATACTAAAAGCATAGTAAATACTAGTCCTATAATTAAAGTAGAATAATTTATATTTACATTATCTAATAATACTTCCACCAAAAATAATGAAATGGCTTCTATGATATTTGTTAAAAATTCAGTTGTAAAAGAAACTCTAGCTCTAGTTTTAGGAGTAGTAAAGTTTTTATAATATCTTTCAGAAAGTATATAATAATTTGACATAAAATAGTAAACGTTATATAATAATATATGTAAATAAAATCTATTACAGAAAGGTTGATAAAAAATGTTTGAATACCTTCTTCGGAAGTTTATCTTTAACACGTTTAGTGAAGAAGACCAAGACACCATTATGCTCTTAAAGTATAGAGTAAAAATGGATGTTACTGTGAGACTTTTGCTACTTATCCTAGAGGTATTATTAATTTGGATTTTTGCTACTTTTATGCTGATTAACAAATTGAATATAATAATTGTGTTGGTGATTGCTATAGCATGTTGTATTTTTACTGAAATTTTTAAGACTAAATATAGCTCAAAACTACAAAACTTCTATAAACAATTGTCTAGGTGGCTATATGTACATAGATATGTTTTAAGAGGAAAAGCAATATCCAAAAGAGATTTTTATAGGATAAGAAATAAAAATCAAGAATTATATGAATTTATAGTAAATCTTAAGACTAATGGCTATTGTTATTCAATATGTTTTGACATATTGGAGTGTTTAGCAAAAGGGGAAATTCTATTTGTTGCAATAAAAATAAGTAGCAAGTCCAGCCACTATAAGTATAATAACAATTATACAATGCATGTTTTATACGTTTTTGATGGTTGGTGTTACGATACCTACAGCGAAATGCAGTATCCATTAGAAGAGGTTTTAGAACGGTCTAAAGCGAAAATTTATAAGAGTTTTTCCTATAAAGATATTCAAGGAAAGTCATATTATGAATTCAAAGAAGAAAACCTAGCAGAACTCCAAAAATGGTGTGAGGAAAACGATTGCTACCAGAGGTGGTAATATGGAGTAAAACATTTCACGAGTGGTTACTTAATGTAGCCACTCGTGTTTTCTTTTATTTTAATCTATCATAGTACATATCACAAAAATACCATTTTTAGAAATTAATTCATCAATTATTGTAAAAAGAAACATTTTATTACTTTTTATTTATTTAATTCTTTCATTATCTATTAATATTCCTAGTCCTATATGTAATCTTCTATTGCTAATAAAGAACTTTTTTAGTTCTTTTTGTAATTTAGTTTTTTCTTGCAAATTGTTGTAATCTATACTATCTTCCCTTTCATTAAACACAAAATTTAAAAAATCAGAATTGTTTTCAATTTGCTTTATTATTTTAAATTTACTTTTAAATTTTATTATATTACTTTCTTTATCCAATATATCGTCTAGTTCATTACTAAGCAACCATGATTCTGTAAAAAATAATAATTTTGATATATCTATTTCAGGATAGAAAGCTTTTATTTTATTTTTAGAGTTACCTATTGATTCATCTACCTCAGCTTCGTTTAATTCTTTTCCTCTAGGTATATGAATTTTTATGTAATCATGATTTTTATATTTTGCAATCTCATTTGGAATTTCATTTGAATATTCATATTGTAATCTACCGACTTGTATTATTCTTCCATTTATAAAATATGAACCCCATATCATTTGACTAAATCTTATTCCATCTATGTTAAATCTTTTCTTATCTAGTAAACAACATTCTCTTATATTCTTTTTCTGCTCCTCTATTTGTTCTTTATCATAATTTCTCTTTATCATATTTTCTTTATGTAATTTGCAACCGCTCAATAGTGCAATTACAGGAATCATATAGTTTCCAGCGCTTTTAAATAAGTTAGTAGACATTTTCCAATTCCATACATCTTTATACAGACCGGTATTATCTATGTAAAGGATATAATAAAGTAAATATACTATTATTTGTAACTTCTTATCTTTTTTTACTAAATCAACTGTATCTAAAATATTAGACTTGAAATCCATATCATTAACTTCATAATATTCTAATATTTCACTTAATAGATCTTTCTCTAAAATTGTTTTAGGTATTTTTCTATCTTTAATTTCTTTATATGCTATATACCACGATTTAGGGATATAATTTAATCCAATATATTTAGCTAGTTCTTCTACATTATACATATTTGAAATTTCACTCATACTTTTGCACTCCAATAATCTTATTTTTATTATTTACTTTTTTCAAAACAATTCTATAAACTATACTTCTAAAGTAGAAATCGATAAAGTTTACTACTCCAAAGACAAATAAAGTAATTGAAGTATTTATAAAAATCAAGCAAATTATAAATCTTATTATTACTCCTACGGTAGAACCTATTAGCAAAATATATGACTTTCCTTGCGTGATACATAAAGTTTTATATGTTTCATAAGGATAAAGTCCAAATACACCAAAAGAATAAAATATAATATATGGAAAGCATTTATAAAGTGGCAGACTTCCATGAGATATTAATAAATAAATAAACGCAAAAATATAATTTAATAATATAATTAATTTAAAGCATTGCTTTTTCATACTCATACAATTATTGTATTGCTCTTGATATGTTTTTCCTTGAGGAACTTTAATCATTAAGGTTGCTTGATAAGCATTTGTAATTATTTCTAAACTTAAACAAACTGAATAGCAAATTGTATGAATACTATAATTTTCAGTTCCCATATGACTTGCAAGAACTCCATATAATAATAAGAAAATTCTAGAAAATAATCTTTCTGAAGAATATGCTAGTCCATACTTAAATACATTCTTTAAAGCTTTTCTATTTGGAAACTCAAATTTTAATTTTAAATTAAATAGCATATACCCAATTGAAATAGTCCAAGATATTATAGTTGCTATAAATAGTACTGTTAAATTTTTTGTAAAAACATAAGCCAATAAATCAAAAACAATCAGTGACAAATAATAGATAATTAAACTTTTTCTATATAGTTTTAACTCACCTTTAAGTCTTATTATTTCAAATAAGCCATTAGATAATCTTCCTAAAATTCCATAAGCAATATATAAATTAAGTAGTATTGCTAACATTTTCTTTTGAATATATGTTAATTTAAATATATTTATAATTAAGTCTTTAAATATAAATACTAGGATTCCTATAATAAATCCAAATATTACGTTAAACCATAAGTATTGCCACTCATCTTTTCTTATTGTTCTATATGTATATATGCCTATTTCTCCAACAGATTTAAATATTGAATCTAATAGTAAAAAACTACCTGTTACGACTATAGCATCAATGCTAATCAGGTTATTAAAAGCTGAATCAACATTATCTGCAATACTCATAAATATAAAGCTTATTAGTATTGATATAAATTCTTTCATTATAATTTCACCTTTTTTATTTCATTTTTAGTACAACTATATTTTTAATTATAAATACGTTTTATAATAATTCAATATGATCTTCATCATTTAACAATGGTGAATTTATGACTCTATATTTTTTATTATTATCAAATATATATTTTAATTTTTCAAAATTCTTATCTGGCTCTAGCATTAAAGTAGCTAATTCATCTAGTTGCATTAGTTCTTCTTCTGTTAAGTTGTTAAACTTTTCATCATTACTTATAAATACAGGAAAAAATAAATAGCTTATTTCATCATTCATCAAAGCATGAAAGTCATAAAATAGACTTCTAGCCAACATTGGAAGTCCTTCAACCTTAGAACCATGCCTAAAGGATTTAACATCTTTTTTGCCTTTTCTAACATCTAACCATACTTTTGCAACATAATCAAATTTTTCATTTGGCATATCATAATATTCATAATCGGTATCTAAATTATTTATTCTATTTGTATCTAAATTAATCCATCTTTTTTTATTATAATTATAAAATTGTACAATCCAATGATCGCCAGATACTTGCTCATTATATCTATTGTTTATTATAGAAAAACCAGCTCTACATCTTGTAGGAATGTCTTTCGCCTTTAAAATAGATGCCATTAATATAGAAACATATCTACATGTTACTACTATTTTATTTTCAATTTTTCTATCTGGTATTATGCCTCTATTATCTAATCTAAACAATTCTGCCATCATAGATGGAGCAGTTAATAAAATATCATCTTCACATCTATATCTATACCAAGGATACTCTTTTGCAATGCTTTTTTTTCTGTAATAGCTTCTAATTAATGTTCCCCTATGAATTGTTTGAATATTTACCAATCTAGCTAGTTCGTAAATATTATTAGTTAATCCTACAAAATAATCTTTATAAGGTCCATAATTTGTGTATATACTTGTATTTTTATAAAACTCTAATATTTTCTCCATAATTTACTCCAACTTCTTTATATTAAATCATGCAAGTTAAATCTCATATTGATAAGTATTGCTTGTTTTTAATTATTAGTTCTCCTATTTTTACAACAATCTAGAAATGCTTTAAATATGTTATTCATATTTTCATCCTTTTTGTACAAACTTTCAGGATGAAATCTAACACCAATATAAAACTTTTTATCAGGTGCTTCTATAACATCTGAATATCCATCTTCACAAAATGCTACTTTATTTAATTTTGGACAATCTTTTATAGAATTTTTATGTCTTGAGTTAACCATCATTTCTTCTTTTTGTACTATAGAATAAAATTTTGAATCTTTATTAATTATTATTTTGTGTACATATTCATCGGAATTTCTATCATGCTTATTAGGATTACTTATTTTAAAGGTTGTTCCTCCTAAGCCTCTTGCTATACCATTTTGCCCTGCACATATTCCTAATATTGGAATGTCATTATCATAACAATATTTTGCAATCCAGTTTTCATAAGCTTCACACGTTGTTCCTCCTTGTAAAATAATGCCGTCACATAGATTTAGTTGTGAAATGATGTCTAGCTTTCTTATTTTATCTACATATTCTTTCCAATCATTACCTGCATACAAGATTTCGTCATTTGGTGATAATATTCCAATTGCAATTCCTCCATTATCAAATATTGCTTGTTTTACTTCATCTCGAATTAAAGAATTGATTCTAGATTGATTTATATTTGTATGTTTTGCTACTATACCTACTATTACTTTTTGGTTCTTTTCATTCATAAATATTCTTACTCCTAGTTTTGCTAAAATTCCATATTAGTATTTTGACAATTATATATCATATTTTATATAAAAAGTAAATAAATCACATCATTACTTTTAAAAATCAGGTTGCTTAGTTATATTAAAGTAAATTAATTTCTATTGAAAAGTAGGCTATGAAGCGCTTATATACACTTCATAGCCTACCTTTCTAATATCATCATATCTATTATTCCAAAATAATAGATATCTTTATCACTCTCCTGTGAATGTTGCAATGTTGTCCTCATTGTAAGAAAAGAAAATACTATACCATGCAAGGTATAATAATTATTATATATTATTTTTATATTTTTGTAAATATAATCAATTATATGAGACACAGTGTTAAGTTTAATATAACTTTAAAAAGTAGAAGTACCTGGTGGTACACCACCAAGTACTTCTACTTTTGTTAGGGACACTTTTGCGGCTTAGAAAGTTGCAAAATACCATCCGTTAGGATAGATGGCAGATTCCTGCTCTTCCAAAGAAAGTTCGTTGAAGTCAAAAACATCAAATTGGTATTCTCCAATCTGGCAGTCTTCTTTTTCTTTGATTGAGACGGCTTTTACCGTTCCATCTGCTGTCTCAAAAAGAGCATAGTTTGAAGTTAATCCAACAAATTTTCCTTCCTTGTAAACAATCGATTGGAAGCTCACTCCATGATTTCCTGTATTATGTATGATAAACGGAAAAGTTTCATCATTATTCATCATAACGACTTGGTAGAAATCATTCGGAGCTTCGAAAGTGTACGTCTTGAAGCTTTCGTCATAAAGAGTATAGATTCCATGAGGTTCGTACTGCAGAGCTCCTTCTTGCCTCGTTGAAAGGACTTCGGTAATTAAATCTTTTTGCTTATCTAGATTCTCCCAATCTTCGCTGCAATAGATAATTTGGCTAGGTTTGGTAGAATCTTTTTCCTGCAATTCAGATTCCACTTCTGTTGAAGTTTGATTTACAGTGCTGACATTGTCCCGTTTTGCCGCACAACCCGTAAATACAACGGCAAGTGCAATAAGTGTTACAACGGACATCAAAATCTTTTTCATTTTTAATACCTCATTTCTTGTTTTTTGATGTCTGGATTGACTTTCTAGTCAAACTCTATATAATTATATCATATATTATGTAAAATTACAAATTTATTCTAATTCGATATCTTTTTGGTCATATTCTTCTGGTTTTAATCCGACCCTCTTTCTCATATAATCTAATGACCATACTAAAAGCATAGTAAATACTAGTCCTATAATTAAAGTAGAATAATTTATATTTACATTGTCTAATAATACTCCAGCTAAAAATAAAGAAATAGCTTCTATGATATTTGTTAAAAACTCAGTTGCAAAAGAAACTCTAGCTCTGGTTTTAGGAGTAGTAAAGTTTTTAGAATATCTTTCAGAAAGTATATAATAGTTTGACATTGTTATACTTCTTACAGCAAATAAAATTAAAACTACTGGTAATATATTTTGCAAATTACTCAATAATAAAAATCCAATCAATATTATACTAAAAGAAAAAGTTAAAGATAAAACTGAAAAAGTTTTATTTCTAAATCTTTTATGTATTTTATCTTGGAATGTGCTTGCAATGCCTGAAATAAGTGTTAGGACAGCATTTATAATTGAGAAAGTTTCAGGATTAACTGCAAGTTCAGTTAAAATATTTCCTTTATATGTACCCATTATGCTTAATGAACCATTAAATAATCCCATAAAAATTAATAAAGCTTTTAATCTTTTAGAGTTAATAATATTTCTAATAGAAATTTTGAAATCTGATTTATAATCCTTAATTTTATTTGAAATATCATTTTCTTCAAACTTATTTACATATATATCGTTAAATCTAGTAGCTATTAAAGTTGAAATTAGTATGAAAATTAAGCATATAAACATTGGTAAATATCCATTTATTACAAATAAATATCCAGAAACAAGTGAAGCTATTCCATCTAAAACATAATACCCAGTAGCTCCTTTTCCATTAATTTTAGGATAAAGCCCCTCTCCTCCCCTTGTTGCTGTTGAATCATATAACAAATTAGTTTCTTGAACAGCTTTAAGACTATATCCAAAAGCATAAATTAAATTTGCAATAATTAAGCCAAAAATTCCAGGAATGGCCATTAGAGAAATAATATAAAACATCATAAATAGATTACCAATTACAATACTTTTCTTTCTTCCGAGAAATTCAGAACATATTGCAGATGGTAATTGCATTATAATTATGAACAAAGGATAAAAAGCATCTACTTTTAAGATATCACTAGCATTTATACCCTTTGTAGTTGTTAAAAACAAATATTGTATTGAATAAAAAAACAATAAATCCCAAGAAAACATTTTATATATAGGATAAATTTTAGCATTTTGTTTTTTAGCTTTTACTTCTTCTCTTTTGTTTTGGTATTTTGCCATTACTTTCATTTGTTACATCTCCTAATATTTTTTATAATCATTCTTTTGTATATTGAACATTTCAAATATATTAATTAACCATATGAATTATATCATATATTTTAATTATTACAATATATAAGTTTATTAATTTTTAAACTGTGTTGAAAAATAAAATATGATATGCTAAAATAATTTTTAAATAAATTTATTAGAAGGAGTAATTGCAATGATTATAGGAATAGATATTGACGGTGTACTAACTAATCTAGAAGAATTTCAACTTGATTGTGGAAGTAAATTTATGTCTGAAAACTTTAACAAAAGTATTACAGATGCAAATGCTTATGACACTATTGATATTTTTAATATAAATTCTGAAATTGATGACAAATTTTGGTCAATATATTTGCCTTTATATGTTAAAGAACCTGCAAGAAAATATGCTGATGAAGTAACAAATAAACTTCATGATGATGGCTTTCAAATATATATTATAACTGCCAGATACCTTACTAATAGAAATGATGAAAAAGGTATAGAAATGAGAAAAACAGTTATAGATTGGCTTAAGAGCAACAATATTTATTATGATAAAATCATTTTCTCTCCCGAAGACAAGTTAGATATTTGCAAAAAAGCTAATGTAGATTTAATGATTGAAGATAAAGTTGATAATATTAATAAAATATCTAAATATATACCTGTTATATGCTTTGATTCCAAATACAATAAAATATGTCAAGGGACAAATATTATAAGATGTTATAGTTGGTATGATATATATGCAAAAATCTCTAATATATTTAAAAAATAATAAAATCCCTCTACTTTAACTAGTGGGATTTTATTTCATAGATTTCAATTACGATTAATAATTTAATTATATCTTACAAATTATCTTTTATTTCTGGAAATAGATTATAAAGGTTATATCCTAATAAATTGTCAAAGTATTCTTTTAATTTATAAGTTTCTTTTATATGATACTGTGTATTTGAATAAGCACCTTTTCTTATTATAATATCAATTAATCTTTTATCTATTGTATATACTTTTCCTCCCTGAGGACACATTAAATCGCAAAGATTTATTATTTTTTCTTCAATAGTGTACTTATGATTTTTTATAAAATCAGCTAAGAACAGGTTGTCATTAATATTTGGAACTCCTCCAGCTGTGCATAAAATATCATTATTTAAGAACGAATGCGTTAAACAAATATTACAATATTCATCATCATAACCTTTTTCTTTTAAGAAATTATATCCCCTCATAACATGTCCATGAGTATCATTACTATACTTACCAATATCATGAATATACCCTAGAGTCTTCGCTTTATCTATATTTACGTCATAGCCTTTTTCATATAGTGCTTGTGCGATTTTTCCACTACTATTTCCTACACAGATTGAATGCTCAATCCAATATTTATTTTTTGAGTCTTTATTTAGCTCTTCTAACATATTTAAAGTTTCTTTACTTGATAATTTCATTTAACTTTTACTCCTAATAGAATTAATCTTTTCTATGACATTACCTTTTTTATCAATTTCATAGTTTTTATGAAACATAGAGTTTACAGTAATAAATTGATAAAACGAAGATGTAACTTGCCCGAATCCTGTGCAATACGGTGTTTTTATTAATGATATAAAAAATCTGATTACTCCTGCAGTTATTTTATTTGTTGTTATATTTTTAGCTAATTTTCCTAATTGCAAATAACAAGTTTTTATTGTGTAAATTGGATATAAAATAAAATTAATTACTTCAAAACTTAAATAAATAATAGTTATTATTAAATCTAACTTATAAAATTTGTAAGATATTATTAACATTATAAATGTCGTAAATCCTAAGATTCCTAATAATCTATAAGCATTATTTCTATGTTCTATATAATTAAATTTATTTTTACTAATATCTATCTTAGCCACAGTAGTTATTGCATCAAAAGAATCCCACTGAGTATCTGTTATTAATGCAACGAAATTTAATGCAACCGTATATTTCTCTCCAAACTCTAATGCATTGCTTAAACCAAATAAGTATATTAAGAAAAATAATAAATTATTTGCAATTTCTACTGATTCATACCTAATATATTTAATTATATGTATTTCAAATTTAAACCTTCTATACTGTTTTATTGTTATTGTTAATGTGTAAATAGATATTGTTACTAAGGTTATTATTACTATACCAATTTTATTTTTTATAAAAATAGCAGATAGAATTAGTACAGCAAAATTCAATAAATTTTGTTGTATACAATATTTATTAGCTTTTTTCTCTTTACCTTCAAAATATAATTTTTCCAATACCAAAAAGAATAAAAATTGAATATATAATTGTATTACTGAATATAATGCAAATTCTTTATATATTTCAAAATCTAAATTCATAAACTGAATATAACTTCGTAAATTTAATGCAAATAGTCCAAATACTATAAATCCAATAATGCTACCAATAGTCATTCCAGATAAAACTGCATTTTCATCTTTATCTATTTGTTTACTTATATTAGCTCCTGTTCCAAATATAGATTTTAATAAAATCATTATAAATTGCAACGGATAAGTTAATGTAAAAATATTTGCCAAATTTTTATCTACTATAAGCCCTAAGCAAAACCAAGAAAGTATTGGTATAAATGAAAATACAGCCGAATTAAATGCAATTCTTAATAATCTTTTCATTTGCTCTCCCCTATTTATGCATGAATTTTCTTAATTAAATTAAAATATTTTCTATTTTAAAAAAAGTATATCATAATTTTATAAACGGTTCAATTATTTTTACTTCTTGATTTGATGAAATCTTTATCTAAAAATGTTGTTCCGCTCTATAAAATAGATTATATTTATCATCATATTTTAAACTATTAGATACACCAACAATACCTATGGTATCTCCATAATTCAGTTTATTTGCAAGCATTTAAAATTCTCCTCCTACTTAGTTATTATTTTCCAGAATATATTTATAAAAAATTTCAAACATCTCTCCAATCATTATTTCAGCTTCATTTTTGCTTTTTAATCCTTGTGCAAAATATCCAAAATAATAAGCTTTATTATTTTGCTTAAAATATCCACAATCATTTTTTAGCTGTAAATACTCTAATCCTCCTGTTTTATGGTAAACTTCTATATCTTGGTAAATGTATCTTTGTGAAGCTTTCTTTCCTCTTTGCTTATGTAATATATTTCTAGCAATCGAGCATAAATCTTTATTCAAAATTTCATCATTATATATTTTTTTATAAGTATTATACATATCATCATTACTTGTATAATTTTCTTTGTTTAAATTATATATTCCCATATATCTATTTAGAGAAGTAGAGTTTAAGTTCAATTCTTTAAAAAAATTATTAAAATAATCAAAACCAAATAAATCTATTAGTACATTAGTAGCTAAGTTATCACTATTAATTATCATAAATGTTAATAGTTCTAATATAGATGCTTTCTTTTCCTTTTCAGAATAAATACCTTCATAATCAGGTAAATTATAGTTTTCAAAATTAATTATATTAGCTAATGTTATATTTTTTAATTCTACTTGCCTTAATATTGCAAGCATTATTGGAACTTTAATACAACTAGCAGAATTTACTTTCAATGTTTCATTGTATCCCATTAAAGTTTTGCCATTTAATTCTTTTAAATAAATTGATATTTTACTATTTTCTCTCTTATACTTTTCTAGTACTCTAATAGTCTTTTGATTAATAATATTATTTTCCATCCATAATCTCCTATTTTTAATCCATATCTTCTATTTCAATTCATATTCCTTCATTTCACAGTTTTTTAATCCTCTGTTTAAAAACTTTCCATCTTTGATTCCTTCAAAGTATCCACTAAATGCTTTAGAAACTCCACTATGAGCAACTATTAAAACATTTTTGTAGTTTTTTGTTTTTAATTCATCTAAGAAACTGTAAACTCTTTTAAAAAACTCTTGTATATTTTCACTAGTACCATACTGAACATTTGAAAAATAAAACCAATACTCTTCCCTATTTGTAACACTAATAGATTGTCCATTAAGACTTCCAGGATTTCTTTCTTTAATTCTATCATCAAATATAATTTCTTTATTATTAATATTTATAATTTTAGCAGTGTGAGTAGCTCTAATAAGTGGAGATGAAATAATAATATCAAAATCAAGGTCTTTAATTTTTTCTTTTAAAATTATAGCCTGTTTTACACCTGTTTCATTTAAATCTTCAGTACTATATTTTTTATATAAATTGTGATTAACTTGTCCATGTCTAACTAAATATATTTTCTTTTTTTAACCTTTCATATAAATTTGTTTAATTTTCTTTATAATTCTAAATTTTAATTATTACTTAAACTATATAACATATCTTCAATTATCTTATCACTTTTTATATCATTTATTTTAGTGATTAAATGATTGTTTGTAGTAAGTTCATAAGATGTATCATCATTAATATTAGGGCAACTAATTTTCTTACCTACAAACCAATTTTTATTTATCATATATGCAATTACAGATATATCCCAAAGCACTCTTCTTTCTTGCAATCCATGATATCCATCATTATAAAATCTTTCTAATAAATAATTGCACAGCTCACTTTTATTTTTTAGATAGTGTTCTAGTTCATAAATAAATGTTCTTAAATTCGAAGCTACATTTTTACAAAGTATAACTGTTAGTTTAACTTTTGACTCGAACACAGTAAAATTTTATATTACATTCCTATTTGCATAGTATCTCTACTATATTTCTATTTCATAAAAATCTTCTTTTACAATAATATTTTCAAAGTTACCTCTTGTTATAATATTTCTAGTTTCATCCCTTAAATGAGTACATAATACTTTTTTATTATACTTTTTTGTCAAATAATCTAAATCATTAATTCCTAGATGACAACTATCTCCAATATCTAAGGATGAATCGCTTATAATCATTTGTGATTTTTTAAATATTTCCTCAATATTATTACATAATCCAGAATCACCAGTTAATCCTAATTTATTATCTATAACGTAGCCTAAAGCTGGTTTTTCCTCTCCATGGAGAACTAAATATGACTTAATAAAATAATTATCAATTTCTATTTCATTTTCTAATATTTCTATAAATTCTATATTAAAAAACTGTTCAATTTCTTTTTCGTCTTCAAAATTATAAGCATTAAAAAGCTTTATTATTTTATTTTTTATACCTAAGGGGCCTACTATTTTTATATTCTTCTTTATTTTTAAATAATTAAATATATATTTCAAGAAAAATGGAATATCCGCGGTATGATCACCATGCATATGAGTTATTAATATAATATCTATTAAGCCTACATTTATATTTTCTTTTAACAATTGTTTAATTGTACCATTTGGCATATCAACAATTATCTTATTATCAATTAATGTGCAAGCACTATTATATGCTGTGTACATCGCACCTGTTCCTACTAATTTTATTTTCATATAATCACCTACAATTCATATTCTTTCATTTCACAGTTTTTAAATCCTCTAAGAAACTGTAAACTTTTTTAAAAAATCTTGTATATTTTCTCTAGTACCATACTGAACATTTGAATAATAAAACCAATATTCTTCGCTATTTGTAACACTAATAGATTGTCCTTTAAGACTTCCAGGATTTCTTTCTTTAATTCTATAATCAAATATAATTTCTTTATTATTAATATTTATAATTTTAGCAGTGTGAGCAGTTCTAGCTTGTTTCATTTAAATCTTCAGTACTATATTTTTTATATAAGTTATGATTAACTTGTCCATGTCTAACTAAATATATTTTCTTTTTTTAACCTTCCATAATAATTATTTAAACCTAAGTATCTATTATTCCAAAGTTCACATTTTCCAGTAAAGCAATAGGTATATATTAATGTTGGATTATTTTTATTATCGTTTTCTAAAGTATACTTTTCTTTTATTTGCATTATTTTATCGTATAAAGAAACTGCTGGTCTATCTTTCCAATATATGGTTTCAATTCTAAAATATAAAAATTCTCTTAAATCTCTTACATAATCTATTGTTTCTTCTAATATTTGCTTTCCAAATCCTCTATTTCTAAACTCTGGTACAACGCAAAACCAATCAAGCCAAATTGATTCCTTGTCGATATTTTCTGTATATACACCAGTTATTCCAATAGGTACATTATAATAATATGCGATAAAAGAGACATAATCTTTTTTTGCATTAATAGCTTTATCTAAGAAATTTTCTTTATCTGGATTGTCTTTCCATTCATTTTTCTGAATATTAAATGCTAAATCCATATTATCAGTTGTAACTTGTTCATATCTTATTTCTTTATTTTTACTTATAATTTTCAATTTTAATTGCTCCTTAAACTATATAACATATCTTCCAAAATTTTATCACTTTTTATATCATTTATCATAGTGATTAAATGATTGTTTGTAGTAAGTTCATAAGATGTATCATCATTAATATTAGGGCAACTAATTTTCTTACCTACAAACCAATTTTTATTTATCATATATGCAATTACAGATATATCCCAAAGCACTCTTCTTTCTTGCAATCCATGATATCCATCATTATAAAATCTTTCTAATAAATAATTGCATAATTCACCTTTATTTTTTAGATAGTTTTCTAGTTCATAAATAGATGTTTTTAAATTTGAGGCAACATTTTTACAAGGTATTATTGTTAAATTCACTTTTGAATTAAACAATATTCTATCTGCTTCAATATCCTGTTTAAAATTAAATTCATCATTATTATCTTGAAGTAAACTATGTCCGCCTAGCCAGATTACTTCAATTTTATCTATTATTTTAGGCTCTTTTTCTATTGCTAGAGCAATATTAGTAATTGCTCCTATTGATAATATATATGTTTTATCATTTTTTAGAGCTATTTTAATTATTTTATTTACTGCATTGTTTTCTTCTTTGTATCCATTTTTTATATAATCTGTAGAACCTTTAAACACTTTATTATCTGTATCAAAATTTAACCATTTACAGATTTTTAATATTTCTTCATAACTTAAATCTTGTCCTTCTTTTATAGTTTGTTTGCTTTTTTTATGAGAGTATGGTGCTACTGTAATTGCTTCAACATTAAATATATCTTGATTTTTTAGCATATATGCAAGTGCAAACTGGTCATCACATTCATTATATGTATCTGTATCTAATATTACATTTATCTTTTCTCTTTTAAAATTAATAATAAAATCATAAATTTCTTTCCAATTATGAACTCTTTTTAGAGAATCTGTTTGTCTATTATATGGTGTATCCATAAGTAAAGCTGTAACTCTAGTTTTATCCACCTCTAATTGTATTCGAGAAGAATCATCTATCATAATACTAATATTATTTTCTAAACATACTTTAGCTTTTTCAGAAGAATCAAATGTATTAGTAAGTATTAATTTATCATATTGGATATTATATTTTTCTAACCAAACCTTAGTCATTTTATATGGATTAGAATATTCACTTTTCCCTCCTAGAGAAATTAATTTTAAACATATACTATCATAAAAATCTATTTGATTCAAGAAAATAAAAAATTTATATTATCTTATTTTTGCGTGAAAAAGATGTGAGTAGCAATAACCACCATAGAGAGTTCATTCATTTGAACACACTCTCCATGGTGGTATGTAGTTATAACAACTATTGCAATATTTTTAGAAAATATTCATTAGAAATAATTAAATTATTACGACAAAGAGTTAATATATCTCTTCTCTGTATAGCATCATCAACCTCTTTATCACAATAGTTTCTAGTTGCATGGCAAATTATATCTTGTGCCATCATAATAAGTTCTTCTCTTTCAAATCTTGTCCTGTTTCTTTCAGAATTACTGATATAATATAATATATCATCTAACTTTTTTCCAAACCCAGGAAGAGTAATAGAGTCAATATTTTTGTATAATGTATTATTTGAAACCATATCCATGCAAGACTGTTCGCCCCAAATATTACAAAGTAAAATCCAAAAAAGGTATTCTTCACGATAGGATACTTTAAAGTCAAAATTATTACTATATGCAATAATTAAAGCATAAAAATCAGCAATGCCTTCCTTTAATTGACCTAAATGAACATTACTTAAAAGTGCATGCATTATTTCATGAATAATTCTATTGTATAATAAGGATCTATTAATTTGCAAACATTCAGGGGTTACTAAAATATAATTTCTATTTTTGTTGTACTCACAAAAAGTAACATATATTTTTGAGGTTTGTATATAGTCTGGACAAAACCAAATAGATAAAGTATCGAGCTTTTCCCAAGATAGTTTAGGATAAAGTTCTTTCAAATCAGTAGAATTTACAATTTTTATACATTCTTCAAGAACTTGTGTCAGTTCTTCATCTTGACAAAGAGAATCTTTGTACAAATCTTCAGCTGAAAGAAATTCTATTTCAAAGTTACAATTCCGAGCATATTTATACTTACTCAACTCATATAAAAACAACATATTTCGGATAATTATTGCAATTAATATGGCAACAAGTACATAATAAGCTAATTGTAGTAAATTAAACCGCACTTTCATAAGCAACTGCCTTTCTAAAATATTTATTCAAAGCATTTTATATATCAAATTATAACATGCTTTCATTATAGTGTCAATTCATTTCAAGTACTAATAGTGTAAAATGGTATTTGAAGTAACTTTTTAAATTTTATTCTATTTTTGTCCCAATCCAAAATAACTTATTGCCTATATAATATCAAATATTTTTTTAATAAGACAATTATAAAAAAAATTTACATAAAAGTGAGATATTATCAAAGTTTCATGCAGTAAGAGATAGGAACAAATATATAGGACCTGCATTTTAGTCCCACCCATCAAAAATCAGCAATTCATTGCTATAAGCCTATTATAGCTATATTTTATAGACAATAAACTATATGTCTATTTTTTAAAAACGGCTTAAAATCGATTTTCATGCGTCACTTTTTTAGCCATTTTTCAGCAATTTTAAATAGTTCCTAAAATTAAGCATTTTTGTAAGAATTACATTATAATTATTATATTTTATAAATTGAACATTAAAATTAAAACATATAACTTGTTAGGTTTTATATAAAAATGTCTTAAAATGGACTTTGATGCGTTCAAAATATAAAATTATATTATGAATTACTAATCTAAATTTATATAGTATTTATATAAATAATTGTAAAATTTTATAATAATATTTATTTACAAACATAATTAACAAATGTTCGTTTTTAAAATTACATATAATAAAATTCAATCTTATAAAATTTCAAAATTAATTTTAAACTTTTATAATTATATATTTTATTTCTTAAAATTTTTTAAATTATTTTAAATCTTTAATAATTTTTTCATTTGCACTTATAAAAAATTAAATGAAATTTTTAATATTTTTATTATTTATAATGAGATAATTAAAAATTGCCTATTCCCCTACTCCCTATTGATTTTCAGATATTTGTAAAAAATTATATAACTTTCAATTTGCTGTTTTCTGTGGTATTACCAAAATCTTTGCTTAATAATTTACCAAAACTACTTAAATTATCAAGATAGTACATCTATTTTTTCTTTTTTCCATAAGATTACCTCACTTTCAAATTACTAATTCTTGTTACGATTATATAATAAAAGGTAGATAATTTCAACTGGTTATTTACCCAACTTATTGTAATTTATCAAGATGATTATAGCATACTATAATCTATCTTTTACATTATTATAATATCAATATTTTCTACTTATTATATTCCAAACGAACCAATTATTGGATCCTCAAATAATGTAATATGAAGTGGGAAAAATGTAAAAATTAAAAAGCACGAACATAATACTAATAAAATAATAATAGGTATTACATTACTACAAGAAGATGTTGATTGCATTTTTTGATATGCCACATATTGCCCTAACCCTACTGCTATAAAAAAACTACCAATATCCACAATAGCAAAGTTTGTTCCTATTATTCCAACATATGTATAGAAAAATATTACTACAAAAGACATAGCTAATATAATTCCTAACACTTTAGCACATAAATAATTAGGTATAACTTTCCCTTTATAAGAAAAACCTATAATAGTACTTATTAGCATTGGGAAAAATAATAATTTCAAATGTTCCCATGTACTTTCATTTACAGCACTAAATGTCCCTACTAATGGATTATTATTAGACCACCCAAATGTAAAATGTAAAAGTGTTCCTACTATCATTATAAAAATAGTACTTATAATTTCAAATTTTAAAATAGAACTTTTTTTAGGCATATATAACTCCCCCTTATATGTATATATGATTAAAATTTTCAATGTGTTACTAAAAAATATAGATTAACCTATTTTAGATTAACCTATAACATTTTATTTTTATTAATGTTCTGCATCTGCTTTTGTCCTATGGATTGTTCCTTTTGGGTGCTGTGGTGGTGCATATATTGAATATAATTTAATTGGAAGATTTCCTATATTAGTAAGATTATGCCATTTTCCTGCTGGTATTACGATAGCAAAATCATCACATACTTTTCTTTCAAAATTAAGATTATTTTTATTATCACCCATTTGAACTAAACCAAATCCTTGCTCAATTCTAATAAACTGGTCTAAATTTGAATGCATTTCTAATCCAATACTTTCTCCTACATTTATACTCATTAATGTAATTTGTAAATGTTGTCCTGTCCATAATGCTGTACGAAAATTTTTGTTTTGCTTTGTTATTTCATTTATATTAATCACAAATGGTTCTGCTCCATAATCTTTTATATAATATGGATTCATCCTATTATAATCCATATTATAATAGTTTATATAGCCATATACATCATCATATTGTCTATAATTATCATAATAGTTTTTATATAAATCATTCATATTATACATTTAATTAAATTCCTTTCATATATTACTTATATTATAATATATGATAATTTAACTAAATGTGCTATTATAATTATTTTCAGCTTCTTTTACCACTAAAATATCACTTTAAAATTACTAATTCTTGTTACGATTATATAATAAAAGGTAGATAATTTCAACTGGT
>OGYL01001219.1_pt1 | contig 20202 bp, 12 predicted proteins | sample 1576541 | NCBI WGS metagenome assembly OGYL01 (sample SAMEA3541551, study PRJEB24748) | human gut metagenome | biome: human gut; feature: human-associated habitat; material: faeces | place: China | collected 2012 | reverse complement strand
AAGAGTCTACATATACGGCGACTATACCAGAATACATCAAAGTACAGAAGATGTCCGAAGACGTCGATACCAATGCCAACAGCGTAACATTAAGAAATGTAATTATACCGAACGGTAAGTCCCTTGTGGGAACAGTTAAGTATAACGGCGTTGTAGCTGAAGAAAACAATGTGAAAATACCATATAAGCTCGCTACCGCCGAAGGCGATTTAACAAGTGGCTCGACAATCATAACTCAGACGTCCGGTAAGTCTACTGAAGAGAAAACCTCACACTTTGGTGCTGTTGCAACCGAAAAACCTAAATACTCGGGTTATTATACTGATACAGCTACGTTTTCGTTTGATGAGGTTGGTGCTACTAATGCCTTTTTTGAACAAATAAAAGCCAACAATTACACGCTTAATATAGGCAAAACCAAACCTGAGTATGTTGTTGCTAAGTTCAATAAAGATTTTTCTAAGGTGACAATATCTAAGAACGGCAATGACTCGGATGGATTGATGAAAGATGATGCTTTTGCCTACGTTAACATGAAAGGCATTACCGAGCGCCATCTTCAACAAACGCTTAAAGAGGCTGAGGTTCTCGATGGCGTAAAGAATATTGGAAATCTTACATTTTATAGTTGTTTACACCTTACAGACGTTAATATTTCTAATAGTGTAATAAGTATTGGAAAAAATGCTTTTGATGATTGCGAGAGCCTTGTAAATGTCAACATTCCCAATGGTCTGACAAGCATAGGACCAAGCGCGTTTCATTTTTGCCCCCATCTCAAGAATATCACAATACCGAGTAGCGTTACAAGCATAGGTAATTTCGCGTTTAATGGTTGTTATAGTTTGAAGTCAATAGAAGTTGCAGAGGATAATTCAAACTATTCAAGTGAGGATGGAGTGCTGTTCAATAAAAACAAATCAAACTTAATATGTTGCCCCGGCGGAAAAGCTGGCGAATATACTATACCTGATTTTGTAACAAGCATGAGTTCGGGTGCTTTTGCCAGTTGCAGAAGTATCACAAAAGTCGTTATACCAAACACAATTGCAAACATTCCATACGGTGCCTTTTCTCAATGCGATGCTCTTACTGACGTTGTAATTCCTAATTCTGTAACAAGTATTGAGGAAAGAGCTTTCAATGGCTGCTCTTCTCTCGCAAATATTACTATACCAAGTAGTGTTACTAATATAGGAACAGATGCTTTTAATGATACTTACAAAAAACAAGAAGGGGAGCCTTTCCTAAGAAAAGACAGGTATATAACGCTTTTCGTTACTACCGGTTCATATGCCGAAACTTGGGCAAAGACTAACGGCTGTAAGTTTGTGGCTCAGTAAAGAAGTTGCTCAATGGAAAGCGAAATAAACAATAAAAACAACGCTCATTTATTGAGCGTTGTTTTCTGCTTGTTGAAAAGAAAATAAACACAGGAGGTATATACCTAATGGCTCAAAAATTTGACGTTATATCAGAGCTTTATGACAGAGCTTGTTTAGAAATAATAACTGACCCTGTAAAATGGCAATCATTTCTCCAGACCGCCGGAAGAAATTTTAAGCTGCGTTTTGACGAACAGTTCTTACTTTTCATACAAAGACCTGATGCGACGGCTGTTCTTGAAATCGAACGTTGGAATGAAACATTTGAAAGATGGGTTAATAAGGGTGCAAAAGGTATTGCTGTTTTTGAGTCTGCCAACAGAAGCCGACAAAGACTTATTCATTATTTTGATATTTCAGATACGCACGAAAGCAGTCATTCCCGACCTGTTCCGATTTGGAATATGAAGCCTGAGTATGAAACAACTGTAATCGAAGCACTCAAAAATGCTTTCGGTAGTGTTTACGATATAACAAGCCTCGAAAGTGTTATAAAAGAAAGTGTTTCTAACATTATTAAAAACAACACCGAAAAATACGTTTCTGATTTTATGAATGTTGGATTAGGTAGTGATATAAAATCTTTACCTACCGAAGAAGCTAACTCTTTATACTTAAATTTCGTGAAAGATAGCGTGTCATATATGATAATGGCACGATTAGGGTTAGACGTTGATAAAATATATTCTCCTTCGGATTTTGCAGTCCTTTCAAAATTTAATTCACAAGAAGTTTTCAATGCGGTTGGAGTTGCAACAAACAAAACCGCAAAAATCGCTCTCGAACAGATAGCAAAGTCCATTTTAATGTACGAACAAAAAAATCGCACATTTGATTTATCTGAAAATAAGAACTATAATGCAGATGTAAATAAAAACGAAGGGAGAAACAACTATGGAAATAACATACACGCAGGTGGGAGATTATCTTCTTCCGGACTTGAAGCTACCGGAACAACCGGAAGTAACGCTGGGAAGATGGGCTCAGATGAGGAGAAATTACCTGAAGAAAGAGCACGAAATCATATATTGCAATCTACTGACGAAAGGGATTCTGATTCAGCACTTGGCAGAAGTGGAAAAGAGAGCGACCGACTTGGAGGAGAGCTTAGTCAAGCAGATGGCAGCGAAAGCAGGTCTGACCGAACAGATGAAAGCGGAAGATATGATGAAGTGGGTAGGTCTGATGAACAACATCAGACACTCGGCGCAGGAAATCGTGAAGGAACAAGTGATTTACGCTTAGATGCCAAACCGTTGCCGTCCGTAAACGAACAATTAAAACTATTTGAACAAGCAGAGGTAAGCAATACAACTACCTCTGCTTTTTCTATTCCACAAGAAGTAATTGATGCAACCGTTCGACAAGGTTCAGGCTTTGTCGATGGCAAAATGCGTATTTATGAACAGTTCCAAAAGAGCTTTTCAACAAAGGAAAATGCAGACTTCCTTAAAAAAGAATATGGTATCGGAGGTTCTTCCCACGCAGGAGGATTTGAAGGATACAGCAAGAATTTCGATGCCAAAGGATTGGAAATCTATAAAGGATACGCTGAAGACCGTCCAAGAGTAATGCTTAAATGGAGTCAGGTAGCAACCCTTATAGAGCAGCAAATCTCACAAGGAAGATACTTAAACGATAAGGAATCAGCAAGGTATCCACAATGGCTTGAAAAAGAAGAAGCAAGACGAGCTGAAATTGAAGAAGAGAAAAGAAACCGTGAAATTCTATCTACTGCTCCACACGCAGAAACAGAGCAACCCGACAACGACGATATAATCGGCAAGGAAGTTGTTATTGATGACCGACGATTTGTCATCGAAAAGGTCGAAAAAATCAGCGGCGATGTTTCAATGCGAGATATTACTTTTGAGGATACAGTCGGCATTCCCATTAACCGCATAGAGAATATTGATTTTGTTCGCAGCTTACTTGCCGAACAAAGTATTGACAAAACACAGCCATTTGAGGACGAATACAGGCTTTTAAGCCGCCTTAAGTCTGATTGCGAATACTTTTTAGGCACGGGAGCAAGAGCAGAAAAGCACTTGTGGGCCGGAAGCGTAGATGAGCAGATTGATAAAATGCGAGAGCTTTACGACCTACTCCCCGAAAAACCGGAGTGGTTATCCAAACAAGATATTGATAACTACGAAAGGCAGATGATAGAGTCTGCACAGAGCAAAAACAATTATGAATATCATCTCGGCGATACGGTATATATAGGAGCTTCAGAATATGAGGTTTTATCATTCGACGATAACAGAGTAATGCTCTACGACCCGAAATTTCCGTTATTTAACAAGGAATTTACAAAGGATGAGTTTGACCGAAAAGTGCGTGAAAATCCGCTTAATGACCATTTGAGGGTAACTTCATTACCAGCCGAGGAAAAAGCTGTTACACAGGAAAATATAAGCGAAAACAGTACCGAAACCGAACAGAATTTTGCACCGAATACAAGCTATGATGATGCTTTCTTTCTTGATGACGAAAGTCAGACCGTTACTTGGATGTACTATAACCCGGACAGTAATTCCGGCGGACAGTATGTAACCAACACACTTTCCTATGACGATGTAATTGAAGCTGCAAGGCAATACGAAGGTGCCGGTGATTTCTTTGACTATCTTGGCGGTATCGCAAAGCAGGAGCTTGCAGATGTGGGAACGGAATGGTTTGCACAAGCCGAGGAGCAATTCAAGCAAACACCCGATTTTACCGATTGCACCAAGGCGACAATGGAGTCTGTAACAAAGCGTGCAAAGAACTTTGAAATGGTTAAGACAAATATCGGTAATGTTCCGATTGAGGATTACAGAGAAATTGTTGCGTCACAAAATGGCTTCGACAGCTATGAGGAAATGTATAATGAAGGCATCCGTATCGGCAACGGTTATGATAAAGAGCCTGAGCCGATTGTTCCTGCTTGGGAACAAAAGAAAAAATCGAAAGCACATTGCTTTGACTTGCACCCAGATATTCCGATGTCCGAGCGACACAGCTTTGATTTAGCACACAATCCGGTTGAGGAAGTGAACAAGAAAGAACGCTTCCACCGAAATTATGCAGCTATATCCGTACTTAAAGAATGTCAGAACGAAAATCGCTTTGCCACTCCCGAAGAACAAATAATTCTTTCTAAATATGTCGGTTGGGGCGGTATTCCCGAAGCATTTGATGAGCGAGCCGGTTCTTGGCAGAGCGAATACACAATGCTTAAAAACATTCTCACTCCCGAAGAATATGCAGCAGCGAGGGAAAGCACATTAACTGCCTTTTATACTCCACCTGAAGTAATCACAGCCATATATAAGGCTATGGAGCAGATGGGCTTTAAGGAAGGCAATTTGTTAGAGCCGTCCTGCGGTATCGGTAATTTCATCGGTATGCTGCCAAAGTCAATGGAAAACGCAAAGGTTTACGGTGTTGAACTTGATACCGTTTCGGCGGGTATTGCACAGCAGCTTTATCAGAAATCCTCAATAGCGGCACAAGGATTTGAAGAAGTCAATGTGCCGGACAGCTTCTTTGACGGAGTTGTAGGTAATGTTCCGTTTGGCGATTTTAAGGTACTTGATAAGAGATATGATAAGTACAACTTCCTTATTCACGACTACTTCTTTGCCAAGTCCCTTGATAAATTACGCCCCGGCGGTGTAATGGCTCTTGTAACAAGTAAAGGTACAATGGATAAGGATAATCCCTCTGTCCGTAAGTATATTGCTCAGAGGGCGGAGCTTCTCGGAGCAATCAGACTTCCGAATGATACCTTCAAAGGCAATGCCGGAACAGAGGTTGTTTCTGATATTCTTTTCTTGCAAAAGCGAGATAGACTAATTGATATTGAGCCTGATTGGGTTTACCTTGACACCGATGAAAACGGAATAAAGATGAACTCATATTTTGTTCAGCACCCTGAAATGATACTGGGCGAGATGAAGATGGTATCAGGTCGTTTCGGACCGGAAGCAACTTGCGAAGCATTTGAAAACGCAGACCTCGGAGAACTGTTGAATGAAGCTGTTATCAATATTCACGGAGAGATCTCTGAATATGAGGTTGCAGATGAGCTTGATGAAGAAGATAATTCTATCCCGGCAGACCCAACGGTAAGGAACTTTTCCTATACTGTACTGGACGATAAAATCTATTTCCGTGAGAACTCCCGTATGTCGCCTGCCATAGTATCTGCAACTGCCGAAAATCGTATCAAGGGTATGGTTGCTATTCGTGACAGCGTTCGCAACCTGATTGAACTGCAAACCGAGGATTACCCGGACAGCGAAATCAAACAGGCACAGGAAAAGCTGAACACTCTGTATGACAGCTTTACAAAGAAGTACGGACTGATTAACAGTCGTGCCAATACTTCCGCCTTTTCCGATGACAGCTCCTATGCTTTGCTATCTGCTCTTGAGGTCATCAACGAAAACGGCGAACTTGAGCGCAAGGCAGACATGTTCTATAAAAGAACAATCAAGCCACATAAAGCCGTAACAGAAGTTGACACAGCTGATGAAGCTCTTGCAGTATCGATGGGCGAAAAAGCCACCATTGATATGGAATATATGCGTGAACTTACAGGCAAAAGCGAGGAGGAATTATTCGCTGACCTAAAGGGCGTTATCTTCTTAAATCCGCTTTACGGCTACGGGAATGTAAGCGAGCAGAAGTATTTGATGGCAGATGAGTACCTTTCGGGTAATGTCAGAGAAAAACTTATCACAGCCAAAAAATCTGCCGAGGTGTATCCCGATGATTATAAAATCAATGTGGAAGCTTTGGAGAAAGTCCAGCCGAAAGACTTAACCGCAAGTGAGATTGCGGTAAGACTTGGTGCTACTTGGCTGCCGCCTGAAATCATACAGCAGTTTATGTTTGAGTTCTTGGGTACACCCTATTACGCACGTTGGAATATCAAAGTCCATTTCTCTCAATATTCCGGTGAATGGAATATCGAGGGCAAGAGCTACGACCGTTCCAATGTGAAAGCATACAGCACATACGGCACTTCTCGTATCAATGGATACAAGATAATCGAGGAAACGCTAAACTTAAAAGATGTTCGCATCTTCGATTATGTAGAGGATGAGGACGGTAAAAGGAAAGCTGTTCTAAACAAAAAAGAAACGGCAATCGCACAAGCAAAACAAGAACTTATAAAGCAAGGCTTTCAAGATTGGATATGGGCTGACCCTGCCCGACGTGAAAAACTTACGAAGATGTATAACGAAAAATTTAACAGTATTCGTCCTCGTGAGTATGACGGTAGTCACATTGTCTTTAATGGTATGAACCCTGAAATTAAGCTGCGTGAACATCAGAAAAATGCTGTGGCTCATATTCTTTATGGCGGTAATACCTTGCTTGCACACGCAGTCGGCGCCGGTAAAACCTTTGAAATGGTGGCAGCTGCTATGGAGTCTAAAAGGCTTGGACTTTGCAATAAATCTCTGTTCGTTGTACCAAATCATTTGACAGAGCAATGGGCGGCGGAGTTCTTGCAGCTCTATCCGGCAGCTAATATTCTTGTTGCGACAAAAAAAGACTTCGAAACAAAGAACCGCAAGAAGTTCTGCGGTCGAATTGCAACCGGAGATTATGACGCTGTAATTATCGGTCATTCTCAGTTTGAAAAAATACCGATGTCCATAGAAAGACAAAGGGCAATTTTGGAGCAACAGCTTGAAGAACTGACAGATGGCATTGCAGATTTGAAGCGAAACCGTGGAGAGAATTTCTCTATTAAACAGCTTGAAAAATCAAGGAAAGCCGTAAAGCAAAAACTTGAAAAGCTCAACGACCAAAGCCGTAAAGATGATGTTGTAACCTTTGAGGAACTTGGTGTTGACCGACTCTTTATTGATGAAAGTCATTATTACAAGAACCTCTACCTCTACACAAAAATGCGTAATGTAGGCGGCATCGCACAGACGGAAGCTCAGAAATCCTCCGACCTCTTTATGAAATGTCGTTACCTTGATGAGCTTACAGGTGGACGAGGAACAGTCTTTGCAACGGGTACACCTATCAGCAACTCTATGGTGGAACTCTATACTATTCAGCGTTATTTGCAATATAACACGCTTGTTAAGAACAACTTACAACACTTCGACGCTTGGGCTTCAACTTTTGGAGAAACGGTAACAGCCGTTGAACTTACTCCCGAAGGAACGGGATACAGAGCCAAAACACGCTTCGCAAAATTTTACAACTTGCCGGAGCTTATGGCAATGTTCAAAGAAGTTGCCGACATAAAGACGGCGGATATGCTTGACCTTCCCGTACCACAAGCACATTATCATAATATTGCGGTTAAGCCTTCGGAAATGCAAAAAGAAATGGTTGCTTCTCTTGCAGAGAGAGCTGAGAAGGTTCGTGGCGGTGCTGTTGACTCCAGTGTGGATAATATGCTGAAAATAACGAATGACGGCAGAAAACTCGCTCTTGACCAGCGCATGCTTAATGATATGCTGCCCGACTTTGAGGACAGTAAAATCAATGCTTGTGTCGATAATATCTACCGTATATGGACTGAAACCGCCGATAAGAAATCGGCGCAGCTTGTGTTCTGCGACCTGTCAACGCCAAAGAACAATGGCACATTCTCTGTGTATGACGACATAAGGAAAAAACTTATTGAGCGTGGTATTCCCGACAGCGAAGTTAAATTTATACACGAGGCAGATACCGACATCAAAAAGAAAGAACTGTTCCAAAAGACCCGCAAGGGCGAAGTCAGAGTCTTGCTTGGCTCTACTCAGAAGATGGGAGCCGGCACAAATGTTCAAGACAGACTTATCGCACTTCACGATGTGGATTGTCCTTGGCGCCCTTCAGACTTGGAACAGCGTTCCGGTAGAATTGTCCGTCAAGGCAATGAAAATCCGCAGGTTGATATTTACCGTTATGTAACAGAGCAGACCTTTGACGCATACCTCTATCAGCTCGTTGAAGGAAAGCAAAAGTTTGCAAGTCAGATTATGACAAGTAAATCTCCGGTCAGGTCAGCAGAGGATATTGACGAAACTGCACTATCTTACGCTGAAATCAAAATGCTCGCCACAGGCAACCCGTACATAAAAGAAAAGATGGATTTGGATATTCAGGTTCAGAAATTGAAGCTGTTGAAGTCCAACTTCCTCTCGGAAAAGTATCGTCTTGAGGACAAGATAATTAAGTATTACCCTCAACAAATTACCTCTTTACAAAATAAAATCGAGGAACTTAAACAAGACGTCGAAACTGCAAAGCGTAACCCAAAACCAACAGACGACCACTTTGTCGGTATGGAGGTTAATGGCGTTTTCTATTCCGAAAAAGCAGAAGCCGGTAAAGCAATCATTGAAGCTTGCAAGCTGATGAGTAGTCCTGAACCTATTTATCTTGGCAAATATCGTGGCTTTGATATGGAACTTTCGTTTGATACTTTAGAGCGAACATATATGATTAAGATTAAAGGTTCTACAAGCAGAAATGTATTTCTTGGAGAGGACTCTTACGGCAATATTACCCGAATTGACAACGGTGTAGAAAAGTTTTCAGAAGCTTTATCCTTTGCTGAGAATGAGCTTGCAAATACGAAAGCTCAATTTGAAACTGCTAAAACAGAGGTCGAAAAGCCATTTGCCCAGGATGAAGAATTGAAAACGAAGCTTGCCCGACTGGACGAGCTTAACATTCTGCTCAATATGGATAAGACAGAAAACGAGATTGTCGGCGGAGAGCCTGATGAGAGCGAAGTGCCACCCGGAAAAAAGGTAAAAGAGTATGAACTGACAAGATAATAGGCAAAATAACTTTAAGCCGCTTGATTTCATTTAGAAAACCAAGCGGCTTTTTCAATTTCAAAAAGGAGTTTTGAAAGATGGATATAGAAAAAATGGGCAACGGATATGACGGATGGTCAATGTCGAACAATGCGAGAGACGCATACGCAAACGGTGAAATGCCTATATCCAAGTGGAGCAAGACGGAAATATTGAACAGAGTAAGAGAGATTAACCCTAAAGCAGCGGATTTACTTAAAAATGTTTCTGTTTTCGTCCTCAAGGAAAAGGTGCTTAAACAGACATCGTGGCACCACACATCAATGAAATACAATAAAACAGCTTTTTACATCGTAGATGAAGATTTGGTGAATTCTTTGACCGAAAAGCAGATAGCTGAGTGGAGTGACATAAAAAAGACTGTAAGCACAAAGACATATAAAGGCAATTTTACATACGTTAAATGGATAGGCAACGGTCGTAACGTAAAAGCGAATGTGCAGAACCTTGAAAATGTTAATATCGAGGAAAGAGGAAGCTTTTATTATGTTACCGATAATGACGGTAGCCTAATAGTTAAAAAGAAAATAGGTTCAAACGGTACTTTTGTTAAGACTGCCGAGGAAATTCAAAAAGCAGAAGAACGCCGTAAATCAGCACAGGAATATATACGCAAGCGTGAACAGAAACATTATGATAATTCCACAAGCGCTGCAAAAGAACTGCTTGCTGAGATGAACGGCAAATACGAGGAAAGCCGAATGGGCTATCGTTATACTGTGAACAGAAAGCCGCATCCATACGACTATGACAATTTAAGCGAGTTCTTTAACAAGGGTGAAAAGAGGCTTGCTCCGAACGTAAACGGCGGCTTTTATGTGCAAGAATGGGACGGAAATAAATTTATACCTGCGGATAATGAATATGTGAATATCAAATATTCGGCAAAAGTAGAAAAATCTGATGAAGAATTAGCTGATATAGCCGATGAGAATTCTTCAAACGATAAATGTATGGATGGATTAAATCCTATTCGCCACAGAGAGCCGCCGTTATCACTTTAATCAGGGAAAAACAGAATATGTAACAATAAAGAGAAGTTCTTGATGAGCTTCTCTTTTTTTATACTTAATTTTATCTTCTTGTTAGACCTGTTTCAGCAACAAAAATCATATGAAAAGGAGTGGAAAAGTTGAGTGACGATTTTATACAACAATTAAAGCAAATACCTATTACAGAGATACTTCAAAACATTTACGGCATAGCTGTAAACAAGCACGGCGAGAAATCATACTGTAAAATACGCTCGGAGCGTACTGCTTCTTGCTGTATTTACCCCAATAATACTTGGTATGATTTTGGCGGTTCTGTCGGTGGAGATACAATAACACTTGTGCAAACAATGGAAGCTTGTGACAGAAAAACAGCAATGAACAAGCTATCGGAATGGTACAATATTGAGCGTAAGCATCGACAAAGAGATAATAAAACATTGTGGAATTATGAATGGGCAAGGCTCGGAATTCAGGCGGATAGAACGAGTAAAAACTTAAATATCTGTGTTTTAGTGACAGGAGAGCAGCCTAATTTGTTAGCTGATATTTCTTTGTATATTGATAAACCGGAGCAAATAACAGCATTCGAAAGCAAATACAGCATTCCTTTTAATGATTTTAGAAGTGCTGATACGGTAGGTTATCACAACATATTAAAGCAAAGAGTTTGGTATCCGATGCTAAAAGATAGGGACGATTATTATTCGGGACTGTTGATAGACTATCGTCTTTTTAGGCAAATCGGAGACGAAAACTTTGCAAGAACCGCAGTTGTAACTTGTGATGAAAACCTGCAAAGAGCTTCCGATTTGAATGAAAAATGCGTACTGTTACGCCGTGCTGTTGATGATATTTCCTTATTGAAAGTACCGCTTTTTAACTTAAATCCAACTAACGATTTACAAGGAATTTTAGATGGCAGCATACAGTTTCAGACATCCAATTTGCGTTATTACGAACTGTGTAAGTGGGCTAAAGTCAGAGGCGAAGCAGTAAACTGTGTGGAGGTTTCTTATGATGATTACATAGTAAAATACACCCCTTATGACAGTCATTTGCGAGGCATTCCACACTCGGCGTTCTATATAAACGGCTTATGTAAAATATGCGTTCCACACTCTCGACTTGTCGATACACAACGAATATTTGGCGATAAAGTCCTCAAAACAACAACTCGTTTTGAGGACTTTTCACATAAAAATCAGTATAGAACAACGGATAAAAAAGGGATAAAGACTCTTACTTTTCCGGAAGTTTAGTGCTGTATTTTATCTATTTATATGGGGTTTCAGGGTACTCCCTGACAAGCGGGATTTGGGTTGGTCACCCAAATCCCTTGCTTGCCACGCCTTCCACAAGAAATCGGACAAAGAGAATTTCATCTTTATAGGATTTTCTTCTACAACCGAAATTTTGCGGATTGTATTTTGAGTATTTGAAGCTTCGGCAGGAGGTGAAAAAAATGCGTGAAAACAAATCAAATCAGATGCTTATACGACTATCGCCTTACGAATCAGGGCTATTGACTTATGTCGCAGAGCAAGCAGGCTTATCACGTGCTGAAATTCTTCGTTTAGGGTTGAGGATTATAGCGAGGGCATCAGACCCAAAAGAAGTTCGTGAGCTTCAGAGATTTTACAAACAGAATGGCGGTGCAAAAAATGAATGAGCATAGGAAACGAACAAACCGAATACAGGTTCGGCTTAATGATGATGAGTATGACTATTTCCTATACAACTTGGAAAGGTCAGGTCTTACCAAAGAAGCATACCTGCGGAAATTGATTTCAGATAAAATTCCGAAAACCAAGGAAGTCGGTCAATATGAAAAAGATATACTTGCACAGCTTTATGCTATCGGTAACAATCTCAATCAGATTTCACGCCGAGCTCATTCAATGAATGTAATCAATGTGGAAAAGTTTTTTGATGCGGTTAATAAATTTGATGTCACAATGCAAGAGTTTTTGGAACGGATGTGATTTTGTTTGGCAACGACTAAAAGATTACCCAAACCGCCCAAAACACACGCAGCTGTAACCAAGTTAATACGTTACGTGCTTAACCCATCTAAAACAACGGATGAAGAAAGCCTCTATGCAGACTCCTGCAATTGTTCGCTTGTCGGCGCAGCAAACCAATTCAGAGCTGTCCGAGACCGCTGGGATAAAACCTCCGGGAATTATGCGTATCATTTCATTCAGAGTTTTAAGCCGGGAGAGACCACCCCCGAAGAAGCAGCGTTATGCGGTAAAGAACTCGCTGAAGCGTTGTTTGGAAACGATGGATTTCAGGTTGTTTTTGGAACGCACTTAGATAAGGCTCATTTGCATAATCATTTTGTGGTTAATGCAGTAAACTCGGTGGACGGTAAAAAACTTCAAACTGACCACGAGTTCATCAGACGGATGAGAGAAGAAAACGACCGTATTTGCAAAGTTCATAATCTGTCTGTTATCGAAGCGCCGACCGACAACGGAAAGTCTTACGCTGAGTGGGTTATCGCTCACAACGGTGGATTTACGTGGCGTGGAATGATTCGTCACGATATAGATGAACTGATACCACGTGTTACTACATTCAAGGAAATGCTCAAAGAATTAGAGTGTAATGGTTATACCGTGAACCGCCGTGGCAAATATTTAAGTTTGTCTCCACCGGGTGCAAAAGTGAATTTCCGATTATACAAACTCGGCAATGGCTATACAGAAGAAGATATTGCAGAGCGAATTATGTATTCGGACAGACGACTTGCTAAAGAGTCCAAGGCTAAACCATTCCGTGTTAGAGTGAAGGCTTATCACTTAAAATCAACATTTCCCATTAGGTCGCAAGGCAAACTGCGTGGACTTTATTATGTATACCTGTATCGCTTACGAAAGCTACTAAATTCTTCTACTTATAGTAATGTGCCGATACAAGCTCGCCACGATACCAAACTGTTTAAGGAATTTACCGAAGACGCTACTTTGTTGTTCGACTCAAAAATTGATACGGTTGAACAGTTGCTCAATTTGTATTATCAGCTCGACGAAAAACGACACAAGTTATGCGTGAAGCGTTTGAGCCTCCGTAAAGAACTAACTTACTGTGACTCCGTAGATGTAGCAAAAGGAATTCAATCACAAATCACAGAACTCAACCCTTTGATAGAGCGGTTAGGCAATCAAATGCGTTCTTGTGAACGGATATATGAGCGTTCAGCTCGTGTCATCGAAACAAACAGAGAGATAAGCGTAGAACAAAGCGAGGTGATTAAAAGTGAAAATGTAAAACCGCAAAATAACAACACCGAAAAAACACAAAAAAATGAAAGGAATGATGATAATGTCAGCAGAAGCTGAAGCAACCGATATTCTCGTTAGAATGACGATGGAAGGAATTCAATATTGTTTTCGATTTACAGGAGAGGCGGCATCTAAAGGAATTGCTCTTTTTTTCGCTGGGATGCGTACACTCTATGACCGCAAGTCCGGCAAACAGAAGCTCGGCGGTAAGATTAAGACACGAGCTTTTCTTGACAATTTTGTCAGCAGTTCGGTCTTTCCCTTATCTAAAACCGATTTAGATAGGTTAAAGCCGGAATTAAAGCGATTGCATATTCCATATATGCAATACAAAACCACCAAAGAGATGAAGAACGAAGGACGTGTTGAAATATCTGTTCGTAAAGATGACGCAGACCGTTTTGTTCGCTTAGCTGAAAGTCTTGGAATTGCAAGCGTGAAACCTTATGACCTTACAATTAACGAATTGTCCCCTGAAGAATATGAACAGGCAATGACAGAGGGTAACGCAAAAGGCGTTGAAATCAAAATATCGGAGGACGGTGCAACCGTTAATGAGCACGAAAACCCCACGCAAGCTCCAATCGACCGTTCTCTTCGATTGGAGCCGAACTCAACCGAATCAAGTCCTTTCGATATGACTTTTGATGACAAAGCAGGAATTACTCCAAACTTGGAGGAAGCATATCTGGTTAACGCTCGCAGAGACGGTCGCTTAATTCCTATATCAGCTAACAAATCAACCTTACTTGTATCAGAAGCACCGGACAAAGTAGTCTTAACTATCCCCGGTACTATGAAGCAGGAACGGTTAATTGTTCCTAAAAAAGATGTTGTGTCAATGGACGCCGACGGTGGTAAATCTGTCAGAGTAGATTTGCGTGATACACATCTTTATGAGGTTGTAGACCAAAGAAATCAACCACTTCGTAAAGTCACGGGTGCAGAAATTAAAGAAGCCGGAAAGTGGGCAATACAGCTCAAATCTCACAAAAAACCTGAAATCCCGTTATCTAAAAAGGGAGGTGTTCGATAGTGGAACAACAGCACGAACTTACCCCTGAAGAATTCAAAAAAATGATGCAAGCAAAAGAACAAGCAGCGTTTTCCTTACTAACCGCACAAACAACTCGAATAATGACCAATGAAGATGAATTCCTTGACTTCCTTAATAAGTTAGCAGACCACGTTACCACATCTGTCGGAAACACAATTTTAGTTCAGGCTCAGTTGCCTAATGCGACAGCAGTCTTGTCAATTAAAGAGTGGGAAAAACGCAATGTATCTGTTGTAAAAGACGCAAACGGTTATTATCCTGAAGGAGTTTATCAATTTGCACCGAACGGACAGAGAGTTGACGAAAACGGCGAGGTACACACAAAATTCAAGTTGTATAAAGGATATGACGCAAGCCAAACAACAAATCCTGAATATGCACGGTTGGTTATGAATAACGCACGCCCTATCTCTGTTTTTATCGGCAGCAACAACCCGGAAAAGACACGAAATATCGCATTGTGTAATTCTTCGCCGATACGCTGCATAGTTTATGACCCAAAGCAGCTCATCCACACCGCAGAAGATATATCCGAAAAAGATGAGCTCAAGTACATTCCCGAAACAAAGACTGTCATAATCAGGAAAGTAGCTCGGCAAGAATGGTTCCAGCGTGTTGCCTATGAAATCGCATTAGGCATCTTTCATAAGCAAGAAGGTTCTATGTTTGACCGTTCGTCACGCTCTTTTGAAGCAGGAATTGTTTCTTATCTGTTGTGTCGCAGCGTTGGTGTTGACACCTCGGCATTTAGCTTCGATTTGTCCGGACTTCCGAAAAGATACCCCGAACAGACGAGTTTTCGGTCAATGCTTGAAACTTGCCAAGAAATCGCACACGATTTAGCGTATCGTCTTAATAACAAATTGCGGGAACAAAACACTCGAAATTGTGCCGGAGATAACCGACACTTACACTTTGCTAAGGAGGGATAAACGAAGTGTATAAAAACAAAAGGTCACGAGATAGACCGTTTTATATAGCAGCAGCTATCGGAAGTATAATAGCAATATATATTGCACTTTGTATCGCACCGTATTCCGAAGGTGGATTACCGTCTGTTATGCAAAATGCTGAACAAATTAGTTTCAATCCTTTCCTTATTAGTTGGACTCAAAGCACCCCAAAAACTATTATGGGGTGCCTTTTGTTTTATGGGATTGTTGTTACCGTACTTTTCTCATACAAACGCCGACTGCACCGTAGTGGAGTTGAAAACGGAAGTGCGGACTACGCCGACCTTAAGAAACTTCGCAAGGAATTCCATTCGACGTCCTCTGACCGTATTGTCTATACCGAGAATTTTGCATTAAGCGTTACTAAAGCTGATACATATATTCACAAGCGTAATTATAATACGGTGCTTATAGGCGGTCCCGGTTCAGGTAAAACAACAGGTTATGTATATCCGAATTTGTTAGAAGCGAGTGCAAGTTATGTGGTACTTGACCCAAAAGGCGAAGTTTGCAGAAATACTGCAGGTTATTTGCAAAGTAAAGGCTATGCAGTTAAAGTTCTCAACCTTGTCAATCCAAGTCGTTCTTGGGGATACAACCCATTCACATATATCCGAAAGGATACCGATACAGACGCATACGCCGAAGACGACATACAGAAAATCGTAACAGCAATATATAAAGCAACAACGGCGCCGAATTCCCAAACGATAGACCCCTTTTGGGATGAAGCGGGAAAAATGCTTTTGTCAGCTCTTATGTATCTGCTGTATTACTTCGGCGCCGAGGACGAAAAAAACTTCCCGTATCTGATGAATTTAATTCGTGCCGGACGCATTGAAAACAGCGAAGATGATGAGCAACGCTCTGCTCTTGATATTCTGTTTCAAAGCATAGAGCAACGTTACCCGGACCACATTTGCGTTAGATGTTATAAGAACGCAACAAGCGGCGCCGGTAAAACGCAACAGAGCGTTCAGATTACTCTTCTTGCACGGTTGCAAAAATTTGAGATTTCTTCTGTGGCTGCAATGTCAATCCAAGACGAATTGGAATTGTCTATGATTGCCGATAAACCTACGGTTTTATATTTGGTTATCCCGGACAATGACACGAGTTACAACTTTATTGTTTCGCTCTTGTATATTCAGCTATTCCAAACCTTGTATGATAAAGCTGACCGTGTGTATCAAGGCAGACTTCCGAGGTTTGTGCATATTATTATGGACGAATTCGCCAATGTAAACACTCCCGATGATTTTCTTGGTATTTTGGCGACTTCTCGTTCCCGAAATATCGGAATTTCAATTATCCTTCAAAATTTATCACAGCTAAAAACTAAGTATAAAGAAGGCTGGGAGAACATAATCGGTCAATGCGATGAGTTTTTATATCTCGGTGGTAACGAAAGTTCTACTCACGAATATGTATCAAAAATGCTCGGCAAAGAAACGATTGATACAACTACTTTCGGACGAAGATATGGTATGCACGGCGATGCTTCCTCAAACTTTCAGTTTGCAGGCCGTGAGCTTTTGACACCTAATGAAGTCCGGGTTCTTCCATACGAACAAGCGATACTATTCATTAAAAACGCTCTTCCGTTAATTGACCGAAAAATTGATGTGTTTCATTACAAACCTGCAGAAAACACGGCAATTTGTGGGAATGAAGCTATGACATACTCGATACCTTTAAGGTCTGAACGTTTACATTCAGAACAGCTTAACAAGCAAAACAACGAACAGTCGGAAGTTCCGCCGAAAGATATTTTTGAGGCGACGGCTGTCGGAGATAATCAATATGATATGCAGATGGAATTCTTCGTTAATGGCAGGCGTGTCAATATTACAGATTTGGATGTTTCCGAAATGTTGGAAATGTATTCTGTCGATATAGAAGAATTAGAAGCATATATTCAAAATTTTACATAACTAAAAGGAGTTTTCAAAATGAAAATCAGAAAATCAAACAAAATTCGTAAGGCTTTCACTTCAATCGTAGCAGCAGTTTTAATTCTTACTATTGCAATGGTTCCGGCTTTCGCAGCCGGAGACGGTGTTACAGACAGCTTGTCTAAGTTTAACGATTTAATATTTGCTATCGTTCGCTTACTCGGTATAGCCGCTTGTATTTGGGGACTCGTTGAGTTCGCTACGTCCTTACAGAGCCACGACGGTGCGCAAAAAACAAGAGGATTAACTATCCTTGCTGCCGGTCTTATCGTGTTCTTCTCCAAAGAAATTCTTGCATTTCTTGGCGTAAGCTTATAAAAATACGATTGATATAAAGAAGGTGATCATTTTTGTTGATTAAACCTATATTTTTGAATTTTTGGGGTGAACAAAGTATTGACATACTTGATGATGCACTTGCAATTTGGAAACAAAAATACGAGAGCATATTCGGTATTCTTGTGCAAGACCCATCCGAATTTCAAAATGGCGTTATTTGGAACACGGTAACCGGAATTATCCGTGTCATTGAAGCCACAGGCGTATCGCTCTTAATAACATTCTTTTTTTACGGAATTATCAAATCAACCATAGATTATAGAGATTTAATACGCAATCCACGTCTTGTACTAATGCAGTTTGTTCGCTTTTTCTTTGCAAAATTCTTTGTTATGAACGCAACCGATGTAATGCTTAGCATTATATCGGTTGTCCGTCATATACTGGCTCAAATCAATCCGGCTACCCCGACAATGGAATATTCAATTCCAAACGATTTGAGAACGGCTCTTGAAACAGCTGATTGGGGCGCCGGAATGGGTGCTTTTGCCGCCTCGCTTGTCGGGACGGCAATGATATGGTTGTTATCAATAATTCTTGTTGTCGTTGTTTACGGCAGATTCTTCAAAATTTTTCTTCTTTCTGCCATAGCACCTATTCCTCTCGCAGGCTTTGCAAGCGAAGCAACATCACTTATAGGACGAAATTTTTTGAAGTCATATATTGCAGAGTGTCTGCGTGGTGTGTTAATGCTAACCGCCTGCGTGATATTCTCTGCGTTTACTACGGTAACCCCGGAATGGGCAGCAACCTCTCCCGGAGGAATGACGTGGGATTATGTGGGTAATGTAACATTGCAAATGCTCTTATTGGTAATAGTTGTAAAAGGGTCAGACAGAATTGTAAAAGAAATTTTTTCACTATAATTATAAGGAGAAAACTATGGAAATTAAACTTAACAAAGATATTCAAAAGCTGCAAGACAGCTTTTTTATCGGCTTGAACTTTCGTCAAACTGTTTTTGGCGGACTCGGTCTTGCTTTAGGTGCTTTAATTTACCTTGAAACAACAAAGCACGGTATAAATACCGAGCTTGCTTCTTGGATATGTATTGCCGTAGTTGCACCTTTTGCCGCATTAGGTTTCGTTACATATCACGGTATGCCATTTGAACAGCTTGTTCGTGTGTGGGTTAAGCATTATATTTTGTGTCCTAAAAGAATTGTCTTTCGATTGGAAAATGACTTCTATAATCGTGACAAAATGCGAATAGAAGCGGCAGAAAAAAAGGAGGCGACATCAGATGAGTAAAACTTTGAAAAACACGAAAAGGCAAGACAAAGAACAATTGAAAGCAATACGCTTCACGCAAAACAGTATTCCGTTAGAACAATTCTATGAGGACGGAATATTTCTAATTCAATCAGGAAAAAGGTATAATAAATACTCGGCTACTTATCAATTACAGGACATTTCTTATCTGACCTTGTCGGACGAAATGCAGAAACAGATTTTCTTTGCGTGGTCTGCCGTACTTAATGCACTTGACCCCGGCACAACAAATAAAATTAGTGTTATTAAGCACAAAATCAGTTCCGCAACATTGGAAAGATTTATGATGCACAGTCAAAATCCGCAATACGAAAAATTGCAAACAGAGTATAATCGCATTTTGAAGCAGCGAGCTCTTCAAGGTAACGGAATGATACAGGAAGTGTATTTGACAATTTCAGTTAATAAAAAAGATATTGACTCTGCACGCAGCTTCTTTTTAAGAACAACGTCCACTTTGCAGACTTTGCTTTTGAAGCTTGGCAGTTCCTGCCGACAACTGTCCGGAAAAGAAAGATTAGAACTTTTGAGAGATATTTATCGAAGCGATATTGAAAACGAGCCAACGTTTGATTTGCAACAAGCCTTAAAAAGCGGCTCATCGGCGAAGAACTACATATCCCCCGATAGTATGGAATTTGAGTCGGACTACTTCAAACTTGGGAATGTTTTTGGTCGAGCACTCGTTTTGCACAGCTATCCCACATTCCTTAAAGACTCTGTTGTATCTGATTTGTGTGATATTAACCGCCGATTGATTTGGAGTATGGATATTATTCCTGTTCCGACAGATGAGGCAGTCGAGGAAGCCGAAAAGCGAGCAACTAATGTCGAGTCCAAAATAACAAAGTGGTATCAGAAGCAATATAATAATAAAAACTATGTTGCCGAGCCAACTTACGACCTCAAACAGCAGCGTGAACAAGCTCAGGAATATCTAACCGATTTAACAGAGCGTGACCAGCATTTGATGTATGCTGTTATAACAATGGTGCATTTTGCCGACTCAAAGCAGCAGCTTGACGAGGATACTGAAAGCATTTTAGCGACTGCACGCTCAAGCGCACAATGCCGAATGCAGATATTACGCTGGCAACAGTTAGACGGGTTAAATACAGCTCTTCCTC
>OGYL01001217.1_pt1 | contig 20207 bp, 14 predicted proteins | sample 1576541 | NCBI WGS metagenome assembly OGYL01 (sample SAMEA3541551, study PRJEB24748) | human gut metagenome | biome: human gut; feature: human-associated habitat; material: faeces | place: China | collected 2012 | reverse complement strand
AGCTGTGAGCTGTCGTTCCATGCGGTGGAGCAGGCCATGGGCAGGGTGGATGTGCTGGTGTGCAACGCCGGCATCGCGCAGCAGAAGCTGTTTACCGACATCACCCCGGAAGAGTGGCAACGGATGCTGGACGTGAACCTGAGCGGCGCGTTCCACTTGTGCCAGCTGGCACTGCCCGGCATGATCCGCCGCAAGCAGGGCCGCATTCTGACCGTGAGCAGTATGTGGGGCCAGACCGGCGGCAGCTGCGAGGTGCACTATTCCGCCGCGAAGGCCGGGCTCATCGGCCTGACCAAGGCACTGGCGAAGGAAGAGGGCCCCAGCGGCATCACGGTGAACTGCGTAGCGCCGGGGGTCATCGAGACCGACATGATGGCGGCCTTTACCGCCGAGGACAAGGCGGCGCTGGCCGAGGAGACCCCTGTGGGGCGGCTGGGCACCCCGGAAGAAGTTGCAAAGCTGCTGGTCTTTTTGGCCGGCGAGGATGCCGGATACATCACCGGACAGGTGTTCGGGGTGAACGGCGGCCTTGTGATCTGATGCACAGGGCAATATTACACGATTTTCCCCGGAGTGGGAAGGAGAGAAAAAATGGGCATGACTTTGAAGGAACTGTTGACTAAGGGCGAGGGCACCCTCTCTGCACAGGAGGCCAAGGCGTTGGCGGCACAATGCCGCATGGATGTAGACACCCTCTACACCCTGCTGGAGGAGCGCGGCATTAAGGTCCTGGAGGAAGAGAACGAGCCGAGTCTGGACGTGGACAGCATCATTGCTGAGGTGGAGAATGCCGAGAACAACAACGATGACATGGGCCTTGCCGATGAAAACGAAGAGGATGCCGAGGAGAACCCGGCAGACCTGAAGGCCGCCATGGACGAGCTGCTGGACGACCCGGTGAAGAACTACCTCAAGCAGATCGGTCAGATCCCGCTGCTGAGCGCCGAGCAGGAGGTGGAGCTGAGCCGCCGCATCCATGCCGGTGCCGAGGCGGCGCACATCCTGCAGGCCGACCGCCAGAAGTACGGCGGGCCGGAGTACATCAAAAAGAACAGCGCCCGCTTCTCGTTTGAAGAGGATGAGAACAGCCGCAGCTATACCGAAGATCTGGACGAGGAGGGCAACGAGAAGCCCAGCGAGGATGCCGAGGAAAAGGCTGCCGAAGAGGAAGCTATGGAGGCTGTGGAGAACGGCCCCCTGAGCGACGAAAAGCGCGCTGAGCTGCTCAAGACCCGCCGCGATGGCCTGAACGCCCGCCGCAGCCTGAGCGAAGCGAACCTGCGTCTGGTGGTGTCCATTGCCAAAAAGCATGTGGGCCACAATCTGGCATTCCTGGATCTGATCCAGGAGGGCAACATCGGCCTGATCAAGGCTGCCGAGAAGTTCGACTGTGACCGCGGCTTCCGCTTCTCCACCTATGCAACCTGGTGGATCCGTCAGGCCATCACCCGCGCTATCGCGGATCAGGCCCGCACCATCCGCATCCCGGTGCACATGGTGGAGACCATCAACCGGATGCGTCAGGCCACCAACCAGCTGGTGTACCAGAACGGTCACGAGCCCACCCCGGAAGAGCTGGCAAAGGCCATGGACATGAGCGTGGAGCGTGTGCGCGAGATCCAGCGCATGGCACAGGAGCCGGCAAGTCTGGAAAGCCCCGTGGGTGAGGAAGAGGATTCCTCTCTGGGCGATTTCGTCGCAGACGAAAACGCCGAAGCCCCCGGCAAGGCCGCAGACCGCGCCATGGTGGCACAGCAGATCAATCTGGCACTCAAGAGCCTGACCCCCCGCGAGGAAAAGGTCATCCGCCTGCGCTTTGGTCTGGATGATGGCCGTCCCCGCACGCTGGAAGAGGTCGGCCGCGACTTCGGCGTCACTCGTGAGCGTGTGCGCCAGATCGAAGCCAAGGCCATCCGCAAGCTGCACAGCCGCAAGTGCCTGACCCTGCTCAACGGCCTGATCGAGTAATAATATGTATTTTGGGATAGCAGAACACCCGCGTGGGTTCGGCTATCCCTTTTTCATGTGGTATAGAGGAGAAGTTGCAATTGCCGTTTCCCTCTACGACCCTCCCGTGAAAAAGGGGTTCTGAAAAGCCCGCAGGCTTTTCAGAACCCCAAATTGAAAAATCTTTTTTCCGCTGATGATGCGCAGAGCAACGCGGAGCGCATTCCAAATCGTCCCACGCAGCAAGGAAGCTGTGGTCTGTTTTACCCCTTCAGCGGTACAAAGCCCACAAGGTCCTTGACGACCTCACCGCCGATGATCAGACCGGCCACCGAGGGTACAAAGGCGTTGGATCCCGGCACAGTGCGCCGTGCGGTGCACTTGCGCTGGGTGCCCGGGGGACAGATGCAGTGATCCTTGCAGCTGATGGAGTCATCCTCGATGGGAGTCATGACAGGCTCCTTGGAGTAGACCACCTTCAGGTGCTTGATCTTGCGCTTGCGGCACTCGGTGCGCATCACCTTGGCCAGCGGGCAGACCGAGGTCTTGTAGATATCGGTCACTTCAAAGCGGGTCGGGTCCATCTTGTTGCCTGCGCCCATGGAGCAGATGATGGGGGTGCCTGCCTCCTTGCACTTCATCACCAGCGCCAGCTTGCCGGTGACGGTGTCAATGGCATCCACCACATAGTCGTACTGGGTAAAGTCGAACTGGTCCTGTGTTTCCGGGCCAAAGAAGCACCGGTGGGTGGTCACCTTGATGTTGGGGTCGATATCGTGGATGCGCTGTTCTGCCACATCCACCTTATACTGCCCCACCGTGCTGCGGGTGGCGATGATCTGACGGTTGAGGTTGGTCAGGCAGACCTTATCATCATCGATCAGATCCAGTGCCCCCACACCGCTGCGCGCCAGCGCTTCCACCGTGTAGCCGCCCACGCCGCCGATGCCGAACACCGCCACGCGGGAATTGTGCAGTTTTTCCATAGCTTCCGCGCCCAGCAGCAACTGCGTGCGGGAATACTGATTTTGCATTTTGTTCTCCTTGTTACTTTTCCACTCTCGTAATGGTGCCGCCGCCCAGCACGGTGTCGCCCTGATACAGCACCACGGCCTGACCGGGCGTAGGGGCGCGCTGGGGCTGGTCAAATTCCAGCCGGAAGCCGCACTCCGCCGGGTAGACGGTGGCGGCCTGCTCCACCTGATGGTACCGGGTGCGGGCTGTGACCCGCAGCGGCCCGGTCAGCTCCGGAATGGCGATCCAGTTCACCTCGTCCGCATACACGATGCGGTCGAACAGCATCTCCTCCGGCCCTACCGTGACGGTGTTTGCCTGCATGTCCTTGCCGCAGACGTACACAGGTGCCCCCATGGCAAGGCCCAGCCCCTTGCGCTGGCCGATGGTGTACCGCGCGGCCCCCTTGTGCCGACCGATCACATGGCCCTGCTCGTCTACAAAATTGCCGGGCTGCATGGGCTGGCCGGTATAGCGCTCCAAAAAGGCGGCGTAATCGCCGTCCGGCACAAAGCAGATGTCCTGGCTGTCATGCTTGCGGGCATTGCAAAGCCCCTGTTCCTCGGCAATGGCGCGCACGGCGTCCTTATGCATGCCGCCCAGGGGGAACAGCGTGTGGGCCAGCTGGTCCTGCGTTAAAGAGTAAAGTACATAGCTCTGGTCCTTACCGGGGTCATCGTTCTTGCGCAGCCCCCAGTGTACGACGTGACCTACGGCAGTGTGGAGCCGGGCGTGGACAATCTGGTGGTCATTGACGACAGCATCGTGCGCGGTACAACCCTGCGCGAGAGCATCATCCGCATACTCGACCGGCTGCATCCGCGGCGCATCGTCATCGTATCGTCGTCGCCGCAGGTGCGCTATCCTGACTACTACGGCATTGATATGGCCAATATGGACGAATTTATCGCCTTCCGCGCTGCCGTGGAGCTGCTCAAGGAGCGCGGGCTCAGTCATGTGCTGACCGACGTGTACGCCAAGTGTAAGGCCCAGGAAAACAAGCCCAAGGAGGACATCCGGAATTACGTGACCGAGGTGTACGTTCCGTTTACCGATGAGGAAATTTCGGCCAAGATGTCCGAAATGCTCTGCATGAGTACCATCCGTGCCGAGGTCAAAATCGTTTACCAGACCCTCGAGGGGCTTCACAAAGCCTGCCCCACCAGTCCGGGCGACTGGTATTTCAGCGGAAACTACCCCACGCCGGGCGGCAATATGCAGGTGAACCGCGCATTTATCAAGTATTACGAAAAATATTACATTAAATAATGAGCCAACAAGCTATAAATGACAATCGCATGAAAAATGTCACATTACTTTTAGACGACGGGACCAGTTTCCGCGGAAAATCTTTCGGCTATGAAGCACCGGTAGCCGGAGAAGTGGTTTTCAATACGGCCATGATGGGTTATCCGGAGAGCCTCACCGACCCCTCTTATGCCGGTCAGTTGCTTGCGCTGACTTACCCGCTGGTGGGTAACTACGGCGTGCCTCCCTTTACTTTTGAGGCCAACGGCCTGCCCACCTTCATGGAAAGTGACAAAATCTACGTATCTGCGCTGATCGTGAGCGATTACAGCACGGAATACAGTCATTGGAATGCGGTGGAAAGTCTGGCCGACTGGCTCAAACGCGAGCACGTGCCGGGCATTACGGGTATCGACACCCGCCAGCTTACCAAGGTGTTGCGCGAGCACGGCGTGATGATGGGCAAGATATTGTTTGACGACCAGCCCGACAATGTGCCTTCAGCCCAGTATAGCGGAGTGAACTATGTGGAGCAGGTTTCCTGCAAGGAAGTTATCCGCTACAATGAAGGTGCCGGAAAGAAGGTTGTGCTGGTTGACTGCGGTGTGAAGTCAAACATCATCCGTTGCCTGATTAACCGCGGCGTAGAGGTCATCCGCGTGCCCTGGGACTATGACTTCAACGATATGGCTTTCGACGGTTTGTTCCTGGCCAATGGTCCGGGCGACCCCGATACTTGCTCCGTAGCGGTGGAAAACATCCGAAAGTTCCTGGGTAACAGCCAGGTGCGTCCCTGTATGGGTATCTGTATGGGTAATCAGCTCCTTTCCAAGGCAGCCGGAGCCTCCATCTACAAATTGAAATACGGCCACCGCAGTCACAACCAGCCGGTGCGTATGGTAGGAACCAACCGCTGCTTCGTGACGACGCAGAATCACGGATATGCCGTGAAGAGCGATACGCTTCCGGCCGACTGGGAGCCTTATTTCATTAACATGAACGACGGTTCGAACGAGGGTGTGCGCCACCTGCACAACCCCTGGTTCAGCGCGCAGTTCCACCCCGAAGCCTGCAGTGGTCCGGTGGACACTGAATTCATGTTTGACGACTTCGTGAAAATCCTGTAACAAAGGCTTGAGATTCCACCAATATTCCTAACTATTAAACGACACATCATGGACGACAATAAAATAAAAAAAGTATTGATTCTGGGCTCCGGCGCTTTGAAAATCGGTGAAGCCGGTGAGTTTGACTACAGTGGCTCTCAGGCCTTGAAAGCCTTGAAAGAAGAAGGCATCTACACCATTCTGATTAACCCGAATATTGCTACGGTGCAGACCAGTGAGGGTGTGGCCGACCAGATATATTTCCTGCCCGTCACTCCGTTCTTTGTAGAGAAGGTGATTCAGAAAGAACGCCCGGACGGCATTATGCTGGCTTTTGGCGGACAAACGGCACTTAACTGCGGTGTGGAACTTTACAACAGCGGAGTGCTTGAAAAATACAACCTGAAGGTGCTTGGCACACCCGTACGTGCCATCATGGATACGGAAGACCGTGAGCTCTTCGTGGAGAAGTTGAACGAAATCGGCGTTAAAACAATTAAGAGCGAGGCTTGCGAAAACATTGAGCAGGCACGTAAGGCCGCCCGTGAGCTGGGATACCCCATTATTATCCGTGCAGCTTATGCTTTGGGCGGACTTGGTTCCGGTTTCTGCGACAATGAGGAAGAACTCAACAAACTGGCTGAAAAGGCCTTCTCTTTCTCTCCGCAGGTGTTGGTTGAAAAGAGCCTCAAGGGTTGGAAAGAAATTGAATACGAGGTGGTGCGCGACCGCTATGACAACTGTATTACGGTTTGTAACATGGAAAACTTCGACCCGCTGGGCATCCATACGGGCGAGAGTATCGTGATTGCGCCGTCGCAGACGCTCACCAACAGCGAATACCACAAGCTCCGCGCACTTAGTATCAAGATTGTGCGCCACGTGGGCATCGTGGGTGAGTGTAACGTGCAGTACGCCTTCGACCCCCAGAGCGAGGACTATCGTGTAATTGAAGTGAATGCCCGTTTGAGCCGCTCGTCAGCGCTGGCCTCCAAGGCTACCGGCTATCCGTTGGCCTTTGTTGCCGCCAAGTTGGGCTTGGGCTATGGCTTGTTTGAACTGAAAAACTCCGTGACCAAAACCACCAGTGCTTTCTTTGAGCCTGCGCTCGACTACGTGGTTTGTAAAATTCCGCGCTGGGACCTTGGCAAATTCCGCGGCGTGGATCGCGAACTCGGTTCCAGCATGAAGTCGGTCGGCGAAGTTATGGCCATCGGCCGTACTTTTGAGGAGAGTATCCAGAAAGGCTTGCGCATGATCGGACAGGGCATGCACGGTTATGTAGACAATAAGGAACTTCAGATTGAAAATACGGATGAAGCCCTGCAGGAGCCTACCGACAAACGTATCTTTGTCATTGCCAAGGCCATGGAGGAGGGATATACCATTGACCGCATCCATGAGCTGACGAAGATTGACAAATGGTTCCTCCAGAAACTTCGCAACATACATGATACCGACCATGAACTGCGGGCTTGCCCGAGCATCAACGTGCTCGACAACGAATTGTTGCGCAAGGCCAAGGTTCAGGGCTTCAGTGACTTCCAGATAGCCCGTGCCCTGGGTATGGAGCAGGAAATGGAAATAGAACGTGCCATTGACATTATACGTATGCGCCGCAAGCAGGCGGGTATTGTGCCTTTCGTCAAACAGATTGACACCCTGGCGGCCGAGTATCCGGCACAGACCAATTATTTGTATCTGACTTACAGCGGCGTGGCTCACGATATTCGGTATGAATATGACAAGCGTTCGGTTGTAGTGCTCGGTTCCGGTGCCTACCGTATCGGTAGTTCGGTTGAATTTGACTGGTGCGGCGTGCAGGCGCTCAATACCATTCGCCGCGAGGGTTATCGCAGCGTGATGATCAACTACAACCCCGAGACGGTGTCGACCGACTACGACATGTGCGACCGTCTTTACTTTGACGAACTGACCTACGAGCGTGTCATGGATATTCTCGACCTCGAAACGCCGTATGGTGTCATCGTTTCGACCGGCGGTCAGATACCTAACAACCTGGCCATGCGTCTGGATGCCCAGCAGGTGCCCCTGCTCGGTACGACGGCCAAACATATCGACAACGCCGAGGACCGCGAGAAATTCTCCGAAATGCTGGGTCGTATCGGTGTTGACCAGCCGCAGTGGAGCGCCCTGACCAGTATGGACGACATCAACGAGTTTATCCAGAAGGTGGGCTTCCCCGTACTGGTGCGCCCGTCTTACGTGCTGTCCGGCGCAGCCATGAACGTCTGCTCCAATCAGGAAGAGCTGGAGCGCTTCCTGAAGCTGGCCGCCAACGTGTCGAAGAAACACCCGGTAGTCGTAAGCCAGTTCCTCGAGCATGCCAAGGAAGTTGAGATGGATGCCGTGGCCCGCAACGGTGAGATTATTGCCTATGCCATCAGCGAGCACATCGAGTTTGCCGGCGTTCACTCCGGTGATGCCACCATCCAGTTCCCGCCGCAGAAGCTTTACGTTGAAACGGCCCGTCGCATCAAGAAAATTTCCAAAAAGATTGCCCGCGAACTGCAGATTAGCGGTCCGTTCAATATCCAGTTCCTGGCTCGCGAAAACGACATCAAGGTGATTGAGTGTAACCTGCGTGCTTCACGTTCGTTCCCGTTTGTGAGCAAGGTGCTCAAGATTAACCTGATTGAGCTGGCTACGCGTATTATGCTCGGCTTGCCGGTTGAAAAACCAGCTTCCAGTCTCTTCGACCTCGAATACGTGGGTGTCAAGGCCAGCCAGTTCTCCTTCAACCGTCTGCAGAAGGCCGACCCCGTGCTGGGTGTCGACATGGCCTCTACCGGCGAGGTAGGTTGTCTGGGTGAAGACAGCCGCGCCGCCCTGCTCAAGAGCATGCTCTCAGTAGGTCATCGCATCCCGAAGAAGAATATCCTGCTCTCCACCGGTTCGGCCAAGCAGAAGGCCGAAATGCTCTTTGCCTCCAAATTGCTTATGGAGCACGGCTACAAGCTCTATGCAACCGGCGGCACGAGTAAGTATTTGACCGAGAACGGTATTGAAAACACACTGGTTTACTGGCCCAGCGAGGAGGGACATCCGCAGGCGCTCGACATGCTCCACAACAAGGAGATTGACATGGTTGTCAACGTGCCGAAGAACCTGACGGCCGGTGAGCTTGACAATGGCTACAAGATTCGCCGTGCGGCCATCGACCTGAACGTGCCGCTCATCACCAACGCCCGTCTGGCCAGCGCCTTCATCTACGCCTTCTGTACCATGCCGCTTGACGAGCTCGACATCAAGAGCTGGCAGGAGTATGGCGTTGAGTAAGTGTTGAATGTTTTGGCAGCGCAATTTGCGCCGTAAAAGATAAAATCCCGGCATTTCCGTCCGATTCAAATGGAAATGCCGGGATTTTTTATGGGGGTTTCCTTGTCGCGTTTGCCGTAATTTTCAGGAAAAAAGAAACCGGAGGCAATATTCTTTGTTCAAAAGTGTGAAAGTTAAAGTTTTTTGTATATTTGCATTGTGCAAGGTTTTTTCACGATTTGTGCCGCTTGTGCAGGGCCATCGTGGATTTTATGGTAAAATCAAATAAAAAAATATTTACATCATGAAGTCTCTTAGATTTATTGTTGGAATGCTGTGTGCAGTGCTGCTTCTGGCCGGATGCAACGGCAAGGAGTCGCAGGAGCAGCTCTTTACGCGCTTGTCTACGGGCGTGGTGGTAGTGCTCAACCGCTATTATTATCAGATAGAATTGCCCAACGGCAATAAACTTTATTTCACCGGCTTTGACGAGGAGGGCGATTTGGCCAACCTTACGGCCGATGTGGAAGAAATCCAGCCGGCAATCATTACCGGTACGGGGTTCTTCATTGACAATCAGGGCACCATCATGACCAACCGCCATGTGGCCCAGCCCATAATCAATCCCAGCGAAGTGCGTAAAAACCTGATGGCCACCTTGCGAACCATCAAGAAGGCGTGTGACGTGCGCATGGCCGAACTCTCCGAGGCCTACAATGCGCTGGAGCAGCAAAAGGGCAACTGCTACACCTATTCCTTTTATGGCGGAACCATGATTGACTATCAGCGCCTGGCCGAAATTCAGAGCCAGCAGGAGGAGTTGCGCAACGCCTATGCCGAAATGCAGCAGGCCAAGGACAATGTGGACGACAATCTCGACCCTTCCAGCATGCCCATTACGCCGGTGTGTGAGTTGGGCATTGCCTATAACGACACTTATGTGACCAACGAGAAAGACTTCCTGGAGCGCAATCCGTGTGTGGTTACGAAGGTTTCAGACAAGGACGACGTGGACTTGGCCGTATTGCAGCTGAAAGACAAGAAAACGCCTGAAAAAGCCCATGTATTTGCACTGAAAGGCCGTCAGGTCGGCAAGCGCTCGTTCTGGCAGCACCTGACCTCCGTATTTTCCGACGACGGGGAGCAGAAACTCGAAATGGGGCAGCAGCTTTACATGATCGGTTACAACGCAGGCCTCATCCTGGGTACTACCAAACAGGGACTCAAGGCACAGATGACCAGCGGCAAGGTGACGCAGCTGCCCGACGGCCAGCGCCTGCTTTACAGCATTCCTACGCTGCAAGGCTCCAGCGGCAGCCCCGTAGTGGATGAATACGGCAACCTGGTGGCCGTCAATTTTGCCAAACTGGGAACGACGGACAACTTCAACTTCGGTATTCCCGAAGACCAGATTCGCCAGTTCATGGGCTGGTAGTCGTTAAGATACGTCTGCACGAAAAAAAATACAGGTCGGACTTTAAAAAAAATCGGCGGCTCGGAATTTTTTTTAAGTCCGACCTTTTTGGGCTTTTCCGGCAGCCCCGACCGTCAGTAGAAACCTATTTTTTTAATCATAAGTGAGATGAAAAAGATACTTGTATTCGTAATGCTGCTGTCTCTTGCCCTTGGGGTACGGGCGCAGCTGCTATGGAAAGTTTCCGGCAACGGGCTGGAAAAACCGTCTTACATAATGGGCACGCACCATCTTGCCCCGCTCAGTATTACCGACAGCATTGCCAGCCTGCCTCAGGCTATGGAACAGGCCGAGCAGGTGTACGGCGAAATCGTCATGGGCGACGCCATCACCCCCGAGGCCATCATGAAGATGCAGCAAGCCATGGTGCTGAAGGGCGATACTACCTTAAAAAGCCTCGTTACGCCGGCGCAGTATGACACCATTGCTGCCGTCGTGAAGCAGTATCTGGGGATGGATTTGGAAATCTTTAATAAAGTCAAGCCCTCCGCCATAACCACCCAGCTGGTGGTGGCTGCGGGCGTGAAATTACTGAAGGATTTCAACCCGAAGGAACAGCTCGACGCCTGGTTTCAGGAGCAGGCCCGACAGGCCGGCAAAAAAGTAGGGAGTCTGGAAACCATCGAGCAGCAATGTCAGATACTCTACAACTCGCAACCCCTTGCCCGGCAGGCCCTCCTGCTGTATTGCACCGCAACACACATCGGCCAGAGCATGGACCAGGCTTTACGCATGACCCGGGCCTACATGGAGCAGGATTTGTTCGGGCTTCAGGCCGCCATGGAGGAAAAACTGGGTAATGCCTGCGACAGCACGCCCGAGGAGCTGGACGCCATGATATACGGCCGAAACGAAAATTGGGCCGGCCAGATGCCCGCCATCATGAAGCAGGCGCCGACCTTGTTTGTGGTAGGAGCCGGACACCTGCCCGGCAAGAAAGGCTTACTGAAGCTGTTGCAGAATCGGGGCTACACGGTTGAGGCCATGCAGTAAGTGATAAAAACCGTGCCTGTTCTGCATAGGAATGGCCGCACGTAAGAAAAGAGTTTGAAGCAACGAAAAAAATCAAAGTTCCTCAATCAAAACAATAGAGGCTATCTCAAATTGAAAACTTGAGATAGCCTCTATTGTTAATGCAGTTCCCGTTTCGCCCGGTTCGTGTTGTGTGTCACACATCGCGGGGCGTACGGGAGTGTATGTAGCTTTATTTTTTCAAGTCGAGCTTAAGCTGCAACTCTTCCAGCTGTCCGGGTTCCAGGCGTGAGGGTGCTTCGAGCATGACGTCGCGTCCGGAGTTGTTTTTCGGGAAGGCGATGCAGTCGCGGATGCTGTCGAGTCCGGCAAACAGCGATACCCAGCGGTCCAGTCCGTAGGCCAGTCCGCCGTGAGGGGGCGCACCGTATTTGAAGGCGTTCATCAGGAAGCCGAACTGCTCCTGCGCCCGTTCGGGGGTGAAGCCGAGAATCTTGAAAATCTTGGCCTGCAGCACGCTGTCGTGGATACGGATACTTCCGCCGCCCACTTCTACGCCGTTGCACACCATGTCGTAGGCATTGGCGCGCACCTGTTCGGGGTGTTCGTCGAGCAGGGGGATATCCTCCGGCTTGGGTGAGGTAAAGGGGTGGTGCATGGCCAGCAGGCGGCCTTCCTCTTCGCTCCACTCAAACATCGGGAAGTCAACCACCCAGAGCAGGGCAAACTTGTTCTTGTCGCGCAGGCCCAGACGGCTACCCATTTCCAGACGGAGTTCGCACAATTGCTTGCGGGCACGCATGGCGTCGCTTCCGCTGACGATGAGGATGAGGTCGCCGGCCTTGGCGTCCATCTGCTGGCGCAGGGCCTCGAGTACCTCGGGCGTATAGAATTTGTCGATTGAGCTCTTGATGCTGCCGTCTTCGTTTACTTTCACGTAAACCAGGCCCTTGGCACCGATTTGCGGGCTCTTCATGAAGTCGGTCAGCTGGTCCAGCTGTTTGCGGGTGTAGCCGGCGCAACCGGGGCAGCAGATACCGCCGATGTAGGCAGCCTCGTTGAACACGCCGAAGCTTCCCGTACCTTTGAGGGTGTCCATCAGTTCCACGAATTCCATGCCGAAGCGCATATCCGGTTTGTCCGAACCGAAGCGGCGCATGGCGTCAATCCACGGCAGACGGATGAAAGGCGTTTTGCCCAGGTCGTAGTGGCGGATAGTCTTGAACAGATATTTTGTCATCTCCTCGAAGAGGCTGATGATGTCGTCCTGCTCTACAAAACTCATCTCGCAGTCAATCTGCGTGAACTCAGGCTGACGGTCGGCGCGCAGGTCTTCGTCGCGGAAGCACTTGGCAATCTGGAAGTAGCGGTCGATGCCGGCTACCATGAGCAGCTGCTTCAGCGTTTGCGGGCTTTGCGGCAGGGCGTAGAACTGACCCGGATTCATACGTGAAGGCACTACGAAGTCGCGGGCGCCTTCGGGCGTACTGCCCACAAGGATGGGCGTTTCAATTTCAAGGAAGCCCTTGCTGTCAAGAAAGCGGCGCACTTCCAGGCAGAACTGGTGGCGCAGCTCAAGGTTCTTGCGCACGGCTTCACGACGCAGGTCGAGATAGCGGTACTTCATGCGCAGGTCGTCGCCGCCGTCGGTGTTGTCCTCAATCGTAAAGGGCGGCACCTCAGAGGCGTTGAGTACGGTAAGCTGGCTGACGATAATCTCGATGTCGCCGGTAGCTATTTTGGCGTTCTTACTGGAGCGTTCGCTCACGGTGCCCACAACCTGAATGACGTATTCGCGTCCCAGTTTGTTGGCCTGATGACAAAGTTCGGCATTGTTCTGCTCGTCAAACACGAGCTGCGTAATGCCATAGCGGTCGCGCAAGTCTACAAACGTCATACCGCCCATCTTGCGGATACGCTGTACCCAGCCCGACAGGGTGACGGTAGAGTTGACGTCGCTGATGCGGAGTTCGCCGCATGTTTTGGTTCTGTACATATGAATATTGTTATTATGATTTGTCGGTGTTATTTTTCGGAACTCCGTTCCAACTGCGAAATTACAACTAATCTTTGAAAACAAGAAACTGCCGGCGGCTTTTTTGTGTGGCCCCTAGGCCTCGGGCTCGTACATCTGCCGGCGGAACTGTTTGGGGGTGAGTCCGGTGTTTTTTCTGAAAAAGCGGCTCATGTTCGACTGGTCGGCAAAGTGTAGCTGTTGCGCGATTTCCGTTACCGTCAGGTGTGATTCGTGAAGCAGCACCTTGATTTCGGCCGTAATCTGCTCGTCAATCAGTTCCTTGGGCGTGCGGCCGTCCATACATTGTGCCGTAATCTGGTTGAGATAGCGTGGCGTGATACACAGCTTGTCGGCATAAAAGGCCACCTGGTGCTCGCGTGTGCTGTATTCGCGCAGCAGGTGCATGAACTGGTAGCAGAGCAGCTGTTTGCGTGAGTATTGTTGGGTAGGGTCGGCTATTTTTTCGGGCACGGTGCCGAAGAGCCATATCAGCAGTCCCTGGATGTAGTCAAACTCCTGCAGTGCGCGGTAGGGGCTGTTTCCGTTCTGGCTGAAGAGCGTCTGTCCCAGTTCCATCCAAAGTACAATTTCGTGCCACGTCTTCTGGCTGCGTTCGTCGGGCGTGTGGCGGTAGCAGGGATGTTCGTGGGCATAGTTGAAGTAGGGCGTGTCAATGGGCAGCATGGCCTTGAGAAACACTTCCTGCGGAATCATCAGGATGTCAGCCTCAAAGTCGGGCGTGGCCTGCAGCAGTTGCATGAGGCTGCCGGTCAGGAAGATGAGCTCCGTTTGCGGCGTAAAGACATATTGCTCAATGCCGGTGGAGATGACGGCTTCGCCCTGCAGGCATATCAGGTAGATGCCGCATTCAAAGTGACAGGGGTGCTGGCGCAGGAAAGCCAGGTCGGTGCGCTCGCACCTGACTTCGGCCGTATCGTAGGGCAGGGGGTGGTACATGGGCAGCAGAATTTGGTATGACGGTTTGCGATATACAAAAATAGTGCTTTTTTTCGTATTCGGATACGGCCGTAAGGTTTATCTTCAGTGGGTGGAGTTCGGTTTTTGTCCGAAAATGAAAGCACGCTTCCGGCCGTGGGCGTCCTGACGTCCCGTGGCTCGAGGCGCCTGTTGGCGGAATGGCCGAAACTGGCCGGTTCTTCTCTGAAAAAGGCGGCACGCAGTTTTTCTTACCCGGCACTTTATTCAAAATTCCCGGCACCTTGTTTTATTTTTCTGCCCGAAGGTCGTCTGTTGTCGGGGTGGCACGGAGGCGGCAGTGGCATTCTGCTTGGAATGAACCGGTCGTTGCCCGTCCTGACGTGGCCCCTGCCGGAGTGTCGGGCCGCCCCTTTTCACCTGGCCGAGAGGTAAAAAGGAGTGGGAGCGTAGTGTAGGCCGGATGGTGAGCCGAGCGGGCAAAAATCTCGTTTGTTCGCATTTTGAACCGTTTTGTACCCAATTTTGGCCCGCTTTTCCGCCCCATCTTTGGTAATTTTGCATCGGAAAAAGTTTTACAGACCATATATGAACGCAAAACCCGCTTTACGCACTTCGATGTTTTATTTCCTCTTCCTGGGGCTGTTGAGCGCTTTCGGACCGTTTGTCATGGATATGTACCTGCCGGCGCTTCCGGCCATGACGGGCATATTCCATACCCATGCCTCAATGGTGCAGTTGAGCCTGACCACGTGTATGATAGGTCTGGCCGTAGGGCAGCTGTTTTTCGGTCCGCTCAGCGACCGCTACGGCCGCCGTCGCCCACTCCTGCTGGCCTTGCTGCTGTTTTTGCTGGCCACGGTGGGGTGTCTGTTTGCTGAGAACATCGAAACGTTTGTAGCCTTGCGTTTTGTGCAGGGTTTTGGCGGAGCCGGCGGTGTGGTGCTTTCGCGCTCCATTGCCACCGACCAGTACAGCGGCCGCCAGTTGGCCCGTATGCTGGCCATTGTAGGTGCCGTTAACGGGGCGGCCACCGTGGCAGCTCCCATTGCCGGCGGTCTGGTAGTCGGGCTGGGCGGATGGAGCGGCGTGTTTGTCATGCTGCTCGTGTTGGGCGCCCTGCTGCTGCTCGTGAGCCTGTGCTATCGGGAGTCGTTGCCCGTAGAGTCGCGCAGCCGTTGCAGCGGGCGTGAGGTGTGGCTCAACTTCCGTCATGTGCTTTCCAACCGTACGCTCGTCAGCTACGTGCTGCAGTACGGATTTTCCATGGGTGTGCTGTTTGTTTATATCTCGTCGGCACCGTTTATCATGCAGGAGCACTACGGGCTGAATGAGATTCACTTCAGTCTTTGTTTCGGTATCAATGCCACGGCCATGCTGGTGGCCTCAACGCTCAGCGTCAAGTATTTTACGCCGCAGCATGCCTTGCATCTCGGTCGCCGCGGTATGTTGTGCATGGCAGTGCTGCTCAGTCTGGCCTTTTCGTTCGACTGTCCTTTCTGGCTGTACGAAATATTGACCTTCGCCCTGCTCATGGTGGTGGGCACCACGTTTACCGTATCCAATTCGCTGGCCATGGATAGCGAGCATCAGCATGCCGGTATCGCTTCGGCCCTGCTGGGTGCCGTGGGCTACGCCTTCGGTTGTCTTGTGCCGCCGCTGGTAGGTTTGGGCGGCAATTCGATGGTCGTAGTGGGACTGTTGCTGACGGCAGGTTCCGTGCTGACTCTCTTGAGCAGCCTGCGACGTCGTGAAAACTGCTATGCACGAGCCTGAGGGCAGGCAGACGTGCGGTCTTGAATCACGGGTATAACGTATTTCCAGATACGTATGGAATAAGGCTCCGGGCCTTCATACAACAGACTTATGATATTTGTTGTATGAAGGCCCGGAGCTTGTAGGTTTAGTAGTCGTGTAATCCTTTAGGCAGCCAGGGCAGCCAGCGGTAGCCGTACCAGCACATTTGCATGAGCAGAAACGTGAGCCACACCAGCCATCGCCCGCAGCCGATGCTCAGGCCCAGCGGCCGCCGGTGCAGATAAATCAGGGCTGCACACCACGTAGCGGCCGCCCAGGTCTCCTTCGGGTCCCACGTCCAGAAATCTCCCCAGGCCAGGTGCGCCCATACGGCCCCCGTCAGCATGCCCAGGGTGAGCAGCGCCGTGGCCGGGCGCATCAGCCGCTCAACCGAGCCCGACGTCAGGCCATGTCCCGACAGTGAGGTCAGGGCTGCGCAGGCCAGCAGGGCATAGGCCAGCATATAGATGGCTACGTGGGGCACGAACCACGGACTTTGCAGCGCCGGCACCAGCGTCTGGTCGTGCTGCTGCGGCTGCAGGATGTTCAGTATCCAGAATACGGCCGCCATCAGCGTGGTGAGCAGCGGTAGCCAGCGCAGCCGGCACACATGTCCGGCGGCAAAACCGGCCGTGAGCAGGAAATAACCGTACCACAGGCGCGTTTCGCCCAGCGTGCGCAGCGGCGGCCGTTGTAGCGTAAGCCAGAGTCCGGCTATAAAGATGGACATCGTTACGCCCGAGGCCCACATGCACGCCCGTGCCTCCCGTTTCCGCCGGTGTGGCAGGAAACTTCCGGTCAGCGCCAACAGCAGGGTCATCTCGGCCATGAGGGGAAAATGATTCCAGGTCATGCGCGGCGCGGCTGACGGTTAATGAACAGGGCAACGGCTCCCGAGGCCAGCAGCACGATGCCCAGCAGAATCACCATGCGCCAGGGCTGCCGCACCACTTCTACCACCACGTAGGCCGAGGATTCGCCGGCCGCCTCGTCGTAGCCCACCAGATAGACTTTTTCCATCCACGAGCGTGTCCAGGGCCGGTTGATTTCTAGTTGAATCTGCTTTCCGTCGGCCATCAGGTTGGCCCGGCAGGTGTCCGGCGTGCCGTTGGCGTGCCGGTTGAAGGCAAAGTCGGTCAGCGTGAGGCTGTAGCCCAGATGATAGGGTGAGCCGTCGTCGTCGGTACCTGTGCTGGTTGCACCGCCCATGGGCACCACCAGCTGCAGGCGGTGCTGGTCGGCCGCTCCGGCTGAAAGTCCGATGATGGCTACAAGCAGTCCGGCATGGATGAGGCGGAATGCCGTATAGTGCGGGCGGCGACGGGTGCGCAACAGCGAGAGCCAGAGGTTGGCGGTCAGCATCAGGGTGAGCGCCACAAAGGGCCATGAGGTGCTGAAGTGGTACAGACCCAGCCGTGCCGGCAGGCTGTAGGGGTTGGCCACGGTGGCCTGTTGCGGGACAATCCCGATAATCAGGGCGCTCACCAGCAGCAGCGTAATCAGCGCTACGCTGCAACGCAGGGAACCCAGCGTGTGGAGCACGGGGCTTTGCGGCGTGCGGCGCTGCCACCCGTAGAGGGCACCCAGCATGGCTGCCAGCAGTGTGAGGTTCAGGGGAAACGACAGCGCGTGTACCGGTACGTTGCCGGCCAGCAGCTGAACGATGAAGGCCACCGTGAGGCCGGCGGCGAGCCATAGTGCAGTTCGGTTCATGAAGAAGAGTAAACCTGTAAAAAAGAGACCGGAACACTTCCTTCTGCGGGGTGAGGTTCCGGTCGTGGTTATGGGATAAATTTACTTGTGTGTTTCTACGATTTGTGTGGGAGGTTGTTGGGCATTGCGCTTTTCCGTTTCCTCCACCACGGCACGGGCCAGGTTGGCAAAGGCCTGTCCGGTGATGGTGTCGTCCTTGACGGCAGCCGGTTCGCCCTCGTCGCCGCTCTCACAGATGCTCTGTACGATAGGTATCTGACCGAGCAACGGCACGTTCATCTCCTCAGCCATGCGCTTGACGCCTTCGCGGCCAAAGAGGTAGTAGCGGTTTTCGGGCAGCTCGGCCGGCGTAAACCACGCCATGTTTTCCACCATACCCAGGATGGGCACGTTGACCTTCTCGTTGCGGTACATGTCAACGCCCTTGCGTGCGTCGGCCAGGGCTACCTGTTGCGGTGTCGATACGATGACGGCACCCGTGATGGCCAGCGTCTGCAGCAGGGTCAGGTGGATGTCGCTCGTGCCGGGAGGGGTGTCAAGCACCAGAAAGTCGAGGGCGCCCCAGTTGGTGTCGGCTATGAGCTGCTTGAGGGCGTTGCAGGCCATGGCGCCGCGCCAGAGCGTGGCCGTTTCGGGCTTGACGAAGAAGCCGATGGACAGCATCTTCACACCGTATTTCTCGGCCGGAATGAGCAGCTGTCGGCCGTCTTTTTCTTCCGCAAAAATCTGTACGTTTTCCAGACCGAACATCTTGGGCACGGACGGACCGAAAATGTCGGTGTCGAGCAGGCCCACGTTGTAGCCCAGCTTGGCCAGCGCCACGGCCAGGTTGGCGGCCACGGTGCTCTTGCCCACACCGCCCTTGCCGGAGCTGACGGCAATCACGTTCTTCACCTCGGGCAGCATTTTGCCCGGTTCGGGGCGGTCAGCCGTGCGGGTCTTGACGTTGATGGTCACCTCGGCTTCGGAGTAGGCATACGTGTGGATGGCGGTTTCGGCCGCTTTCAGTACGGACTTCATGAAGGGGTCCGTCGATTTGTCGAATATCAGCGAGAACGACACTTTCATGCCGTCAATACGCATGTCGTCCTCCACCATTTCCTGTTCCACCAGATTCTTGCCGGTTCCGGGATAGCGCACGGTGGCCAGTGCGTCGAGTATCAGTTTGGGGTATAATGCTTTCATTTCTATGGAATGTTTAAAGTAGTGCAAAGATAGCACACACGGCCCGAACTTCAAACGAAAAACCGAAGTTTTTCCCCCTCTCTGGCTGCGGGGAAGGAGCTGCCGGGCCTTGGGCGGAAACATGGGGCAGGAAAGAAAAAACAGGATGCCTCCTGAAAATTTTTTCAAGCCATCTTGTTTTTCTCAGGTCCGACCTTGTGGCATGGAAAAACCGGTGCCGGTTGTCCGGAATAAATGGACAATCGGCACCGGTCGGCAGGAAAGGGGGCGACAGTGCGCCGGGGGTTATTCGGCCTTCACCTGCAGCGGGGCACTTTGGCCGGCAAATTCCGGCGCATAGGCGCAGCTTACTCCCGTTCGCGGAATCAGGTAGCGGCCGTTGCGGCTGACGGTGTAGGTTTCGGCCAGCGTGTAGCTGCCTTTGGACAGACGGTCGACGAAGAAACGCGTCTGTGTGTCGCCGATGGCCCGGTAGCCCGACAGGTCGCCCAGCGCGGTGTAGCCCGACGTAAAGGCTTTGGGCTCAAAGCAGGCCGGGCGCGGCATGCTCAGGCTTACGAAGTCGAAGTCGCGGGTGGCCGTGATGCTGACCACCTGGCGCACCTCGTCGCCCACGTGAAGGGTAACGCCATCGGCCGGTTGCCACTGTCCCTGACGCCATATTTCCAGACGGGTCTCGGCCTTCAGCTGGCTGCCGTCGGCCTGCGTTTCATTGACCGGGCGGGTGTGCTGTACGTACACGGCGCCCCATACGGGCTGGGCCGTGGTGGTGCTGACCGTCAGGCGGTCGGCCTTCAGCGGTCCGAAGTCCTGACGCACGTAGCCCAGCATGGGCGATGCGGCGGCCGAGTCGGCGCTGCGGGCCACGGTCTGGCCCTGACAGGTGAGGGTGAAGCGTACACGCTGGCCGGGGGTGAGCCGGGCGGCGCTGTCGGTGTGGAGCAGCAGGGCATACACGGCTTCGGCCGCCGTGGTGCCCCGTGTCCAGCCCTGCGTGCGGCGCGACTGGATGAGCCACTGCTGCATCTGGCGGATGATGCCGGCATACTTTTCAGCCTGCATACTGAAAGCTTCGATGGCTGCCGTTTGTGTACCGATGCGGTAGGACTCCATGCTTAGAGGTGCCCGTCGCGAGTCGAAGTAGCGGCCCATTTCGGGGGTGCACACGGTCAGTTCTTCCATACTTTGCAGCAGGGTGGTGGCCGGGCGGCGGTTCAGCTCGAGGATGCAGGCTATCAGGGCCTTGCGGTCAACGGGGTGCGGCTCGTTGGCTGTGGCCTCCACGCGCTTCAGCAGGGTGCTGAACGCCTGGTTTTCGGTGCGGCCCAACAGCGACTGGACGTAAAGGTAAAGCAGCTGCGTGCGCGAGGGCGTCAGGCTTTGGAGCGCTTCGCGGCTCAGGCGCGACAGGGCCTGCTCCATGTAGCGGTCGGTCCAGTGGCTGGCGCGCTCTATGCTCTGCGTCGGCATGTTAAGGTTGGTGACGAAGTTGAGCTCCTCGGTCTTGGTGAAGACAAGA
>OGYL01001215.1_pt1 | contig 20214 bp, 25 predicted proteins | sample 1576541 | NCBI WGS metagenome assembly OGYL01 (sample SAMEA3541551, study PRJEB24748) | human gut metagenome | biome: human gut; feature: human-associated habitat; material: faeces | place: China | collected 2012 | reverse complement strand
ATCAATGTACAACGTACATTTGACACGCAGCTTGCTTTGTTTTGAATTCGTCGAACTCACGTTAAATATGTTTTTTCACGATTCTTGAATCAATTATGTTGGTATCATATTTGCCACCGTATTTGACAAAGTCCAGTATGATGATATTGTCGGGAGATACTCCTTGCTCCAACAGATAATTTCTGTAAACGTAGCTTAAAAGCCATGACGTTCAACATCTGCGAAAACCAGTATTATTTTGGCTTCCCCATTGTCTCGCCTGATGGTCAGTTTCTTGAGATATGACTCCCGCTTTTCATGTTTTGTTCTTTTCCGCTATTTATTCTAAATTTTCTACAAATTTAGGATATTATTGGAATATGACCAAACGGATATTGGAAAAGTTCATCAATTATGTCATTTTCTGTTAATATAAAATCATGTAAGCTCTCATATTAAAATATCTCTCTTTAACGACAAATGATTTTTCCAATTCCATTAATCCTAAATCGCCATCAGATTTCATACTGATTCTGCGGTCATGACGTACATTTTATCTTATAGTTTCGTAGAAAACATAGCTGGCCGGGGATATACTAGGCGGCCGACTGGATGCCGACAGGAGTGCGGAAGCAGGCAAAGAGTCTGACGGAAGCCTCTTTCATACGCAACAGCGGTTAAATGAGATTTGGGAAAAATAGCCATTTATGAAACTGTTTGAAGAACATAGCAGTGAGTACGCATTGCATGTAGGCGTGAACCGTTCTGCAACCAGCTATTACCATTACACGAACACTCACCGCCACCTCGCCACTTTCTAATTAGGCAAATCATCCTTTTGCAAAACATTGCAGACGGGTGCAGGAAAATCCGTCAGGACCATTATTTTCACCTGTTAGTTAGAAATATCTAATAAAATCTATTCAAACCACTGTTTGATAGCCCGTAATCAGAGTAAAACGAACACTCTCTTTTAGAGTAAACAGGTAATGTATTCGTAACGGAAAGTCTGCGTACATCCACCATGTTTTGCATTTTTGCCACTTGGCAGCGAACTGAGGAATAGAGAAGTTTACACGTGTGATTTAAAGAGTTACGCCGATTATTACAATCTTGTTAGAAGATAGAATTAATCAAAATTGTAAAGATAAGTCTTTCCGAGAGAAACTGGACTTCTATAGAAATTCTAATTATAAAATGGCTAGAGGATTGGCAAATCGTTACGAAGACAAAGATTTTTCGCCTCAAGGAAGAACTGATTTCTTAGCAAAAACAATCTATAATGACATTTTACATTTAGATAAAATATGATGCCAACAGAATTTCAAAACATAGAATTCAAAGAATCTTGGCGTGACGAATACCAGAAATGGATTTGTGGCTTTGCCAATGCACAAGGTGGTGTCCTTTATGTGGGTATAAAGGATAATGGCGAGGTGTGCGGTGTGCAGGATGCCAAGAAGCTGATGGAGGATATTCCGAACAAGGTGCGCGACATGATGGGCATCTTGGTTGATGTCAATCTGAAAGAGAAAGACGGAAAGTCATATCTGGAGATTGTGACGGAGGCTTATCCTTATCCCATCAGTTTTCGTGGAAAATATTACCAGCGGAGCGGGGCGACCGATCAGGAACTGAAAGGGGCGGCACTCGACCGCTTCATGCTTCGCAAGCAAGGCAAGACATGGGACGGAGTGCCTGTGCCTTATCTAAAAGCGGAGGATTTGGATAACGCTACGTTTGATTTGTTCCGCAAGTATGCCAAACGGAGCGGGCGAATGGAGGAAGCGGACTTGATGGACGATAATCACGGACTGTTGGAGAAACTGCGACTTTATGAAGGCAGTTATCTGAAACGTGCTGCCGCTTTGCTGTTCCATCCCGACCCGGAAAAGTATGTGACCGGGGCTTTCGTGAAGGTAGGCTTCTTTCGTGAAGGCATGGATTTGGTGTATCAGGACGAAGTGCATGGCAATCTGTTCCAACAAATCGTGAAACTGATGGACTTGCTGTGTACCAAGTACATGAAAGCCATCATTACCTACGAAGGCATCCAACGGATAGAAACCTTGCCCATGCCCCGTGAGGCTCTACGTGAAGCGTTATTGAATGCTTGCATCAACAAAGATTATGCAGAACCTTCTCCCATCCAAATCCGCGTGTATGAAAACAAGCTGGAGATAATAAACGGTGGAGTATTGCCCGAAGGATGGACGGTGGAAACCTTATTGTCCTCACATCGAAGCATGCCTTACAACCCGGATATTGCCAATACGTTCTTCCGTGTAGGTGAGATTGAAGCATGGGGACGCGGTATTGAGCGCATTATCACGGCTTGTAAGAATGACGGATTCTCCACGCCGGACTTCCGCTATGACGCTTCGGGTATCTGGACAACATTCAAGTTTGAGTATCCGGAAAGAGCTATTATTCAAAGCGGGCCAGAAACGACCCAAAAGAGTGACCAGAAAACGACCAGAAAGCGACCAAAGCAGACAGGAAGATGCTATTATTGAACTTCTTAAAGAGAATCCCTACATTTCAAGAAAAGAGATTTCTGGTCGATTGGGACTACATGACAGCAGTGTGAAAAGGCGATTAGCTTCACTTCAAGAGAAAGGAACAATTAAGCGTGTAGGACCGGATAAAGGTGGTCATTGGGAAGTCCAAAAAGGATTTTGAACCAAGGTGGAGAAGTTTTCATGATTACATGCCTGACTTTCAAAAGAAAGTTGTATATTTGTTGTCAATAAAGGAAACCTCCACGCAATCTGACGCAGAACGCTGCAACAATCCGGTGGAGCAATAGCGGGAGATTATACTACTTGCTGAATCATAAATCAAAGATATTCAGCCACTTGGAGGAATAGTTCGATTCCTGGTGGCACCACTTTTTAAGAAGGCAAAGCGATGTAAATCCCTGAATTTCAAAGAAGTTCAGGGATTTTTCTTTTCCAAGAGTAAGCAAAATTAGTGGGATTGAAGCAAACTATTCGCCGGCTCTTTTAATAAGTCCTGTGTATGAACCGTTTATCCGCTATAGAGCCGAAGAGAAGGGGACGATAGTGCTGACGGTCAAGCGTTCAGAACTAAGCATTTCTGAACCTCTCAAACGCTTGGGCATTCCCAGACGCTCCTTGTATAAAGGTATGAAAATATACCGAAGGTGGTTTGGAAGCTCTTCGTGACAGCCATCGACAGGGCCACAAAACATGGAACCGCATACCCGATGATGTGCGCCAAATGGTGGTGGAGCTTTCTTTGGCGCATCCGGAGCTTACCCCAAGGGAATTCTCCGTTCTGCTTTTGGTGGAGAGTGAGATTTTTGTCTCAGAATCGAGTTTTTATCGTATTCTGCGTCAAAGAGGACTCTTGGAGAGGACGGAACACAGTTTTGTCTATGCCGCCGATGAGTTTCGCCATAAGACTCGGTTTGCCAATGAGATGTGGCAGACCGACTTTACCTACTTCAAGGTCAAGGGCTGAGGATTGTTATTATCTTTCCACGGTGATGGACTATTACAGCCGGTATATCATCCATTGGGAGCTATGTTCGAGTATGACCGGTGAGGATGATTCAAGAACAATAGGCAGGGCTATGAAGAATGCCGGACTGACTGCTCATAATCCTCCTAAACTCCTGTCAGACAATTGACCATGTTATATAGATTCTTGGCTTAAGAGTTATCTCGGCAGCGAATATAATATCAAGCATATTCACGGCCCCCATTGCATCCACAGACTCAAGGAAAGAAAGAACGCTATCACAGGTCGATGAAGAATTTAGTAAAACTCAACCATTACTTCTGCCCCTCCGCAAAGGAAAAGTCCATTGATAAATAATAAGAGAAATCAAAAAGCAAAAATCAAAAATAGAATTTATCTGAATAAGAAAGAGCAACTATCAAAATAAATAACTACATTTGCAACAGTGAACTTTGGTTTGACAACGTACACTCAATAGTATGAATTTCATATCTTTCATAATAGATTACATATGGTATGTTGGAGAAAAAATACATCTTCAAGAACAAAATCCAGGAGACGGCAATATGATGATTGCAATAACTTGGTATTGTACATTGTTTTTCCCTTTACTATCCATTACTAACAGATTACATATTTATCCGATAATACAAATCATTTTTTCTATAATTCTTATATTATTCCCATTTATTTTCTGTCGATTAAGATATACCCAAGAATATAAGAAAGTAATTTTTGCTGAATATAAAAACACAAAAATAGGACATCGTTTATTTATGATATGGGGAGGATTAATTATTATAGTAGCAATTGAAACTTTTCTTTTTATAAAATTGGGGTGGTGGAATGTCATAAAATAACTCGCGATTAGAATCAGCAATGACGTCTTATTATTCACTTTTTTAGACGCTGTCCAAAATTTGTGTAAATGGGAACAGGATTTTGGACAGTGTCGTATTCGACAGTACCGTTTGGACAAGCTCTCTTTTAGGTGTAGACATTTAAACTAACTACTCTTCTTTCTTCGGCAGCAACTCTATTTTCTTCTCATTGTCAGTAAGCAAATAATACGCAATAAATATGAGTTCATTTGTAGTGGAGGCATTATCAAAATGTGCAATGGGTTGATTCTTGGGCTCGTAGAATACATCCCCTGCGTTCATATATTGAGAAGCCTGACCGTCTATCTGAAACAACAAGTTTCCCGAGACAATCAACCCGACAACCGGACAAGGATGCAAATGGTAATCAGCTTTTCCTCCTTTCGGAATGACAATTCTTTCTACTATGATATTGGATAGAGTATGCTTCTCGTTCAAATGGAGAGAAAGAAGATTTTTCCTCGTAACTATATTTGTATTTGTCGTTCCGCAACTATATAAGAGTAATGCAAATACAGATAAAATAATTTTGTTCATATCTTTTTTGCTGCAAAGGTAGGCATAGAAAAGACATAAACTCATTGACCTATGTTAAGGGATTTAATTCGACTCAAAGATTCAGCCCTAATTCCTAAATAAGACGCAATATGATATTGCGAAACATGTTGTTCTATATTGGGATAGGTTTTCAAAAGTAGTTTATACCGGTTGTAGGCATCGTCAGTCAACATAGCCGTTTCCTTACGGCAAAAAAAGCGGAGAAAAGAAAGCAGAAACAACCCTCGATTTAAAGTAGTTTTTACGGCTCTCTTATTTATTCAAAATAATTATCACAATCATCAACAGCTTCTTTTAATACAGGCAATTTTTTATATCCAATTCTTTTAGGTGATTATATACGACAATACCCTAAATTTTGCAATAACAAACTTCTTTTCATTTTCAGAGCGATATTTGCAATAAATTTAGGGTATTCCGATGTGTTATATAGGTGATAACGGTGGGGGATTCCAGTTATTATTAGAGAAAATGTAGTTGATATGAAATTTAAGTATTCTTATCTTTTTCTATCAGATTGTCATAGTGCGATTGGTATTCTTCCTCAGAGAAACCCTCAGAGAAATTTCTTGAGTGCATTAATACACGCAAATACTCTTGAAACATTATTTCCTGACGACTCATTTGTGAACCAAAATACTTTGGAGAATAAAAACGGTCAATTTCGGTCTGCTTTAGATTTTTATAGCCAAGAGACATTGCTATCTCAGACAACAAATCAAGAAGGAAAGCATTGTTATTCTGAAAATGCGGCGATTTTTCATTCAGACTATCAAGATACTCTCTCCAAGCGTGTCTAACGCCATTGTTCTCCTGAAACACTACATCAATAGTATTAAGAGCGTCAACCCATTCTTTTGTTATTGGATTAGACTTCCTATTAGCCATTAGAGTTAGAAAAAGGCTCATTTGTGCGTCTTTTTTAGCCTTTCTATTTTGATATTTAATGCCTATAAACCAGACGATTATAGGTATTATAGCAACAGCTATGATTTGTCCTATTCCAGTTACTAATTGTATTATTTCCACATTGCTCATATAACTACATCTTTAAGGTATTGCAAATATAGCAAATTTTATTCAACGTCACAAGACAATAAGTCTTTTATTTATAGCACTATAATCGATTTATTTACCCGCAAGGTTTACTAAAAGAAATAATATGGAAAAACTAACACTTGAACTCGTGGAAAGTAGATTACAAGAACTTTCCAAAGAGCATAAACTTGATATTATGGACGAAAAGCTATTAGTGTTATATTGTAAGAAGTACGGAAGCCTTACCAATGAAATAGCAGATATTCTATGCCCACGATACGGCTTCCGTGGCATTTATCCAACTCCTAAAAATGAAAACAATGAAAGCGTACTCTAATTCGCAGGAATTGCGAAAAGAACTTCAACAAATTGCAGATGGTCTTAATTTGCCACTCAACGATGAAAGGGTTGGTTTAACTTGGACTGGAAGCGGAAAGTCTTTTTACGCCACAAGTCTATAAAGAAGTATTGGAACCACTATATTTCAAAAAGGGGCAAAAGAAAGATACATCTTGTGAAACAAACAATACCCTTACCATAGAAATAATGGAGCAACGTCTGCTTCAAATTGCAGATGAATTAGGTATTGATGTTATGGAGTGGCGTGTCATTGAAGAATATCTGAAAAGGTATGAAAACAAATTTCCCCGTGTAATTGCACGAGAAGTCTTGTCGCTGTATTTCGATTACAATGATGATGATTGTATTCCTATAAACCCCAAAAGGAAAAGGGTTGGTGACGGCTTTTATTCTTATTGAAAGAAATAGCCGCCTTCGTTTTTCAGCAAAGTTTATTAGAAGAAAAGTGATATGAATAAAAAAGAAGTGAAGCAATTCCTTGAACGTCTGCACAACATTGCAAAGGAATTAAACAAACCATTAGACGCACCTGACGTTATCGTGGCATATGATAAAAAGTATGGCGGATATTCTATTGAATTATCCGACACAATAGTGCGTCCAATCTATTTTCCGAAAGAAAGTACAAAGGAAATTTCACCATTATAGTCTGCGGTTAATATCCCAGTTCATTATATAGGTCATCATATTCTTGCTTGCGTTCAAGCGGTACATCCTTTTCGTCAATGAAGATAGTTTCATCCAGCCATGCGGAATGTCGCTTTTTATCTTCTGGTAGATAATATTCTATAAGTCCATTGCCACCTAACAAATGCACCTTAAAAATGATATTAGGTTCATTCTTCTTAAATCCCCACTTTTTATTTTCTTCCATAGCCATTCTGATTTATTATTTGCAAAGCTACAAAATTCACTCGAAAAAGTGCCATACTTTTCTGTTAAGTATATTTAACTTATCAACAAAACTCATTTGATAACAGCAAGTTAGCAACGTGCCACGCCATAGCCACCCCGAAAATCCACAGTTTTAGGGCGTTTTTTGCTCCCAAAGAAAAACTCACCAAAGTTATGTATAGCAAAGAATAAACTTTGCTATTATGGAGAAGGCTAAAAATAAGACTATTGGTGAGTTCACGTCATTACTGGACTTACTGCAAGCATTCCCGACAGAGGAAAGCTGTATTGCATACCTTGAAAAACAACTTTGGGGTGACGGTGAGCCAGTATCACCCTATGACTCGGCATCAAAAGTTTACCGCCGTGGCGATGGTATGTACCGTTGCAAGAATACAGGCAAGAATTTCAATATACGGATAGGAACAATATTTGAGGGTTCAAAAGTACCGTTGCGCAAATGGTTTGTGGCAATCTATCTTATCACGACAGAACCAAAGGGCATACCATCTATTTGTTTGGCAAAGCATCTTCATGTGACGCAAAAGACGGCCTGGTATATGAGCCAGCGCATCCGTGAGGCTTTCAATATTGCTCTTGAAGAGAAACTTGACGGTGAAGTAGAATTGGACGAAACCTTTGTAGGTGGCAAGAATAAAAACCGCCATAAGAACAAAAGGGTAAAAAATTCGCAGGGCAGGAGTTTCAAAGATAAAGTTCCCGTCATGGGTATGTTGCAGCGTGGCGGAAAGTTGGTTTGCGAGGTTGTACGCAACACTTCTTATAAATCCCTTACCGTTCCTATCCTTCGTAACGTAAAGCGCACTGCAACGCTTTATTCAGATGAATGGCAAGGATATAAGACAGTCCATAAACTGTACAAACATTACATTGTTGACCACGGTCACGGACAATATGTAAACGGCAATGCTTATACAAATAATATCGAAGGATTTTGGAGCATATTGAAACGTGGTCTTACTGGAATATATAACCATACAAGCAAGAAACACCTCCAAAGATATGTAAATGAGTTCTGTTTCCGTTATAATTATCGTGGAATGGATGGTAAAGAAAGATTTAATTGCTTACTTTGCAATTCAAAACATCGTATAACATACAATGAACTGACAAAATGAAAAAGAGTAACAAAGGAATGAGCGTGGAGGAACTTCAAAAAGCACTGGATATTGAAATTCGTCCAGCCGAAGAATTGAAACGCCCTGTGGCGCATCCCGAAAGGTTTGATTTCTTTATGAAATATGCTGTAAAGAAGAAAAACAGAAATAGTGGCAGAGGGCATAAATAAAGCATTGTAGGCTGTCTATGTTGTATTCTGTCAGCCATAGCTAATTCATCTTTTGATTTATGTTTCTATAATACTTGTCTAATTCAAAATAAAAAACTCCCATAGCTCAAAATATCCTCATTGAAAAGACATTCATAGCTATGAGAGAAAATACGTGTTATCTTAAAAAAATCTCAATACCTTGTTGCTTATTATATTTTACAAACTCTTCAATGATTGTTCTCTTGTATAATCATGCCACATACCATATTCATCATAGTACACCGTTGGATTTATCCAAAGTATAATGTCTGTGGTACGCTCACCATATAGCATTTGCATACCATAAGCCTTTGCCATCCCCGTAGCACGTTTCTTTATGCTTTGTATGTCACGATTACTGAAGCCACTGGGTATGTTTACCACAAGTGGCGTAGTCACGCTTTCCCTTCCGAACGTCAGTGTGGCATCGGTATATGTCTGCATCTTACCACCACGGTGTACTCCATCTTTGAGGTCAGCTTCAATATCTCCAAACTCTTCTTTCAACGCACGTATAATAGCCTGTACAGCCTTGTTTCGTGCCCTACTGCCATTTACAATGTCTTCGGGTGATAAGAGTAGGCTCTTAGCCTTACGGCTGGCAGATAATGCCTGCTCCGTGACTTTACCTTTATTACGCAATTCTTTCTTCTTATACAAAAGCACCTGCTTCATCTGCAACAGACGTTCATCTGTTGGGTCATAAATCAACCGTTTCTGAATATTCTGCATTTGCAGGTCAATCCATGTTTCGGTTACATTGCCGTTAGCCAGCTGTTGCTTGTAGGTTTCAACCTCTGGATAAAGTGCATCTGTATCACCGCCATTAGCATCCAGCGGTTGGGATTGCGCAGCCTTCTCTATCTCTGATTCCACAGAAGGGGTTGAGCCGTAGAAAATGCCCTTATTGATTTGCTCCTCCCTTGCCTTGCGTGCCGCCTCAATGCGTTCGGCAGTACGCAGGTTGTCTTGAAATAGTATGTTGTTCATATCTTGATATGTTTTTAATCTTCTTTGTACATGATTTCTTCGGGTGTCCTTGCATTGTCCAAATCATCCTTGTATGTCAATGCAATATCAATGGCTTCCGAAAGAGTGGTTGTTTCCGTTTCCCCTCCTTCTTCATGTTCAGTGTCAATAGGAAATTTGCTGACCAAATAACCATCTTCTGTTTTGCTGATAACAATGTCGCCATTCTCTTGATTGGTTATGTAGGAGTTTGCCACATCCTCAACCCCGACATATTCCTTTTGGTCTTGCTCATTGAACTTGCGCAGTTTCAGCACACGCATCTTATACATGTCGGACTTGTCGGCAAGTGTCTTGTCTTTCTTCTTGGACTTGCCTGCCGTATCACCATCCTTTGCTTTTTGGAAATATGCGTTGTCATCGCCAAACGCTTTTGCCATCTGTTCAATTTGACGCTTTCGGTGATTTTCTGTATCATCTAACCAGCTCATATCTGTTTTTGCCTTATTCGTTACACATTGAATATTTTGACGGCTTCGCTGCCTTGAAGACTGTCGAACATGGCTACGTTTATAGGATATACGGCTTCCTGCGCAGAAAGTTTTTACTTTTGACCCAATTAAATATGATTGCAATTACCCTATAACTGGGTGGAATGAGAATAGCATGACCTTTTGTTATTGAAGTACAAAATTGATATTGAGTAGCCAATAATCCTTAAATCACAAGAGTTTACCAATGTTGCCTGTTATAAGGTGGATATAAAAGAAAGGGTTGAAGATATGGACTATTCAAATCAAAGATGCGATGAGATATATAGATGTCTTTATAAAAAGCTACTACGAGCTGACCGACAAGGGCTGGCAAGTAGTGGCTTTATATAAGCGTATTTACATCTAAAATAGAATAGTCCAAAATCTTCAACTCTTTCTTAATCTCTATAACTGAAAGCAACCGATATGACACTACAAATAAATAAACGACATGAAACAGTCTGTAAAACAGCTTATCAAAAGCCACAAGATACTGGTTAAATTAGGCAAACTCTGTTACCATGCTGACGTTAATGGCAAGGCGCAGCATAGTATAGGGTTTCGCCTAATACCCAAACATAAATAATTGTAGTGCTTATCGGTTGCTTTGTTTGAAATCTCTCGTATGATTTATAACTGTAATGAAGAATGTTCATTTGTTCAACTTCCTCTCACTATCGGCAAAGGCAAGTTCTTTATACATATCATCCGACCATCCTTCCTTGCGCTCTACAAGATTGTCTATGACGCTTCCAAGTTCTTCGCAATAAACTTCCTCACGAACTTTTATAACTTTGCTTTTATCGGCTGAAAGCAACGTGACCACATAACAATCCCTGCCTTCGTCCAAACTGATATATACCCAACCTTTGTGCAAAACACCACTTACACACAAGGCAAGTGTGGATCTGTCTTGATAAACCGTAGCAATACGTTTTGATATACCCCAAGACATTACCACATCCGTTGTCACGCCGCACCGTATCTGACGGTTGATTTCATTGGCGATTTTCATTAGAAATTCTTGCTTCATATATGTGTTACTTTTAATAGTTATTTCACATATAGAAACTTTGGAATGGGATTTATTAGTAAAGCAAAGTGGTGCTTATGGAAAGCATTATCGGTATTGGCAAAAAATAAGGGCAAGAAATAAATCCTGCCCAGTTTCAATCTTCTTCTGAATAAACATATCCTTGCAATTCGACATTAAACATCTTCGCAAGTATATAGTTGAAGAAGTCAAGAGTTTCAGCGTCAAGCTGAGATTGTAATTTATCCATTTCCATAATCTTTTGTTTTTTAGGTTTTTTATTTAGCAATACAAAATTACAACGAAGATATGGAAACTAAAAATGGGAGCAATCCGTGAGGACACTCCCATTTTCAATATTCCCAAGTAAAACAAGACGTTTTCCAGCCTTTATTAAATTATCATAATTCTTACCTTACTACGGATATTCATTCACATTAGGCATATTCTTTCGATAGGAATCATTGTCAGAGTGCGGCTGATATATTTGTTCATTTCTTCTCATATCCTCCAACACTTTGCGTGTCAATTCTTCATCTTTCCGCTTTTCAGGAAGGATTGCGATGCAGTAAATTACGACTACGATAATAGGGATGGAGAATATGGTCCACAAGACTTTCGACATCGTGTCGCTTTCCTTGTATTCACCTTGATTGATGGTTCGGGAACAAACCAAGAGAAGAAAACCTAATATACCATAGAAACATGATAAGAAAAACCAATTCCAAGCATTCCTGCCACGCCTTGTAGCCAGTACAGCGGAAAGTATAGCCCACAACAGATTAAACACTGCGAATAGCAACCAAATCAATGTAAGGCTAATACCACCTATGCCCAATAGAGCTAAAATACCTTTGATAATTTCCATGATTCTATCTTTTACTTACGTTTGACAAATTTCTGTTCATTAAACAGCATATAAACGCCCTCGCTTTCTAAAAGACATATGCCGTATGCTTCACTTGCAAAATTGTATTCCATGCCGTCAGAGCTGATATAGTATGAGAAGTCATTTTCGTATGATGATACATCAGCAAACCTTTCAGGATGTTTTTGATACTCCCTTTCTATTTTGTTACAGCGCAATAGATATTTTTGGTCTTGTTCTTCAAAAGCATTTTCTGGTAATAGACATGTCTGATAGTTCAGTCTTGTTTTTGTTCCATATTCATTTAAAGTTATTTCAAAAATGTGCGGCAATATTACTTTGTCAGAAAAGTCACATTCCAATATACGCTCATATGCAAATACCTCGATACTTTTCTTTCCTTTAAGTCCTTTTAATTCGGGACTATTGTTAAGTGCGCCTGTCAATTGGGATTTCAAGCCTTGAAAATCATTGCATCTAAAAGCAAGTTGCTTGTAATTGCCTTCATTCCAAAGTACATGCCAAAAATTCAATCGTTTATCCTTTTGAATATTAAACTCCAATGTCTTATTGAAGTTGTGCTGATGTTGTTTGCGGCTTTCCTTAATTATGATGTCTACCATACTGTTTACAGGTATCTGTTCATCCCCAATTTTTACTTTTCCAACTTCAAAAGCATTATATCCTTTTATATAGTCGTTATATATTCTTTTCTCTATATTCGTAAACTCCAACGTATCATTGGGATTTTGCAATGATATATAACCTTCTTTATTTACATTACAATCATATAAATAAAACACCTCATCATTTTTAGGATTATCGGATAGCAACATTGATATGGCTATCAAATCTATATTTATTTTGGGTTGTTCGGAAAGTTGTTTGGGCGTAAATGCACCGTTTTCTTCAATGAGTTTCAAATACTCCCTTTCTTTCTCTTTTCTACGCTGTTCTGCTATAGCGGCTCTTCGTTCATCGTCTTTTTTCCATTCGGCTTGTACCGTATCTATCTCCTTAAAGGTGAATCCCATGCTTTTCAATGTTCCATATCCCATAACCGTACCATATCGGTAGTAAATAGCCAAAAGGAATTTTTCTGCGCAGTCCAAATGTTTGTCAAGTGTGTAGATTGTTTCATCAAGCTCCATACTTGAAACTATTTCGTTTGCATCTGCAAATATTGCCGTGGCAAGGTCATTATACTGACAAAAATAGGTTATCTTCCTTGCCATTGAAGCGGTAACGTAGGATTGTTTTCCTTCCGTGGGCTGTGCCGTAATTCTTCCTACCGACAAGGATAGCAGGAATGTGGCGGTTAATAACAAAAGTTTCATTCTCATTTTGGCGATTTTTTCGAGTTTAACTCTGTAGCAGCCAGTGAGAGTTTTAAATTTTTGTTAATAACAGTTTATATATAAAGGAAGTGGGCTGCCTACCGTGCATACCCGAAAGCATCGCCAAACGCTTGTACAAACGCACAGTAGGGCAACCCACTTGATATGAGCTGTCCTCTGTGCCTCGTTGTACTTCTTAAATTGGCGATTTATCGAGTATAAGGCACTTCCTATTTGTTTCCGCAATGTCTGTCCCCGAAAGGACTGTGCAAAGGTACGAAAGTTATTTGAAAGTTCCTATAAGTCAGATAGGATTTGTATCTTGTATAAGAATTGCTGTGCCATTATGACAGATGTTTTGTTTTGGCATAGATGTTGTATTTTCAATAAGTAGGATAACATTTCTTTTTTTTGACAAGAGTTGATTCCACAGGCTTTTATAGATTTTCTCCCCTGCAAACTGAGAATAAGAGTTTATAAATAAACAGCCCGCATACCTGTTTTTTTGAAGGGCAATAGGTATGCGAGCCGTCCATGTAAAACGGTAGCTTGGGAATGCTATCACAGAGCGGAAAGGAGGTTTTTATGCAATACTATGCAAACCTGAGAGGTAATTCTCCAATCGTAGGCTATGAGATTGAACCAACACGCATATATGTTACGTTCAAAGGAGGGAAAACCTATTCTTATAGCTACGCAAGTGCAGGAGCAAGTAATGTAGAGCAAATGAAGCGTCTTGCGCATTCTGGTGCAGGATTGAGTGCTTTCATTACACGCAATGTTCGCTATGCTTACGAGAGATAACCCCTTTCGAGGCTGTCTCAAATAAACTTTGAGACGGCCTCCTTTTCTTTATAACGTTGCAAATATAACGACTAATAACTGGATATATTACATCTGTTTTCAAAATTTAATTCAATAACACTATTACTTAATCGTTTTGTCTATCGCAGCGTCATTGCTTTATCTAACCTTGCTGCTTATTGCTCCACCGTACATTAAACAAAGAAAGGAACATCTTTCACGGATATTCCTTTCGTAGTTCGTTCATTTTTCATACCTTTGCAATCGCAGAACCACCAATTTTGCAATCGTAAATGCCATCGTATTTAATCACCTTAAAAACAGAGCGAATATGAAACAGAACGATTTGCAAGAGCTGCATTTAACAGCATCTTCGAATAACCTTATAACTGCTATTTTTAATTCAACCATTACTGGTATAATCCAAGAAGATGACAAAGAACAGTATTATGCCCATTTAGCCAAAGAAGCAAGGGCATGGAACAAATACTTTGCCATACTTCGACATCGCTATTCTTAACTTTGTTGCATTTAGGCAGACCACTTGAGTTGTAGTGCCACGCCCCACCGTTATCCTTACCACTACAGCCCCGAAAAGAGCGTAGCATACCCAAACTTCGCCACGTAATCACCTCAGAGGCAGGAAGGTTTGCCGTGGCAAAATTTAGGGTATTGTCGTATATAGTCACCTTCTTTTAATTCCTGATTTTTTTATTTGCTTAAAAATTTCATCATTCACAATAATACCTGTTAAAGCGCTTGGAAATAAAGTGGGATTGGGGATAGATTTATCCACAATATACCAACTATTTAATGGCAAAGGAAAATATAAAACTGCTCCACATTTATCACATATTTTACACGTTGATTCTTTGTCTCCTCTTACAAAAGTTGAAACTTTTGGGACTACAGAGATGTATTCTTTGGATACGCTTTTATTTACATCATAAACCTTTCCTACAAAATATACATTCTCAATATTTTGCAAGCCCAGTAATGAAACAATATCTTTATGTAACATTCCAATAAATGTACCTCTTGCGTAGGTAATTGGAGCAAAACTCTTTTTTATTTTCTCATTTAGAAATACATCAATTGCTGTATGTTTAATGATATTCCAACAATCACACATTATTTTCTCTTGTTTCAATTGCTCTATCCAACTGTCGTCTCCTTCGGGAGCATTTTGTGTGGGGTCGCTAATTTGATAGAATACTTTTTCCATTATGGATGTACTTTAAAACTTCCGTTTATTATTTTTCCCAAAATTTACTCGTTATATCCGTTCCGTGCTTAAAATCAATTTCTCGAGCAGCATCTAACACTGCATCAAATGCTTTTCGTTGAGAGCCTGGATTACTTGCCATATATCTATCCCAAAGTGCAGCACTTCCTTTAGGACCTCTATCTGGTAATGGCAAACCGTGTTGCTTTAGTTTCTGATTAAGTAAACTATGAAATTCTTTGTGTATATCTTTTGGGAGTTTGCTAAAAAATTGTTTTTTATTACCTCCTAAAAATTTTGGAATCGGTTGGTGGTTTTGTGGCTTAGATTTAACTTTACAATCCAATCCAAATGGGTCAATCTGTGTATTACTATCAAACACATACCCATACAGGGTTGGATTACCGCCCGCTAACCCTATCGGGTCTTGACTTATATATGTGCCTGTACTTGGGTCGTAGTACCTGAATCGGTTGTATGCCAACTCGGTCTCGTAGTCATAATACTGACCTTGGAAGAGGAAAGGAACCGTTACGTTTTTATAGTAGGAAGTCCTTCTATGGCATTCCTCCTTGATAATCTTCCCGTTCATATCAAGCCGTCTGTAACATACTTCCTCGCCGTTCTCATCGTACATCTCAGTAGGGGTACCCAAATGGTCTGTCATGATGGAATAGGTATGACCGTCCTGCATCAATGCCAAAGGTACAAAATCTTCTTCCTAAAAGAGTAATTTCTTTGAAACCTTTTGTATAAACTTAAAAGCCATTCCTACCACACAATTTCAAGATTAAAATAGAAGATAGTTTATATGTTAAGCTTATTTGGAAGATTACGAACATCTGATAATCTATTAAACAATAAAAAGATAGCATCATCTATTTCACTTATATAGTCCAATAAATCATGCTCTTTTATATTACATACTACATATCTATCTGCTTTATTGAAAAAACTTACTGCCAAAATCAGAGAAATTCTATTTATTTGAAATATATCTTTCAACAGCCCATTTATTTCTATACCACAAAGTTCTTTTATATCACAAGCACACAAAACTTTAAGTGAACGCAATACATCTTGAAATTTCTTTTTATTAAACCGATGTTTATAAGATAGTTTAAATAAAAAAGAAACTTCTTCTAAGCTTGCATTATTGTGAATTATTTTTACAGCTTTTACAGGTGATATAGTTCTACCCTCTATATCCAGGTTCTTTTCTTTTTTTTGCTTTTTCACTTTTTCTGTCATTATAAGTACCATAGAGATTAAACACCCCTTTAGAAACATCATTCTTACTAAAAGTTTCAATATGATCTTTATGTAAGTTATCTAAATAATAATAGTCTCCTTTTTGAAATTTCACACCATCTAATTCAACCTTTTTAGTTATTTTATAAATTGTAGCTCCTTGGTACGATGATTTTGTTCGAACTGATGAATCAGCAAGCTTTTCTACCGGGAATAACCCCAAAACATCTATCCAAGTATTTGTGTTTTTGACGTAATCATACAAACGAAAACCACCCAATAATCCAATCGGGTCCTGTGAGATATAACATCCCATAGCAGGAGAATAATACCTGAATCGGTTGTATGCCAACTCGGTCTCATAGTCATTGTACTGCCCTTGGAAGAGGAACGGTACTGTAACGTTCTTATAGTAGGAAGTCCTTCTATGGAATTCCTCCTTGATAATTTTCTCGTTCATATCAGGTCATTTGTACCAGACTTCCCCACATTCTCATCGAACATCTGTAATCGAGACATAAGCTGCTTTTTCAGACTTTCGGTTATGCACTGTTCATAAATATTGATTTTTGAGCATGATATTCTTATTTCCGTTCCACAAAAGAATAAAAATCTATAGTTATAGATGTCCTTATCCTTTACAGCAAATTCATGGATAAGAAGTGACGTTAATTTATCAGGAACAGCATTCATTACCAACTTTGAAATCTCCTTAAATACAAATTTGTATGTCCTATCATAATAAGGAGACACCCAAAGAATACATATCCCATTTTTGCGGAATTGAATACTAATTAGCTGAGCATCATATAATGTATCTTTTCCATAAAATACATATCTCTTCTCATCAGTAACAAAATCTCTGATACCAATTGGTATAGAATCTTTTACCGATTCAATGTATTCCATATAATTATTAAAATTCCAAATGCCTTTATTTTTTCTAATTCTAAACATATTATTTATGATAAGTTTTCAGTTTCTTTTTTACATTTTCTGGCAGTTTGGGCATGTTATTCGTATCATGTCCATGCTTGTTCTTCCACACACCGTTAGAATCTATTATTCCAATTTCTGTTATTTTTCCATTTCTACATTCCTTATAAATATGTATTTCAAAATCGGCTTCTCCTCCTTTTCCATTGAACGAATCTTTTCTTGCTCTATATCCATCTCCTAATATTATTGGTGCAATTCGTTTGTTGTTATCCTTCTTTAATCCAAAAACATCCAGCCAATAATTTGTATTCTTAACATATCCATACAGCGTTGGATTGTTCCCAGCTAATCCTATCGGATCCTGTGAGATATAACATCCCATAGCAGAGGAATAGTACCTGAAACGGTTGTATGCCAACTCGGTCTCATAGTCATAATACTGACCTTGGAAGAGGAACGGCACCGTCACGTTCTTATAGTAGGAAGTCCTTCTATGGCATTCCTCCTTGATAATCTTCCCGTTCATATCAAGCTGTCTGTACCAGACTTCCTCACCGTTCTCATCGTACATCTCCGTAGGGGTACCCAAATGGTCGGTCATGATGGAATAAGTATGACCGTCCTGCAACAAAGCCAACGGTACAAAGCTGTTTTCTTCAAAAATCCATGTCTTGAAGTCTTCCTCATAAGGTTTCCAGCCCTTGTCCTCATAACGTTGTCCGCTCGTCCATTCGTGCAGCGGTACGTTCCCGTTCCACAGCCAGTTGGTCCGATCAGATGCCGATTTGCTCAGTCATCTGCCAAGGGCATCATAAGTGAACTCCACCCAATGCCCGTGTCTGTCGGGACGCTGCACGCCCGCAAGACTTCCGTTTTGGTTCTTAAGAATGCGATTTCTTGCCATGGCAAAGCCTGAACAAGTTCCGCTTTGCTCATTTGGCTTAACGAAATCGTTCCATGCGTACTTCCAGTGCTCACGCTTGGCATCCCACCATTTGCCGCTTCCTTTGTAGCGTTCCACGAGGTTGCCGTCCTTGTCGTAGCCGTAACGCCATTCTCCGTCCGTTTCCATCCGGCTGCCTTCAATCTTTTCCTTGGAGGCGCAAGTATTGGCGGAAAGCAAACAAAGGAAAAATGCCATGTGCAGCATCCACAGCAAGTGCCAACCCAGCCGTGGGTGGGTCAAGGTGTCGGTGCGCTGCGTAATAACGGCTCTGCTCATGGATTGTTTAGGCTAATGTTGTGATTGCAAATATAAGTTTATTCAGGCAATTTGCTATTTAAAATCTGTATAATTGTAATTTCTGAATTGCATTTGGCATCAAAACGACCACTATAGTTTTAAGATTGAAGAGCCCGGCATGTTTGTATTCTACTTACGTTGCCTTATAGATTGCCCCGTTTGCTTCTTCTCATAGCCGTCTATGCTATTCCGCAATCACGTGCTTCTGCCTTGGTAGTCCAACTCAAGCCCGATGTTGATAAGACCAAGCCAGCTTCAGGGGGCATTCGCCAAGCAGGGTAGTGGACAATGTATTTTCACAGGTAAATCTTGCCGTCATGGCGACGAAGGTTGTGGATGGATGATTCACGGGTGTCGTGGCGGCATGAAATAAGGCCGTGGCACACCTCTGCACCACGCTCATTGCCTATATGGTGGTAGGGGTGTCCCGGCCCTGCGGCTTCCTGTCAGATGCTTATGGTTCGGTCGATGCCTATGTCTTGAATGAACTGTTTGTCGTGGCTTACAATGAGCAGCGTTCCGGTATAGGTACTCAGTGTGGCGGCCAGCACATTCATGCTTGATATGTCGATGTTGTTGGTAGGCTCGTCTGCGATTATCATGTCAGGGGCATCCTCGCATACAAGCAGGAAGCATAATGCCAGTTTCATTCTTTCGCCGCCGCTTAGAAAGGCGCATTTCTTGTTCCACGACGCCGCCGTCAGCGAGAAACGGTTCAATAGCATTTTCAGTTCGTGCTCAGGTCTCTTTCCGTTGTAAGCCTCAAGCTGTGTGTAAACAGTCTGTTTGTAATCAATCAAAGAATACTCCTGGTCGAGGCATACAATGTTTAGCGTTTGGCTTCGGCGCACATTGCCGCTTGTGGGATTCAATGCGCCGGTCAACAGTTTTATCAAGGTGCTTTTGCCGCATCCGTTGTCACCCCGGAGCCATACGCGCTCGCCGCTGTATAAGGATATGCTCAATGGCGAGCGTTGCCACAATGGTTCCCGGCCGGGATATCCGAATGTTACGTCTGTTGTTTCCACCAACAGTTTGTTGGCTGGCATGGTAGGGTTGCCAATGTCCAGTTTCATTTCTGGCAGTTTGTGCAGTTCGGTTTGTGCCGCGTTAAGGTCCTGCTTCATGGCCGCCAGCTTTTTCTGTTGCATCTTGTTGAGCCTTGACGCCGAGGCCTCCGATTTGTCGCGCATGTTGCCCATGGCTATTCGGGCCACGCATTTCTTCGCGCTTAGCTTCTCACCCCTTGATGCGTGCTTTTGTTGGCGCTCCATGGCCCGTTGTGCCGTCATCTCGGCTTTCTTCAGTTCCTTCTGCCGGTTTTGCAGGCGTGCGGCCTTGGCGGCGTTTTCTGCGTCAACCGTTTCCTTGTACATGTTGTAGCTCATGGGATAGTATTTCATCCCAGAGGCAGACATATCATAACGTGAATTCGACGAATTCAAAACAAAGCAAGCTGCGTGTCAAATGTACGTTGTACATTGAT
>OGYL01001210.1_pt1 | contig 20262 bp, 20 predicted proteins | sample 1576541 | NCBI WGS metagenome assembly OGYL01 (sample SAMEA3541551, study PRJEB24748) | human gut metagenome | biome: human gut; feature: human-associated habitat; material: faeces | place: China | collected 2012 | reverse complement strand
TACTATTATTAGCAAATATTCTTTACGGTTTCTATATATCTGCTTATATAATGCTCCATTGTAAAATGTTCTATGAACAAGTTTCGAAGTTTCTTAGCTTTGACTTTCAATATTCCATTTTCCAACTCATAAATCATTTTGTTGAATTGTGCTTCTTGGTCTTTTATGTCTCCATAGTTATACAAGAAAATACCATACTCCTCTCCGTACCTTTCGAAGAATTTGTTACCACCAGTTCTAGACATAAGAATAGGAATCCCCTCTCTCATGACTTCTAAAGTAACAAGATCAAAATACGTTTCCTTATTGGGCAAAATAAAAATATCCGATGAAGATACCAAACGATTACCATAGTTAATCCAACCTAACTCTTTCCAGTTTGGATGATCAAGTCTGGTTAATGGTTCCTCGTTTCCTGCTATAACAAACTCAAATCTACTATCTTTTGACAAGATATGCTCTGCAAAGAGTTTCAGTTGGTCGTAACCCTTAATTTCATTATGACGCCCCAAATAGCATATTAGATATTTAGAGGAATCTATACCTAATTCTTCTCTATCTAGCGGTTTTGAGATTGGTTTGTCAAGTATCGAACTCTCGCAATAAATGAATTTATCGGTATTGCAATCCTTATAATCTTTTATCTCTTTTTCTACATAATATGGTTCGAGTGCACCTTGCACAGGAAACATTATATAATCCGCTTTTTCCCATCCTTGTAATTCTTTCTTCAAAATTTGTTTTTTTATTAATCTTCGCAAAACAGACCACTTATAAACAATATTCTCTACATCCTCACATGCCTTTGGTTGCGGAGAATGCGTAGTCAGTATAATCTTACCTTCATAAGACCTAAGAAGTTCAGAAGCTCTATACAAATCTCCAGAATTATGAAAATGAATAGCGTCAAAATCATTCAGATTTATACCAGATATAGATTTTGCACTTAGTTTCTTATTCCAATACATTAAGCATCTGAAGGTGCGAAAATACCCCATAAGTGAGAGAATATCCAACTTATGTATTTTCTTCATCAAGTCCTTATGGTTAGTATTTACAGACCTATCAACATTAGGAATGCCTAAATCATCCTTCAAAAAATGTATTTCTGCATCTTTAGTTGGATGCTTCAAAAGGTATTCTCTAATATTGTATAAATATCCAGCAGGACCTCCAGAGTTTTTTAATACATAGTTCAAATCCCATATCAACACTTTTTTCATATACTCAAATATTTTCAATATTCAACACTTGCTCAATCACAGGAGCCATATCAAAATATCTATACTGGCCAAGGCGACCGCCAAAGATAACGCCTTCTTCTTTTTCAGCTAACTTGCGATACTCTTTAGCAAGGGCATTGTTGCGGTCATCGTTTACAGGATAGTATGGTTCCATACCTTCCTCGTATTCGGTTGAATACTCTTCGCTAACAACAGTCTTTGGACAATCATAAACTTCCTGACCAAACATCTCAAAGTGCTTGTGTTCAATGACGCGAGTATAAAGTTCATCGTGACTGGTATAGTTCACAACGGCATTACCTTGGTAGTTAGGTGTATTTTCTACACGAGTCTTGAAGTTGACGGTACGCCAATCAAGCTTACCTAACTTATAGTCGAAGTACTCATCTAAAGCACCAGTATAAACAAGCTTGCTAGCATAGTTCTTCCAATCCTTGTACTCTGAATTGAAGAAATTGACCCCAGTCTTGCATTCCACACCCTCAAGCAATCCTTCGATGAGTTTATTGTAGCCACCGATAGGAATACCTTGATAACAATCATTGAAGTAGTTGTTGTCAAAAATCATACGAACAGGCAGACGCTTGATGATAAATGTGGGAAGATCCTTACAGCTACGTCCCCACTGTTTCTCCGTGTATTCCTTGATGAGTTTGTAGAAAATATCCTTGCCTACAAGGCACAAAGCCTGCTCAGCAAGATTTTGAGGTTCGCGACCACCAAGAGCAGCTACGGCCTCTGACCTCTGATCATCAATCTTTTTCTTTGCCTGTATAGGTGTATGTACCTCAGGCCACATACGGTTGAAAGTATTCATATTGAAAGGTAAGTTGTACAACTCACCCTTGTAGTTAGCTACAGGACAGTTAGTGTAGCGGTTAAACTCAACGATAGAATTCACGAAGTCCCACACCTCCTTGTTGTTGGTGTGGAAGATATGCGCACCATACTTATGCACGTTTATGCCCTCAATGGACTCACAATATACATTGCCACCGAGATGAGGACGTTTTTCAATCACAAGCACTTTCTTCCCTGCTTGTTTAGCTTTGTATGCGAATGTAGTTCCGTAAAGACCAGAACCCACTATGAGGTAATCGTAATGTGGCATAATATATATTATTTTTTGCACTTATTTTTGAGCAAAGTAATAGTTTCGTTTCCTGAAGCAATACATAAAAATAAGTATGTAATACTACCTAATAGAACAGCAATTACAGTTTGTATATAGATATTATCAAACAATAACTTAGTCACATATACTACAGAAACCATAGCTACCAGCGGAAGAAACGTCTGCTTGACAATTGATTTAAGAGAAAGTGGTATGTACTTGTTAACATAATACAATTGATATGCTGCAATAACAAACTCTGTAACAACAGATGCAATAGCCGCTCCATAATGTCCATATGGTATAATTAACAAAACATTTAGCACCACATTGATTATTGCTCCGATAATTGTAGAATATAAAACTATTGTTTCTTTTCCTAATGAGACTAATATCTGATATCCTGTGAAGTTACTAATAGCAATAGTTACAACTGAAACAGTGAGTATTTGCATAGATAATATTGTTGCTTCAAACTCCTTACCAAACATTATGAGAGTACAATCTTCTGCTAGTAGCATAAGCCCTACGGCTACAGGCAAAGATAAAGTAAGTAGCATCGACAGCCCCTTGAAAGCCAGCGACTCAAATTCCAGTTCTCTTCCATGACTTAAGTAGTAGTTTAGTCGAGGTAAGAAACCACTACCAGACGTCCGACGGCCAGGGCGTTTACGACTCCCTGCTCCGGGCACCGCTCAACCGCCAGGAAATCAACCACGCTGCCCTGGTGGAGGGCATGGACAAGAGTTTGGGCGACATCCTCAACTATCTGGAGCAGCACCCCGACGTGGCCCGCAACACCATCGTCCTGTTCATGTCCGACAACGGCGGACAGGGCGTCAGCGTGCGTCAGGGCCGCACCGACCGCGACCAGAACTATCCCGCCCGCGGCGGCAAGGGCTCGGCCTTCGAGGGCGGCGTACACGAGCCGATGATGGTCTACTGGCCCGGCGTGACCCGCGGCGGCACGACCAACGACAACCGTGTAATGATTGAGGACTTCTTTCCCACCATACTCGACATGGCCGGCGTGACCCGCTACCATACCGTGCAGACGGTCGACGGGCGCAGCTTTGTGGACCTGCTGAAGCATCCCCGCCGCCGTCGCGACCGCGTCACCATCTGGCATTTCCCCAACCTCTGGGGCGAAAGTCAGGACAAGGCCGAGGGCTACGGCGCCTATTCCGCCATCATGAAGGGGGACTATCACCTCATCTATACGTGGGAAACCCGCCAGCTCCGCCTCTACAACGTGCGCAAGGACATTGGCGAAACCACCGACCTGGCTGCCAGCAAGCCCAAGCTGGTGCGACAGCTGGCGCAGGAACTGACCGATTCGCTCCAAGCCTGCGGAGCCCAGCGCCCCGTGCTCCGGTCCACCGGACAGCCCATTGCCTGGCCCGCCGAGGCTGCCCAAGCCCTGTAATCCGTATTCCCCTCGGGGAAATTCCACATCCGGCCTTCGCCTCCTCTCTGCCTGCGGGTAGGGGAGGAGGTGAAGGCTTTTTTCTATGCTGGGCCGGCCATGTCCGTAGAGCGTATCCGGAAGTCTTGGTGTACCCGCAGTTCAGTTCCCCCTTTCGAGGCATGAAGGCAAAGAAAGTCGGCACCTTTTTCTTTTTCCGCGCCACCGAAAAATTTTTTCCTCCCGCCTTTTTTCATTTTTCTCCCGCCTTTTTCCGCCGGTTTCGTACCGTCGGGGGCGTAGCGCCCTTCCGGTACCGGTCGGGAAGCCTTTTGTATCCGGCGCATTTTGTTAAAAAGCAGGATAATCTGCCCCGAAATGTTAAAATGGTTCAAGACGTGCAATCCTTGCCCCGTTGCGTCGTTTCTTTTAGTGTCCGGATGACTTTTTTGGGTCATTTCTGCCGGATTTTTTCCATTTTTGGCAGTTGGACGCTTTTTTCTTTGGGTTGTGCTTCATTAATGCTTTTTAATTATGTACCTTTGCAGCGTAATGAGAACCGTTGTAACATGCGGATAGTTAAGGGTATATGTATGATGCATGACTCTTGGAAAATTGGCGGTCGGCCTGTGATGAACATGCCGGAAGGATTACGGAATGTGTCTTATTTTTTAACCCTTGTAAATAATCAGCCGGTCCTGCAAGGAGCGTTTCCCGCGTTCGGTAACGGGTGCGCGGCAGGCCAGTGGAAAAGCAAATGTTTATGCCACAGCTTACTTTGTTGTTCACTTTCTTAGTGAGTGCCGTGCTTACGGCTTTTGTGATTCCTAAAATCATCTTGATATCATACAAGAAGAAACTTTTTGACTTTGCCGACGAACGCAAGGCCCACACAGGCATTGTGCCCCGTTTGGGGGGCGTGGCCTTTACCCCCGTCATCACCATTACGCTGGCCCTGGTGGTAGGTCTGCTCACACTCGTTTCCCCGTCTCGCACCAGCATGTCCTACGTGGCCCACAGCGCCCATCTGGCCCTCGGCCTCTCGGCGCTGGTCATCCTCTATATGGAAGGCGTGACCGACGACCTCATCGGCGTGGGCTACAAGGCCAAGTTCCTCACCCAGCTCATCTGCGCCGTCATGATTATCTGTACCGGCTTATGGCTCAACAACCTGCACGGCCTTTTCGGCGTGTACGAGCTTTCGCCCTGGGTGGGCATGCCCCTTACCGCCGTGTTGCTGGTGTTTATCATCAACGCCGTCAACCTGATTGACGGCATCGACGGTCTGGCCTCCGGCCTCTCCATGATAGCCCTGTTCTTTCTGGGCTGCCTCTACGGTTTTTGCGGCAACTGGACCTATGCCGTCCTCTCGTTTGCCACGCTCGGCACCCTCGTGCCCTTCTTCATCTACAACGTGTTCGGGCGCGCCGAGGTGGGGCGTAAAATCTTTATGGGCGATTGCGGCAGTCAGACCATCGGTCTGATTCTCGGTTTGCTGGCCGTCCGTTTCTGCGTGTACGACAGCAGCATCGGCGCTCTTGCCTTCAATCCGCTGGTGGTGGTCTTTTCGCTGCTCATGGTGCCGTGTCTCGATGTGGTGCGCGTGATGTTCGGCCGCATCCGGCGCCATCAGAATCCCTTCATGCCCGACAAGACCCACATTCACCACAAGTTCCTGGCCCTGGGCATGAGCCACCGCACGGCCATGGTCACCATCCTCTTCGTTTCCGCCTTTTTTGCCCTGCTCAACCTGGGGCTGACTTCCCTGCTCAACGTCAACTTCATCCTTCTGCTCGATGTGGTGCTGTGGACGCTGATGCACATTTGGCTGTCTCATACCATCCGGAAACGGGCGGTGTGCAGTACAGGCGAAGACAACATGAAATAAAATTCGAAAAATAAAAAACATTCAACATATCCCATTATGAAAACCGTAATGCTCGTATTCGGAACGCGTCCCGAGGCCATCAAGATGGCCCCGCTGGTCAAGGCGTTTCAGGCCGCTTCCAACAGTTTCCGGACGCTGGTCTGCGTAACCGGTCAGCATCGTGAAATGCTCGATCAGGTACTGCACATTTTTGACATTCAGCCCGATTACGATCTTAATATCATGAAGCAGGGGCAAGACCTGTATGATGTCACCTCGCGGGTGCTGCTTGGCCTGCGCGAGGTTCTGAAGGAAGTCCGTCCCGACGTCGTACTGGTACACGGCGACACCACCACCAGCACGGCTGCCGCTCTGGCTGCCTTCTACGCCCAGATTCCCGTAGGCCATGTGGAGGCCGGTTTGCGCACCCACAATATCTACAGCCCGTGGCCTGAGGAGATGAACCGTCAGCTCACCGGTCGCATAGCCACCTGGCATTTTGCTCCTACGCCCCTGAGCCGTCAGAACCTGCTGGCTGAAAATGTGGCTGAGGCGCAGATTACCGTTACGGGCAATACCGTAATCGATGCCCTCTATTGGGTGGTGGATAAAATCAAAAACGATGCTTCCCTCTCGCAGCAGCTTGACGCCGAGCTTCAGCGTGCGGGCTACGACGTGGAGCGGCTTTCCGGCGGACGCAAGCTGGTACTCATTACCGGTCACCGGCGCGAGAACTTCGGCGACGGTTTCATCCACATGTGTACCGCCATCAAGGACCTCACGCAGCGTTATCCGCAGGTGGATTTTGTTTATCCCATGCACCTCAACCCCAACGTGCGCAAACCTATCCACGAAGTGTTCGGTCAGGACCTCAGCGGACTGGGCAACATGTTCTTCATTGAGCCGCTGGAGTACCTGAGTTTCGTACATCTGATGGAGAAGAGCCACATCGTGCTGACCGACAGCGGCGGCATTCAGGAAGAAGCCCCCGGACTGGGCAAGCCCGTGCTCGTGATGCGCGACACCACCGAGCGCCCCGAAGCCCTTACGGCCGGAACGGTGAAACTGGTGGGCACGGATTACGACAAGATTGTGTCGGCCGTATCTACCCTGCTCGACGATGAAGCGGCCTATCAGGCCATGAGCCGGGCGGTCAATCCCTACGGCGACGGCAAGGCCTGCGGCCGGATTGTCGAAACGCTGAAGGCATAAGAGAATCTTTTAAAAAAAACATCATAACATAAAGAGAGAATATGAAAGCATGTTTCATGGGCTTGGGCTATATCGGACTGCCCACAGCCATCATCGCCGCCAAGCACGGCGTTCAGGTGACGGGTGTGGATATCAATCCGCAGGTGGTTGAAATGACCAACCAGGGCCATCTGCACATCATTGAGCCGGGCATGGAGGAAATGCTGCAGGAAGTGGTGAAGAACGGTCAGTTGAAAGCTTCCACCACACCTGAGGTGAGCGATGCCTATTTTATGGTGGTACCCACACCCTTCAAGGGCAACCACGAGCCGGACATTTCTTACGTGGAAGCAGCCACCCGTTCGGTAATCCCGTTTCTGAAGGAAGGCGATTTATACGTTATCGAGTCTACCTCACCCGTAGGTACTACCGACAGGATGAAAGACCTCATCTTCAGTGAGCGCCCCGAACTGAAGGACAAAATCTATATTGCCTACTGCCCTGAGCGTGTGTTGCCGGGCAACGTAATCTATGAACTGGTACACAACGACCGTGTGATTGGCGGTATGAACGAGGCTTCTACCGACAAGGCCATTGCATTTTACAGCCAGTTTGTGCAGGGTACGCTTCATCGCACCAACTGTAAGACGGCCGAGATGTGCAAACTGACCGAGAATTCCAGCCGTGACGTGCAGATTGCCTTTGCCAACGAGCTTTCGCTCATTTGCGACAAGGCCGGCATCAACGTGTGGGAACTGGTCAATCTGGCCAACAAGCACCCGCGTGTGAATATCCTTCAGCCCGGTTGCGGCGTAGGCGGCCACTGCATTGCCGTTGACCCTTACTTTATTACGGCCGACTTCCCCGTAGAGAGCCAGCTGATTGCCAAGGCCCGCGAAATCAACAACTACAAGGCCTTCTGGTGTGCGGAAAAGGTAGAAAACGCCATGCTGCGCTTTGAACTGGAACACAAGCGCAAACCGTGTGTAGCCATGATGGGACTGGCCTTCAAACCCAATATCGACGACCTGCGCGAGAGTCCCGCCAAGTATATCGTAACCAAGGTGATGCAGAGTTGCAACAATGCCAACATCCTGGTGGTAGAGCCTAATGTCGAAGTGCACCACGTATTCAAACTGACGGATTACAAGGAAGCCTACGAAAAGGCTGATATCGTGGTATTCCTGACCGCACACGATCCGTTCAAGACCCTGCCTTGGCGTGACGACAAGGTAATTCTTGATTTCTGCGGAATATTTAAAAAGTAATAGGTTTCGAAGCTGTAGGCTAAGAATTTAGTTCTTTTGAATTTAAATTCTTAGCCTTTATGTGTATATATAAAGGCATACATATGTTTGAAAAAAGAATTGTAGCAATACATAGTATTTCCGATCAGAATTTGTCGCAAAATCGTTTGATTCATTATATTAGAACAATGCGATTTTTGGGATATAAGTTTGTTTCGGTTGATACCATATTGTCTGATAAGCATAATGGGAAGTTATTAGCTCTTACTGTAGATGATGGGTATAAAAGCTGCATTAAGAATCTAATTCCTGTATTAGAAAAATACAAGATTCCTGCATTGATGTTTTTGCCGACTCAATTATTGGGATTACCCGAAAATCATGATGAATTATTAAAGAATGAGTGTTACAGAAATGAATCCATCATGAGTGTTGAAGATGTTAACTTGTGGGTTTATAAAGGATTTGATATAGGTTTTCATACAGGAAAGCACATTGATTTATATTATCATGAAGATCAAGAAATAGAGAAAGATTTTCGTGAAGGTATGGATATTTTTAGAAAAAATGGTTGGGAAACAAAGTATTTTGCTTATCCTAAAGGTTTCTTACCTAAAAACAGAAATTTATTTGAAGGATTATTACGGGAATATAATATAGAATTTGCTTTTACCATCAACTGGGGTAGAATTAATTCTGAGGAACCGTTTTATGTAAATAGGGTATGTTTAGGTAATCATGAACCATTTTTGTGGTCTATATTAAAGACCATAGGAGCCGGAGATGCTTATTTTCGTAAAAAGCGAGTTTATAAAGAACAGCAGATATAATTTTGTCTGTAGCAATGAAACAAGATCAACTTTCCAATAATAAGAGGATTGCCAAGAATACAATGATGCTCTATGTAAGGATGTTTCTTACGATGGGCGTTACGCTTTATACCAGTAGAGTTGTATTGCAGGTATTAGGTGCTTCTGATTTTGGTATTTATAATGTAGTAGGTGGTATTGTGCTAATGCTTTCATTTTTGAACAGTTCTCTTAATATTGCTACACAACGTTATATGAATGTTGCTCTTGGAAAAGGGGACACGAAGGCTTTAAATCGAATATTTTCAATGTCTTTTTTCTCTTTTGGCATTTTGGCCATAATAGGGATAATACTTGCAGAATCTTTTGGATTATGGTTTTTATATAACAAATTATCAATTCCGATAGAACGTTTTGAGGCTGTTAACTGGGTTTTTCAGTTTTCTATATTGACGTTTGTAGTTAATCTGTTGACGGTTCCTTATCAGGCAACTATTATAGCACATGAACGAATGTCTGCTTATGCTTACCTTTCAATAGGTGAAGTCTTATTGAAATTATCTGTGGTTTTTGTGTTGCAGATAATTTTGATTGATAAGTTGATCTTGTATGCTATATTAATGTTTTCTGTAACGGGATTAATTAGCTTGGTTTATGCAGTATATTGTATGTTTCATTTTTCAGAAACACGTTTACGCTTTATATGGGATAATCGCTTAATTAAAGGATTGTTTATGTTTTCCGGATGGATGTTGCTTGGTACAACTTCCCAAATGGCTAATGTGCAGGGCGTCAATATGTTAATTAATATATTTTTTGGACCTGCGTTGAATGCGGCACGAGCTATTGCTATGCAAATTTATGTGGCAATAAACTCGTTTTCTGCAAGTTTCTTAACGGCAGTAAGACCACAAATTGTAAAATCCTATGCAAAAGGAGATATAGATTATACATACAGTCTTGTCTATGGAACTACTAAGATGTCATATTTTCTTTTGTTGTTGTTGGTAATTCCTATTTTCTATAATGCGGATTTTATTTTAATTCTGTGGTTGAAAAAAGTTCCAGAATATACATTATGCTTTACGAAATTAGTGCTGATAGATTTGTTGATTCTTTCATTTTGTAATCCTATAGCTTACATATCACAAGCTTCAGGTAAAATCAAAACTTATCAAATTGCAATCTCAATTTGTTTTTTATGTATTGTCTTGTTTACGTGGATAGCTTATAAACTCGATTATCCAGTTTATGTAACTTTTTTAATTTCTATAGTGTTGGATTTTATTGGTATCTTTACTCGGTTGTGGGTTTTGAGAAATTCTGTGAATTTTCCTATGAAAACTTATTTGATAAGAGTTTTATTCCCGGTTACTGTTGTTTCAATAGTATCTTTTGCAATTGGATATATACCTAATTTATGGTCTGCAAATATAGGTTGGTTTAGCTTTGTCTTCTCAATTGTGTGGAGTGGTATTTTTACTTTATTGTTTATATGGATTTTGGGGTTAAGTCATCGAGAAAAGGAAATTATAATTCAGGGCTTCAAGAAAATGTTTTTAAAGGATAGAAAATGAAGGTTGCTATAATAAAATATTTGTTGAAAGTTCCGGTTATAAATCGGAATTGGTCTTTTTTTTATAAGAAATTAGGAGTAGTCCTGGAAAAAAATGCTCGGATTTCTCCTCATATATCATTTTATGGTGATTATCGTTTTCTGCATTGTGGAGTCAATTCTGAAATAAACCCCGAATGTCTGCTTTTGGCAAGGGCTCCTATTTTTCTTGGTAAGAATAGTACATTAGCATATAGAGCGATGTTGCTTACCAGTGCAAATCCTAATACTCCATATAATAAGTTGGGTATTTTATATCCAAGTACGCAAAAACCAATAAAAATAGAAGATAATGTTTGGGTAGGAGCAGGAGCTGTAATTTTACCAGGAGTTACAATTGGCGAATGCAGCGTAGTAGCAGCAGGTGCTGTGGTGAATAAAGATGTTCCTTCATATTGTGTTGTTGCAGGGTGTCCTGCAAAAATTGTAAAAAGAATAGATTCATTACAATGAAAGATGTAGTTATTTTGTCAGGAGGATTTGGAAGTACGTTAGCCATTTGCCAAACTATTGGCAAAAAGAATCCTATTCATATATATGTTTTTTATTTGGAAGGTCCTGCTTATGCTGCAATTAAAAGTAGTAAATATGTAACAGGTTGTTATGATGTGACTTCTTATGATGATGTAAATTTCTATTCATACTTTAGAGATTGGTATCAAGAGAAGAGATTTTCGGAGAAGCCAGTGTTGTTTTGTACTTCAGATCGGGCATGTTTGTTAGTGGGACATCATAATGATTGGTTTCAGACAGCATTTATGCTTACTACGCCAAGTGCAGCGATTATAGGTACCTATAATTCGAAGCTTAAAACATCCGAAGCAATTACGAAGATTGGGGTTAAGGCTCCTAGAAGTGTTGTCGTGTATAAAGGTTCGAACATAAAGGAGATCAGTTCAAATTGGGATTTTCCTGTTATTATTAAGCCTGTTTCAGCAGATCAAATTTCAAATGTGGGCTTTAAAGTGAAAATCGTTTATGATAGAGCAGAATTGGAAAAACTTTATGCGGATCTTTTGTATCAATATACTGTTGTTGTTCAAGAATATATAGCAGGGGGAGATGATAAATCGTGGTTTTATATATTCTATAGAAAAGGACAAAAAATATTATCAGAATGTGTAGGCAAAAAGATTTTGCAGCATCCTTCCATGCAAGGAATAATGGCTATGGGATTAACTGTGGAAAATGAGACTCTCACTTCAATTTGTCATTCTTTTTTGGATAATATAGACTATCAGGGAATTGGAGGTATTGAGTTTAAAGAATATAATGGGAATTTTTATTTCATAGAGATGAGTACACGGCCTGAAGGATTTATAAAAATAACACAAAGTACAGATCCTGCAATGATATCTTTGATGTATGATAGTTTTAATAAGGGTATTTGTATGACTACAAAATTTAGGGAAGGATTTTATTATATGGATCCATTTCTGGTTTTATTGGAAATAAGAAAGAAACCTCAGATAATTTTTAAGGTTTTAAAAGCTATATTATCTCTTCATTGCGTATTTTCCTTTGTTGATTTGCGGGACTTGAAGCCTGGCTATATATATATGAAAAATGTCGTAAAACTGAAATTTTCTTGATTTTTACAATGTTGTCTTCTTCAAAAATAGCATTTCGGATAAATTTGTTATATTTTTTGTGTTGGGGATTCTTTTTCTTTACAAAAAATCTTCAGCAACCAGCATGGTTTGATACGCTGTTACAGTTATTGATGCTATTTGTAGGATGTTTTTTTGTCCTATTTAATTTGCGTATAAAAACAGGTCCATTAACTTGGGTTTCAATATTTTTATATCATATTTGTTTCGCATTTCTAATGCGTTATTTTAATATTGAATTCTATGATAGTCCTTTTGGTGCTAATCCTGTGGATGCTGCATTGTATGAATCTTTAGGTAATAGATTTGGAGGAGGACCTTATAGTTCTCTTTCTGCATATTTGGATTTTAATGGTTATAAAATAGACGATTTTGGTTTCCCTTTAATAATTTGGATCGCAGCTTCCTTATTTGGCAAATCTTGGATAGATTGGATGGTAATTCTTAATGGAGTAGCACTTGCGTTAGGCTCTAGTTTATTATATAAATTATCTCTTCAGTTTGTGAATAGAAGCTATTCTAAACTTTTGTCTTTATTATGGGGGATAATGCCTTATGCAATTTTTACTAGTGCGCGAGGATTAAAAGAAAACTTCTTTGCTCTTTCGGTTATATGTACTTTCTATTTTTTCTATCGTTACGTATATCAGAATAAGAGAGAATCTATTATATGTTTTGTTATATCGCTATTTTCTTTATTTTTGTTTCGATTAGCTGTAGGATATTTTGCTATATTGTCAATTGTTAGTTATTATGTTTTACAGTACAATTTTATAAAAAGGCATTTAAAATGGTGCATATTTATACTTCTTGTTTGCTTGGTTCCTTTGTTTCCTATTGTTACGAGTTCTATTTTGGAGCAGCGTGGTTATGATTATGAAAATATTACAGCTAGTAAAGAAGCAAAAACTGAAGCCACAGGAGGAGTTGTAGCCTCTGTTACAAACGTTGTTGCAGGTTTTGTGGGTCCTATACCTAATTTTATAACAAGTGACGCCTTTAAACGTACATATATAACACGTTATAGTCTTACTACCTTCATCAAAATTGTGATATCTTTTTTCTTTCTTTATGGTCTGTATTTTATTGTAAAAAAAAGGCAAGATTTAGGTATTGTGCCTCTTTTTATTTTTATCATATTGAATATGATTATGATGATATTTACATTCTATACTTTACATGATAGATACCATTGGCCTGCAATACCTTTATTTTTAATAGTATCGGCATGGGGATATACAAAGGCTTGTGAATGGGGTGGCCGAACTTTGAGAATGTATAAATTCTATGTTATAGGAGTAATGTTGCTAATTGTAGTTTTTAATTTTAGGTAGCGTAATGCTTAGTGAGTCAGGACATATAATAAGCGTGGGATGCAATTACAATCCTCCTAAAGGAGGTATTGCACAAGTAGTTTATACTTATAGTCGTTATATATTTTCCCCTTTTAAATATGTAGCTAATTCTGGAGATGGGCTTTTAATATTCAAATTAGGAAAATTGTTGAATGCTTTATTGGTATTCTTTTTTAAACTGCTATTTGATTATAAAATCAAGATAGTGCATATACACACAGCGTCGAATATTAGTTTTAAAAGGTCTGCTCTTTTTGTGCGAATTGCAAATTTATTTCATAAAAAAGTAGTTCTTCATGTTCATGGTGGGGCGTTCAGGGACTACTATCATCGTGAAGCTCATTATGTAACTTCTGTATTAAATCGGTGTGATTGTGTAATTGCGCTTTCGGAAACATGGAAAAAGTTTTTTGAAGGGATTTGTGATAGTCCAGTGGTTGTTTTGAACAATATAATAGAACCTCCCCAAAAAGAGATCTGTAAGAAAGATGGAAAAGTTCATCTTCTGTTCTTGGGATTACTGGTGAAAGAAAAAGGAATATATGACCTGTTAAATATGATTAGCGAACATGCAGATTTCTTTCGGGGGCGTATCGTTTTGCATATAGGCGGGAATGGTGATGCTGATATATTGAAAAACACCATAGAGCAAAAACGCATAAGTGATTTCGTTTGTTATGAAGGATGGGTTAGCGGCCATAAAAAAACACGGCTTTTCAGTTTGTGTGATATTTATGTTCTGCCTTCATATATAGAGGGTATGCCCATATCCATTTTGGAGGCAATGTCGTATGGATGTTCTATTTTAGCTACGAATGTTGGGGGAATTCCTGAAATTATACAGGATGGCGTGAATGGATTTTTGTTTCAGGCTGGCAATAAAGAGGAAATGTACAGCAAGTTGAAAAAACTTGTCATTGATGACAATATGAGGATGGAAATGGGGCAGATAGGGTTAAGTAAATCACATGCTTATTTGCCGGATGCAGTTGGCATGGACTTAGCATCGATATATAGACGGTTGTTGGAAACTAAAACTAAATAATGCCATGAACATCAGATTATTTCTTTTAGATGTGTTTAGAGGTACCAAGCAGTATGCTCTTTATCGTAGTAATATGATTGCAAAACGTCATATATCACATGATGGGATATTGGATTATTGGGCTAAAGCAAAGAATGAAATTGTCAATTTTCATATCGCGAATAATAAGGAGTATGCGGCATTGCTGGAAGCTAAGGGCGTGGATTTGAAAAATTGGAAATTTGAGGACTTGCCCATTTTGACAAAAAAAGATTTGTCAACAAAGATGGCTGTCACTTCAGAGATTTTTAAATGGTCACATACTGGAGGAAGTTCTGGAAATCCCTTTTCTTATCCGTTGTCGAAAAAAGCCGCAAGTGCCCTTTGGCCGAATTTGTGGCGGGCGTTCTCTGTTTGTGGGATAAAGCCATGTGATAATGTGATGATGATAGCCGGTCCGTCATTGTTTAATAATCGAAGTTTCAAACGAAAAATTTTTGATTTTATCAATCGTTTTACGGTTGTTTCTGCGTTTGATTTGAATGATGATGTGTTACAGGCAGCCGTTGAAAAAATAAAGAAAGGAAAAATTAAAGCTATATACGGATACACCTCGTCCGTATTGGTGTTCTTGGAATATTTGGCCGCTCGTCGGGAACATTTGTCGTTAAAGGGTATATTTACGACCAGTGAGACTTTTATTCCTAAGGTTCGCTCTTTGGCAAAAGAATATTGCAACTGTGAGGTAATTGATATATATGGGGCAAATGATGGTGGAATTTGTGCGTTTGAATGCAAAGCTCATCAGGGATATCATATTTCTTTTGAAAGAACTTTCTTAGAAATAGTAGATCATAAGATTATTCTTACCGATCTGTATAATACGGCATTCCCTTTTATACGATATGAAGTGGGAGATATGACATCATCAGAACAGGTAGAGATGGACTCTTGTGAATGTGGGTGTAACCTGTTCCGAATTCAAAATATTGCAGGCCGCATTAATAGTTATATTACGGATTTGGACGGAACAAAGATACACACAGAGTTCTTTTCCCATATTTTCCATGACGATCCATTAATTGAACAGTATCAGATTACAGACGGTAAGAATACGATTGTGGTTAATGTGCACTGTGAAGAGACAAATAAGGTAGAACTGGAAACTAAATATCTTTCTTTGGTTCAACAACGTTTTAAGAAGAACGTCTCATTTGATTTTAATAAGCCGTTTGTACGTCTGAAAAATCAGAAAACTCCAATTTTGGTGCAAAGTCGTTGATGTTAATTATAAGAATAGAAAAAGTATGATGCGAAAAATATATCTATTTATATATTATTTTATTGGTCAATATTTACCTTGTCCACCAGTGAGGTTTATTTCTTCTTTTTCAAAATCTTTTAGATGCTTTTTGTGCCGCAAATTATTTAGACGTATGGGTAAGAATATCAATATTCAACCTCATGCATATATAGGAAATGGAGACTGTATTAGCATAGGAGATAATTCCGGTTTGGGTAAAAATTTTACGGTACAAAATACAATTTTGGAAATTGGATCTAATGTAATGATTGCTAATGATCTGCTTATAATAGGAGGTGGCATAAGAATGATCGTTTGGATATTCCAATGGGAAAGCAAGGGAATTATGAAAAAAGTCATCTAATTATTGGAGATGATGTTTGGATAGGTGCAAGAGTGACCATTTGTCCTAATGTAAAGAGAATTGGTAGCGGCGTAATAATAGGAGCGGGGGCTGTTGTAACAAAACCGATTCCTGATTATGCTGTTGTGGGAGGAAATCCGGCCAAGATTATTAGATTTAGAAACCAAAAGTAAAATTTAATTATCTATCTAGAAAGTTTCTTATATTTGTTTAGTATAAATCGAGCGTATTTAAAATTATGGTCATTGTCAGAGTTCGCGAATTTGTTCGTTCAATAGTCTTATGGGGACAGCAATTATTATATGTGAGATTTTATCATATGAACATATCGTCGAGTGCACGCATATCTTTTGGAGCAAAATTAGATAAGAGTAATCCTAAAGGGATTGAGATAAAAGATGGAAGTTATGTGGCTTCTGGAGCTATTGTTTTTTCGCATGATTTCTCGAGAGCAATTCATGCAAAAACTACAATAGGAAAAAATTGCTTTATAGGAGCAAATGCAATTATTATGTGTGGAGTAACTATTGGAGATGAGGTGATAGTAGGTGCTGGGGCTATTGTGACTAAAGATGTTCCTTCAAATAGTATAGTTGTTGGAAATCCGGCTCATGTAATCAAATCTAATATTCATACCAAAAAATTTGGTCAAATTGTTTCTTAAGCGATACAGAATGAGGAGTGTATGTGCAATATGGAAAAAGATAGTCGGTTGTTTGGGCTTCGTTCTATTGCTTTTATCTTGCGATAAATTTGATGATAGGTCGACTCTCGTTTTTATTGGAGATTCGTTGATTGCGAGATGGGATGTGGAGAATTTTTTCCCAATTTATAGAACAAGCAATTGGGGATTAGGTGGAAGTCATATAGATTGGATAGAGAAGCACAATGGAGTTTTAGAAGGGAAAATTGTAGTCGTGCTTATTGGTACAAATGATGTGAATAGCTTGCCGGAAAAACAATTGGAATCTTATTCTTCTCGATATGTAGATGCGGTTTTGGGAATGAAAGCGGACCGGGTAATACTGATTTCTATTCTTCCGAGGAATTGTAAAAGTGATATTGTAAATATTAATCAACGAATCGTGGAATTGAACCGATTAATAGCCGATAAAGTAAAAGATGAAAAGACAATTATTTACTGCAATGTATTCTCTAAATTTGAGAAGAATGGGACGTTAAACATGAATTTGAGTTATGACGGAATCCATTTGAATCAGTATGGGTATGAAATCTTGTCAAGTGAAATAAAGAAGTACTTATGAGGAGATTTTGCTGTTTATTGTTGTTGTTAATGGGATGTATCTTGGCTCGTGCACAATTTTACATAGGATTGCGTGACAGCAAATATGCTGTGGCAGGATATCAATGGGATTCGGGATGGCAGGTTCAACTGGATCAAAGTATTTTTGAAGCCAATTTAAGGTCTCAATATATTCGAGGCAGCGGTGGTTTTCAATTTTATCATAATCGGTATTTTGATTTTATGGCATCTGCTTTTGCCGGAACGACTTATTGTAATAATTTCTATGATTTTGGAGCAAGGATTGATGGTAGTTATCTTCCACTCAAATGGTTGGAATTTGATGCGGGGATAAATCCTCGATATGATTCTGATTATGGGTATGAAACTACTTATTTGGTTGGGCTGAAATTCCATATTAATGATGAAATAGCGTTGTTGTCTCAATATAGTACTATTCCAGAATATCGAATTTCAGAAAAAAGAGCTAGATTGGGCTTGCAATTCAAGGTTAAGAATTTAGCGGTAACACCGATGATTTCGGTTCCTGTAAAAGGAAATACATTAAATCTGAGAATTTTAGTAGGGTTGAAATATGAGTTTATAACCCAAAGGTATCTGAATAGGAAAAATAGTAATTGAGTTATTATATTTTATAAGATGCAAGACGATAGAATTACACTGAATGGCGTGAAAGTTTTTCCGTTTACTTCGTTTCAGCAGTTGCTGGACTATGTGAGCGGGCGCAAGGGCATACTGGTGGCCATTAATGCAGAGAAAATACTGCATGCCACGCCGCAGACACGGGAAATCATTAACCGGAATATCGGGTATTGCGACGGGGCCGGAGCTGTGATGGCACTGAAGGCACACGGCGTGGAAAATGCGGTGAAGATACCCGGATGTGAGCTGTGGCTGAAGATTATCCGTTCGCTCTATCGGGAAGGGAAAACCTTTTATCTGGTAGGCGGCAAGCAGCAGGTGATTGAGGCTACGGTGGAAAAACTGAAAAAGGAGTTTGAGGGCATCCGTATCGTGAACTATCGGAACGGATATCTGAAAACGCCGGAAGAGCGGAAGGCCCTGATTGAGGATATTGCCGAAAAGAAACCGGACGTGGTATTCGTGGCCATGGGGTCGCCTAAACAGGAGTTACTGATGGAGGAAATGCTGGAGCGCCATCCGGCCATCTATCAGGGACTGGGCGGCAGTTTCGACGTATATACCGGGGCCGTGAAGCGGGCACCAAAATGGTGGGTGGACCATAATCTGGAATTTGCCTACCGCTTGATCAGGCAGCCGTCGCGCATCAAAAGACAGGTTCATCTGTTGAAATTCTATTACGATGTCAAGAAAAAACGCATCTGAATTTTGGGAAAGTAAGGTGCAGACAGACGCTTTTTTTGAACTGCTGAAAGTGGCGGGGCATTCACGGTCGGAGTTGTCGCGCGCTTTGACCGAGGAGGAATGGGGCGCTATTTATCAACAGGTCCAGAAACAGGCTTTGGCCGGAGTGCTGTTTGACGTAGTGTCAGCCCTGCCCAAAGCACAGCAGCCGCCCAAGGCCCTGCTGATGAAATGGTATGGGATGGCGCTGCAAATCAGGCGCAGAAATCTGCAACTGAACGTAACCGCAGCCAAAGTGTATGCCCGATTCCGGAAACATGGTTTCAGAACCGCCATATTGAAGGGGCAGGGCGTGGCACTGCTCTATCCCAATCCGTTGAGCCGGACATGCGGCGACATTGACATTTGGGTGGAAGGTAGTCGCAAAAGGATTCTGAAGGATTTGTTCGGCGACGGAAAGCGGGGGCGCGTGCTCTATCATCATACGGAACTCTTCCTGCCGGACCAGACGGAGCTGGAAGTGCATTTTACGCCTTCGTGGATGAACAACTTCAGTACGAACTACCGGTTGCAGCACTTTTTTAAGCGCATGGCTGAGACGCAGTTTACGCACGAGGTGGAACTGCCGGAAGGGGCGGGACGGATAGCCGTGCCGACGGCGGCCTTCAACCGGGTATATATTCTGGTACATATCTACCGGCATTTGTTTGGCGAGGGCATAGGCTTGCGGCAACTGATGGACTATTATTACGTGTTGAGGCAGGGCTTTACGGAGCAGGAACGGAAGGCGACGGAAAACGTATTGAAGGATTTGGGGATGTGGCGCTTTGTGAGGGCCGTGATGTATGTGATGCAGGAGGTGTTTGGGCTGTCGCAAGAGAATATGCTGGCCGAGCCGGACGAAAAGGAGGGATGCTTTTTGCTGAACGAAGTGATGATGGCCGGAAACTTCGGGCATTACGACAGGCGCATTGTGCGGAAGGTCAACGAGAGTATGGGCCGCCGCTTTGTGAGAATGACGAAACGGAATCTGCGCTTTTGGCGAAGCTATCCCAGCGAGGTGTTCTGCACGCCGCTGTTTAAGGTATGGCATACGTGCTGGCGGAAATATCACGGCTATTAGGCTGTGCCTGTTTATTGATACTTAGGTAAAGACACACAGATGACGGGAGTGATTCGCAGCGGGCGGAGGCTTCCGTTTTTTTTTGTTGCGTGAAGCGGGGGAGTGTTTTTCGGGCGGAAAGGGGGGCCGGGACGGCCAATGATTTCGCCGGGGCGGTCGGCATGTCGCGCGAGCCGCTCGAAGCGGCGCGGCAGATCGCTTCGGGGGCTGTGGACCGGGTCGACGTAGGCCGGGTGAACGACCTGTATTTCGTCAATATCTTTTCGTTCGGAATCTTCACGACCACCTCGCAGCGCACGCCCGACGAACGCAAGCACAAGATCGGCAAGCTGGCCTATATCATCGATGAACTTCTCCACAAAACTTGAAACCCGCAGCCGAATTACTCGACCACGGGTTCC
>OGYL01001202.1_pt1 | contig 20332 bp, 21 predicted proteins | sample 1576541 | NCBI WGS metagenome assembly OGYL01 (sample SAMEA3541551, study PRJEB24748) | human gut metagenome | biome: human gut; feature: human-associated habitat; material: faeces | place: China | collected 2012 | reverse complement strand
GGTGTTTTGCTCGGCTTCCTTCTCTCTTTGCTGCTGAAGAGGGTAAACATCAGCACCAGCCATTATGACTACGTCTGCAACGAGGTCTCCAAGGGGATCGCCGCCGTGTCTCTGGAAAGCGGCGTACCCGTTCTCTTTGGCGTTCTGACCACGGAGAATATCGAGCAGGCCATCGAGCGGGCTGGCACCAAGGCGGGCAACAAGGGCTACGATTGTGCGGTCAGCGCCATCGAGATGGTCAACCTGCTCCACGAGCTGGACGCGGAGTAACACACAGACACACTATGATCATCATTCAAGCAAATGGGGCAGAGAGGGATCTGGAAGAAAAGATCCTGGCCCTTCTGCGGCGGGAGGACATCGCCGCAGAGCGGGTCTCCCTCAGTTCCCGGCACACGCTCACCTTCCCGGAGCTGACCATTGACGGGCGTTCCCAGCAGGCGTTTCAAAACGGAACCGCGCTGGCGCTGACCCGGATCGAGTTCAATATGCTGCTGTTTCTCGCCAGCAATCCGGGGGTCACGCTTTCCAAGGAAGATCTGTTTTCCGCCGTGTGGGGCCGGGACAGCGCGGACACCCTGAAGGTCGTGGCGAATACCGTCTCCAATCTCCGCAGAAAGCTGGGCGGCAGCCAGACCTATATCCGCACGGTCCGGGGCGGGTACGTGTTCTCGGCGGTCTCCGCCACCGCCTGAAGTGACCCCCTCAAAGCAAATCGAAGCAAGAGCATCAGAGTTGCGCAGCCCGGCGGGGCCGCGACGCCTCGGGACAGCGACACGCATAAGCGCATCGCTGTTCCGAAGGCTTTCTGTGTTCTTCGAGAGCACCCCCGACCAAGGCCCAAAAGCGGCAAAGTTTGCCGTTCTACCCCCTGGCCACGCAGGGTTTCCGAAACGTGTGGAACGCTCCGAGGGTAGTAATAGCGCCCCCATCCGAAACAGCCCCTGTTTCGCCGTGTGTGCCGTTGTGTGCGATCCTTTGAGCAGGGCCGAGTGTGTACCCACTTTCGCCCGTGAAAGCGAACGTGGGCCGTTTGTACGAGAAGTTGAAAATCGGAATAAGAAGCGGTTTGAAACAGCGTTGTGGCGGTAACTTTTTGGCGATAGTTGCGGGAACGATTTTGAGCGAAAAGCTGAACTTTACAGGAGGGTTTTTCGAGTGGCGAAGGCCGTTCGATTTTAGTACAGACCGGCTATAATTTGTCAAGCTGAAATCTCATTTGGGATGTGAGGCGTATAGGCCTTGTTGTCTCTCATAACGGCGTAAATGATGGAGACCATCTTCCTGCAAGCGTGGCCCACGGACGCCATGTAGGGCTTCCCTTCATCCCGTTTTTTCTGAAAATAAAACTTCAGCGCCGGATCGTGAAGCACCGCCGATGAAGCCGCCAGCCAAATGGCGTGCCGCAAATAAGGCGAGCCTCGTTTGGACATACGGTTTCTGACGCCGTTGTATTCGCCGGACTGCCGCATGGTTGGATCGATCCCAGCGTAGGCGGCAAGCTTTGCCGCGGAGGAAAAACGGCTGATGTCTCCGATTTCGCTGAGGATGTACGCGCCAAGGGTCGGGCCGATGCCGGTGATGGTGGTGATCGGTGTGTCCAGGGTATCCATGATCTCGGCGATCTTGCGATCCATTTCCCTGACCTGTTGTTTTAAGAAATCGAGGTGCTTTGCGTAAAGTCGGATCATCGTGCTGAAAACATCACCGGCCATGGCGAAGCCGAAGGAACCGCGCGCGAGCGCCTGAAGCTCCTGCGCTTTCGCCATGCGGAAACGCTTGCGGCTGGAGACTTCGATGAGATGACAAAGCTCCTCAAGAGGCATCTCGGATAATTCCTTTGGCGTAGGACAGGTTTGCAAAATCGCCATGGAGGTATCGCTAAACATATTGGTAAAAGCTGTTTCGTATTCAGGAAAGACTTGATCCAGCAGGGCAACGACCTTTCGCTTAACATCTGCCTGCATGGAAACGATGGCGTGCCGTCCACGGCACAGCTCTCTCAGTTCATAAATATTTTCGGGATGCAGGGTAGACTCGGAGAAGTGTCCAAAACGGATCACCTCCGCGATCAGCAGGGCGTCCCTCGGATATGTTTTGGCCTGACGGATGTAGAAGCTGCGGATGGAGTTGGTCTGCACCGGGTTGATGACCTGAACGCGGAAGCCCTCCTTCTGAAGTCTGGTAAAAAGAGCGAGCCAGTAGTGTCCGGTGGCCTCCATTGCAAAGGAAACCTCGTCAAGCGGCAGCTTGGCCTTGGTGAGCATGGCCAGCAGCCGATTGTACCCGGAGCAGTTGTTGGTGAAGGAAAACGGCTTGATGATGACGGCCCCCTCGCCGTCGATCACCGCTGCCTCGTGCTTCCTCTTGGCAATGTCGATGCCAACGATGTACATAGTATAGGCTCCTCTCGTGTTCAAATTACGGACATTCCTCGTGCTGCTGAAGGTCACAACCTGTTGCGAGATTAGAAGAAAGCGATCCATCGCTTCGACATCCGGCTCATAAGTGACATCCCACAGGGCAGAGGTTCCAGTCTGTGCGCAGTAGACGTGGCTACAAAGATAGAAGCAGGAAATTCTTTGCCCGCATGAGGATATTATATCATCGCTCTTGAGAGCGTTGATATCGGTTTTGAAGGTGTTTTGTGGGGAGATATCCCCGTTCGAAAATATAACAAGATAAAGGGCCGCAGTCGCAAGCGCCCGCGGCCCGCCCACAAAGCCCCGCAGTGCGGGGCTTTTTCGCGCTTTCCAAAGCGCAGTCTATTTCAGCACATTTCAGAAAAAGCGCAGTCTGGTATCCAAAAAGGCACGGTGTTTCCGGCACTCGCGCCCCTTTTGACCGACGGCAAGGAAAGGAGAACACCGATGGAAGAAAAAGTGAAAAAGAAAACGACATTCTGGCTCCCGCCCGACATGATCGACCGCATGGACAGCTGGCTGAAAGCTGATAACTGCCGCAGCCGCAATGAATTCGTAGAAAAGGCCCTGCGGTTCTACATGGGCTATCTCGGCACGGAGGACAACACCGCCTACATCTCCCAAGCCATCCTCACCGCCATTCAGGGTACGCTGGACGACAACAACAACCGTCTGCGGACGATCCTCTTCAAGTGCGCGGTGGAGCTGAATATGCTCTGCCACACCATCGCCGCGCACTTCCGTACCGATCCCATCCACACGCGGGAGCTGCGGGCCTACGCGGTGGATGAGGTGAAGCGCACCAATGGTCAGGTGAGTTTTGAAAGCGCGGTGCGGAGCCAGCGGCGCATAGAGCCGGATGACGCATGGCCCGGATCGTACTGATCTCGCCCTACCTCAAGGGCGGACAGAACGCCGCGAAGCTGGCCCAGCGCACACGCTATGTCGCTACCCGTCCCGGCGTGGAGCTGTTGGCGGATGAGCGCAGTACACTCCCCGCCACAAAAAAGCAGCGGGATTTTATCACGCGGCTGCTGAAGTCCTTCCCCTCCTGCTGGGAACTCATTGAGTACGAGGAATATCTGGATCACCCCACCCAGGGCAGCGCCTCCGCGTTCATTCAGCAGGTGCAGGAAGACTACATGGAGGCGCTGGAGCAAAAGGAAAATTTTATCGACTACATCTCCCACCGTCCCGGCGTCCAGAAGGACGGTGAGCACGGGTTGTGGGACGCCAACGGTAAGGTAAAGAATCTCGCACAGGCGGTACGGGAGGTAGCGGAGCATCCGGGCAATGTGTGGACGCCGGTGGTGGCGCTGCGTCGTGAGGACGCGGAGCGGCTGGGCTACGACAGCGCGGAAAGCTGGCAGGCTCTGGTGAACGCCTCCATCTGCGACATCGCAAAAGCGTATAAGATTCGACCGGAAAACCTGCGTTGGTATGCTGCGTTCCACCAGAAGCCAGATCAGGTGCATATCCACATGATCATCTTCTCCGCAGATCCAAAGGAGGGCTACCTCACCAAAGAGGGTATCCGGGAAATGAAATCCGTCTTCGCCAGACGGATCTACCACGCGGATCGGATGCACATCTACCAGCAAAAGGATACCGCGCGGCAGGAGTTGCAGGCACAGACCCGCAAGGCAATGGTGGAGTGCATCGCACAGCTGGAGCATGGCACGTCGGATAACCCGCGTCTGGAGCAGCTCACCGAGGAGTTGGCGGAGCGTCTGCTGACGATCAAGGGCCGAAAGGTCTACGGTTACCTGCCGCCAAGGGTCAAGGCCATCGTGGACGCCATCGTGGAGGAGCTGGCGAAGGACGAGCGGGTGTCCGCCGCCTATGAAACGTGGCAGACGCTCTACGAGCAGGTGTGCTTGGACTACGATCAGCGGCCGCCCAAGCGTCTGCCGCTCTCCCAGCAAAAGGAGTTCCGGAGCGTCCGCAATATGGTCATTCAGGAAACACTGCAATGGATAGCGGAGCGGCAGCGGTGTGCGGACGCGCGGAGATCTTCTGCCATGCTGACGGAATCCATTTCGCCTGAGAATTCCGCGGCGGCAACAAAAGCCAAAGTAGAATCCACAGCACCAGCCGTTCCCGCGCAGCCCAAATCTGACCGTGCGGCGAGTACCGCACCAGAAGATCCCGGTTCCTCCGATGCTGCCGCTTCTGAGGGCACCACGCCGCCTGCGGTTGAAGATGCACCAGCTTTTTCTCAGTGGTCAGATCACCCCAATCAGCAAAAAGAGAGCGCACCGGCAGGAGCAGAGTACCATGCTCCCACGGTGGGTGAAACCGTCGTGCGGATGCTGCACCACATGAGCCGGATATTTGAGGACAACAGCAAGATCGACCAGATCCACCGCGGCTTGCAGATCGACCGCAAACGCCGACAGGAATTGCAGCGCAAGCGGCTGGCGATGGGACACAAGCCGGACGATCATGAAGAGCAGACATTCAGATAGCACAAAGCAGAATTTTGAAAGGAAACATCATGAGCAAATTTATCTATTTCACGCCGGAGGAAAAAGCACGTGCGCAGAACACGGATCTCGTGTCTCTGCTGCGCGCCCAGGGCGAGCGACCTGTGCGCTCCGGCCGGGAGTTCCGTCCCCCCAACGATCCCAGCATCACCGTGCAGGGCAACAAATGGTTCGACCATTCCGCGCGCATCGGCGGCTACGCCGTCAGCTTCGTCCAGCGCTATTACCGTCTCCCTTATCCGGAGGCGGTTTTGCTTTTGCTGGGCAGAAAGAACAGAAAAACATATGAACAGGCAAAGCCTGTGAAGGAAGTTCCAAAGGCTTTCGCTTTGCCGGAGCCTTACGGAACCATGCGGCGTATGTATGCCTACCTCATGCGTCAGCGCCACATTGACCGCAAGGTTATTTCCGCCTTCGTACATGAAAAGCTGCTCTACGAGGACAAGCACCACAACTGCGTTTTCGTGGGGCTGGATGACAGCGGTGAGGCCAAGCACGCGCACATCCGCAGTACCAACAGCGAGGGCCGGGTGTTCCGCATGAACATCGAGAGCAGCGCCAGCGAGCACTGTTTTCATAAGAACGGCACAGACAAGTCCCTCTATGTGTTCGAGGCGCCCATCGACCTCCTGTCCCACATTACCCTCTATCCATACGGCTGGCAGGAACACAGCTATGTTGCCTGCTGCGGAACTTCTATTCAGCCAGTGCTGGAACGGCTACGGCAGAATCCGAAACTGGACATGGTGTATCTGTGCCTCGACAACGATGATGCGGGCAAGGACGCCTGCGACCGTATGACGGATACGCTGGAGGACATGGGCTTGGATGTGGAGCGGCTCTGCCCGGTGCGCAAGGATTGGAATGACGATCTCTGCGCCAAATTCGAGAAGAAGGAGAAAGACACATGAACGAAAACATATGGCCCCTGATTCTGCTTGGCGGCGGACTGCTGGCATTCTTGCTCGTAGTGTCCTTCCTCTCCAAGAACTATTCTCTCAACAACTTCAAGAACAAAACTGTCGGCGACGGTCAGCACGGAACGGCGCGTTGGGCTACTCCCAAGGAGATTCACACGACCTATCATGTGGTCTCGTTTCGCCCTCGCCGCTGGCGCAAGGGAGAGGATCTGCCTACGGTGCAGGGCATCATCCTCGGCAGCATGGGCGGAAGAAAGCGCAGAACCAAAAAAGGCGTGATCTCACAAGCCACGCACAAGCTGCTGGAGAGGCTCCGCCGTCCTACAGCAGGGAAAAAAGAAAAGCGAAAGCCGAAGAAAAAGAAAACAGCGATTTCCAAAATCAAAAATGTGGTGGAAGATCAGCGGGATGTCCGCGCGCTGGTGGACAGCGATGATATCCATTGTCTTATGATCGGCGCTTCCGGCGTGGGCAAAACCGCGTATTTTTTATACGCCAACTTAGAGTATGCCAGCGCCAGCGGCATGAGCTATCTGGCGCTGGATACCAAGGGGGATTTGGCACGCAACTATGGAGCCATTGCCTCCCGGTATTACGGCTACAAGGTATCCGTCATTGACCTGCGCAATCCAACTCGGTCGGACGGTTTCAATTTCCTGACGCTGATGAATCACTACATGGATATTGCGCGCAAGCATCCGGAGAACCTCGCTGCCCGAGCGCGCGCAGAGAAATACGCCAAGATCCTCGCCAAGACCATTATCAACCCGGACGGCGACGCTGCCCAATACGGTGAGAACGCCTTCTTCTATGACAGTGCAGAAGGTTTGCTGACTGCCATTGTGCTTCTGCTGGCGGAGTTCGCACCACCAAAGGACGGAGAGCCGGAAAAGCGGCACATCGTTTCCGCCTTCAAGCTGGTGCAGGACCTGCTGGCGGTGCCGAAGTCAAGAGGCAAGAATGGCTTTCAGCTGCTCATGGATGAACTGCCACCGGAGCATAAGGCCCGGTGGCTGGCAGGCGCAGCCCTCACCAGTGCGGATCAATCTATGGCTTCGGTCATGTCCACCGTCATGTCCCGCCTCAATGCCTTTCTGGATACGGAGTTGGAACAGGTCATCTGCTACGACAGCCCCATCAACGCCGAAATGTTTGCCTCGGAGAAGTGCGCCATCTTTCTGATTTTACCGGAAGAAGATCCGGCAAAGAATTTCATCGCGGCGCTCATGATCCAAAACCTGTCCCGCGAATTGTTCTCCGTGGCGGATGAAACCGGCGGCAGGCTCAAAAACCGTGTGGTGCTGTTTTGCGATGAACTTGGTACCATGCCGCCCTTTGACATTCTGCCCCTATTCAGCGCGGGACGCTCCCGTAGGCTGACGCTGGTACCCATTATCCAGAGCCTTGCCCAACTGGAGAAGAACTACGGGAAAGAAGGTGCGGAAATTATATGTGACAACTGCCAGGACACCATCTTTGGCGGCTTTTCGCCCCAGAGCAAAACGGCAGATGCCCTCTCCGCTGCCCTCGGCAGCAGGACGGTACTGTCCGGCTCCGTCAGTCAGGGGAAAGAGAGCAGCCAGTCCTTGCAGATGATGGAGCGTGCGCTCATGACACCAGATGAACTGAAATCCATCCCCAAGGGTGAGTTTGTAGTGATGAAAACGGGAACCCATCCCATGCGCACCAAACTGCGTCTCTTTCTGGATTGGGGCATCACCTTTGACCCGGACGGCTATCGGATGCCGGAGCAGGCAGCCCGAAAGATTGCCTATGTTGACCAGAGCGAACTCATCCGCAGCATCCATCGGAGCTGCACAAAGAATCCCTATAACATGGAGGGAAGCAGATGAGTCAATTCAACTTTATCTACGCCGAGGAGCATCTGAGCCACCGGGACAAGGCGGTCTATATCTATCTTCGGGATCGGGCGGATGCCTCCGGTGTCTGCTGGCCTGGGATCAAAACCATTGCCCGTGAATTGGGACTTTCGCCGCGGACAGTCCAGCGGGCTCTGGCAGATCTGGAGCGCAGGCAGCTCATCGAAAAGCGGAACCGCCGCCGCTCCAATGGCAGCCTCACCAGCAATTTATACCGGCTGACCAAGCATAAAACGTCACAGCCTCCCGCCAAGGGGGGACTGTGACGTTTTTACTCTCAAAATTCTGTCCATAGGGTAGCGTCACCATGGCGCATCCAGAAGAGCCTACTCTACCGGAGGATACAGGACAGAGAAAGAACAAGAATATGGAGGAACTTATGAAGATGATCGTTAGAAGAACAGTGCTGGCTGTCTGCACCCTTGTCCTGGCATTGATCCTGCCCACAGCCGCTTCCGCTGCCTGCACAGGCTTTGATGACGTACCGGAGTCTGCGGACTGCTATGAGAGCGTGATGTATCTGGCCAAATGTGAGATCGTCGCCGGAACGGGGAATGAATGCTTCTCGCCGGAACAGCTCATCACTGTGGAGCAATGGGCTGTCATGCTCTGCCGCGCCTATGGTGTCGAAACTATCGGTGACAACTGGCAGGATGTGGGGCGAAGCAGCGTCGTGGAAGCCTACCGGCAGGGCTGGCTGAACGAAACCGCACTCTCCGCACCCAATATCCAGCTATGCCGAGGAGCGCTGCTCAAAAGCGCCTTTGCCGCAGCTAAGATCCCCGTTTACGACAGCGTACTCTATGCGGGCGGCGTGTCGCTGCCCGATCATGAAAACTGCATCCGCATCTGGAAAGAGCTTCAACTCTGCGGCGAGGAGGATGATGCAAACGAGATCGTCACCCGCAGGGACGCTGCCATGCTCCTTCACGCCATTCTGACCAGAGCCTTCACCGTGGAGGCTCCGCCCGCGCCGGTGGCTCTGGTAAACGCGGCAAACGTCAACATCAACGACTACCTGCTGGCGCTGCGGCAGGTGCCAGAGCCGGTGCTTGCCACCTTCAACGCCGCTGGCTGGACATATTGCATCGACTTCGACTACATGGGCGGCCTCAGCAAGAAACTGAACATGAGTTGCATTGGAGCCACCAACTACAGCCAGAAAACCATTTACATCTCGGATGCCAGCGCGACGCTCCACGAATTCGGACATTTTCTTGACTGGCTGCTGGGATTCCCCGCAGAGCATGAACAGCTCTTTCGTGCAGAAGCTGCCGCCGCGCCGCTGCGGAACTATGCCAAAACGGACAGCAGAGAATACTTCGCAGACTGCTTTGCCTATTGGGTGAAGTACGCAGGAAATACCAATGCTATATCGTTGCTGCAAGAATGCGCTCCGATGACGTATCGGTATATGGGAAAAATAACGGATTCAGGATATACATGCTCAAAATAAAATAGAACTTCAAAGGTCGTTCTTTCCTATTTGTTCGGTTGTCTCGGCTTGCATTGTAGTCTGGACAGTTCCCCCACCTCTTGGTATAATGCCACCAGCATAACAGGTAGGAGTTGCGGGCTATGTTGATTTATCTTCAAGTAATTGAAACAGAAGAAGACAAAAGTAAATTTGAAGACATATACCGAGAATACCGCGGACTTATGTACTACATTGCCTACAGACGTCTACACCATGAGCAAGACGCAGAAGATGCAGTACATCATGCATTTATGAAAATAGCTGAAAATATTACGGCTATTGATCCAGTGAGTCCAAAAACAAAGCAGCTTGTCGTAACTATAGTTGATAACAGAGTAACTGATATGCTGCGAATGAATGGCCGGCATCCCACCGCAGAATACAACGATGAAATTCTTAGCGGCCTGAGTTCCGAACTTCACACAGATGATTTGCTTACAGAAGCTATCCTCAAGCTTCCGGAGCAACAGCGTCATGTTATCTGGCTGAAATACTATCACGGTTACAGTTTACGGGAAATTTCAAAGATGCTAGGCATTACATTATCTTGGGCACAGAAAATTGATCAGAGAGCAAAAAAGCAACTTGAGATACTATACAAAGAAGGAGGCGGTGAATTTTGATCACGGATGCGCAGCTACGCAAAGCTGCTGAAAAATCCAGCGACTTATATCTGCGTTACGTAGAACAGGATTACAATTCTACCCCTCCTCATGAGTTCTCTGCATCGTTTGAAAAGAAAATCAGGAAACTGAGAAAACGCGCAGATCATCCTTACTTCTATAAAACTTTGCACAAGGCTGCAGCTGTTATACTTGCAATCCTGATTAGCGGAAGTGCGTGGCTGGCTGTTGACACAGAAGCAAGAGCTGCCTTTTTCGGATGGGTCAGGGAAATATACGAAACATACTTTGTATATAGATTTGCAAGCAATTCCGATGAGACATCAATCATATCCTATCGCCCAACATGGCTTCCAGATGGATATACAGAGTTATACTACGACAATACAGATAATACGACCTTTGTAGCCTATTCGAATGACGCTGGACAGATGATCAGTTTCAGCTATAGCAGTGCTACAGATGAGACATCATGGTTTATCGACAGAAACTCAACCATTGTTACACAGGTCGAGGTCAATGGTATGGCGGCGGATCTGTTTGAATCGACAGATTCGAACAATGCAAACGCAATTATATGGTCAAATGCTGACAACACCACTTTTTATATATCGGGATTTGTCAGCAGCCACGATATAATTCAAATTGCTGAAAGCGTTCAAGCACAGAAATAAAAAAATTGTCCAAAAGCGTCTCGCTCTATCGTATCTATTATTAAGTACGATAGAACGAGGCGCTTTTGAAATTTCACGAAAAGATATCTCTCTACTGGCGGAAATTCTAAAATCAAGCGCAATTAGTTTTTCCCTTCCGCTTTACTGCAGATACCGTAGAAGGAGTTGATTCACATTAAGCGCATTTTCAGCGGCATTGCCATAATCCTATTTGCAATTTTGCTGGCTCTTCTTTGTTTTTTACCAGAAGCAGCAATCAAGATAAGTATCACATCGAGATGTCATACAAAGAAGAACTCCAGCATGTTGTCGTTTCTGCTTTAAGGGTATCACCAGAATATGAACCATTAGATTATGAATTTCGAGGGCCAGAGTTGCTGTCTCTTGTTGACGCAGATTATATCGATGGAGTAGACGTGCTGACATTTGACATTGTAGAGGATGGAATGTCAGAAATAGTTTTTTACTCAATTGATTCCAATAATCCAGACAACATTTATGGTCATGCTTACAAATGCGATATTAGTATTACTAGTGATGTTGTTGATGTAGGCGGGCGTCTTTGGAGACGATGAATGAAAGGCGTAATGACCACACATTAATGAGGATTCAGAAATAGTTTATGGAATAAACATGGAGGAGGCGTACCCCATGAAACGTCTATACACCCGGCTTCTCTTCATTTTCACAGTGATGGCAGCATTCTTAGTTACAGACTGCTGGAAGGCAGAACCGCATAAAACACCGTGGGAGGTGGAGGAGCAAGCATACCTCTCCTATGAGGAATACTTTTCTCAGCAGCGTCTCTACGATTATGCAGAAGATGTCTTTTCTGGCTGGTCATTACAGGATGCTGATATTAGCTACGACGGTACAGTGCTTCGCCTAACGGATAGCAAAGGGATTCCTATGCAGGACATTGCTACATTGAAGGGATATCTCTTTCAGACGGCTGATAAGAACTGGATTTATGGTATTTCCGAGACCTCAGAGCTTGTGCGTGTAAGTTATTCTGGGAAAATAGAAACGCTCTTTGCAGATAGAACAGGATTGCTGCGCAGTCTTGCGGAGAAAGAACACGCACCAATCTATTTGGCGGACGGATGTACGCTTTTTTTCCTCGCAGGGACAGACGAGGGTATCGGGATCTATCGGCTATATCTGCCGAACAAGCAAGCCGATGTACTCTATTCTTCAATTCCACGCAATGCGCTGCGGTTGAGGCTGGAACCGCCGCCATCCAATGTGGAGGCAGTGTGGGATAACGGCGATGTATTATTTTTTGCGCGATATGAGGAGCTTTTGAATACTTCTTCTGGTTATGCGCCTGAGACGATGGGCGAAGATGAGTGTATTGGAATGCTGGAGTTAGATGAGAAGCTGTATTCAGCGCAGGCACACTATATCAATGCGCTGACGGGTGATTACCGAGAGATGCCCTATGGATACGTTTATCTGCCGATGCCGCGCAGCAAAGAAAATATCGCACTTAATGGTGAGGCGTGGTGGCTTGATGTATAAGAAAAGCCACCAGCATGTGTGCGCCGACAACTATCTGTTACCTTCCGGTACTGTCGGTATTAAAGGTTCCTTCAAAAAATAACATTCAGGAAGGCTGAGTATATGATTCAGAAAAAGCACAAATTTCTCATAATGCTTACGGCAGTGGTGCTTCTTGCTGTATTACTCCAGATGTTTCATGTACAGTACCGAATCAGCAAACTTTCAAAAACGGATTATGGAATAAGCGCGGTAGGAACACTTAGCGAGCCTATTGAAGCTATTATAAACGGAAACTCTCAGTACATTGAACTGTACAGCAATTGTGAGACGTTGAACAAAGAGATTGCTGATACCTCTGCATATTGTATTCTGTATGTCAGGGAATGGTGTAATAGTGGCATTCCGTATTTCACAAGCGCAAGTCTACAGATGCCAGATGATCTGCCCATATGCGAACAGGCATCTATTAGTATTTCACGTAGTCTGCTGTACTTACAAGAAAAGGCTTTAAGTTTTGAGCACTGCAAAAGTCTCACCTATGCCGACAAGCTCTGGCTAAACAATGCTTTGGAACAAATTTGTGTCATGGAGCAACTAATATTAGATGAAAATATTCCGACAAAGATAGACGGTAAAGCAGATGTGGATAAGTTCCTTATCTTTCTGAAAGAAAACGAAGACGAATTTTCCCAAATCCACAAAAATTTGGTTGCAGACGATGTTGAAGCTCTTACAGAGTGACCCCCATGATTCCAGGACTGCACCTATTAAGATCGCTGCAGTCCCAATTATGGCAGGCCATCACGGGATATCTTTTAATGCAGATACCACAAGTACCGACCATCTGCCGTCTCTGTAGTATCAAAGGCGGCGATAAGCACGATCTGCTTACCGCCGCCTAATTTATGCCGCTATTATTCCTTTGTGAGCTCGTCGGCATCCTTACAGAGCCGTATGTATTTAGCCGCTTCCTCGGCGCTCATCCCTGCAAAGAACGTCTTGACGCAGGATGAATCATCGCCCTTTGGCACTACTCCGATCAAAGCATCTACACTGATCTCCAAGGAGCGCGCAAAATGCGCAACCGTGTCCAGCTTCGGATTGGTTTTCCCTCGCTCCAAGTCGGAAATGCTGCGATCCGTCGTCCCGAGCTTTTCGGCTAGTTCAACTTGTGTCAGGCCAAGCTCATGCCGTGCCTAGTTTTCCACATGCGGAGACTGCAACTTTGGATTTTATCTGTGATGAGCAGGGTATACCGTTAGATTGCTTCCCTTACAGCGACTATAGGACAAGTGTGTCTAGCACTTACTGGGCCGATTCTGGTGAAACTTATTATATGGGGATGCAGGAACGAAGGGAGGCTGTTCGTTCTGCTCAGATTGATGCGGGTGGTGTTACTGTGGCATTTGCACCTCTGGCAGACGGCAGCGATTTTACAGCCGCCTACTGTGAGATCCCCTATACAAAGATAATATTGCTCTGGACGTCAATCCATATAATAGCTCTCTTTTGCCATCGGCGTCTTTTCCTTTCTATGCAAAGAAAGCGTAGCCGATTTTGTTCGGCTACGCTTTTCATACCAGCACTTATGGTTATAAAAGTTTTTTTCATTTTTAGCTTGAATAGTCATGCTTCCGGGTCATAAATTACATTGTAAAGTTCACTCTTGATGGTACTACTTCCAAAATTGATAATAACCTGCAAATGTCCCATTAAACTATTCCGATGGAGAGAAACGGCGGAGATGACAACCTTGTTTTCTGCACTAATCGCCTCTGTTTGCAAGAAGTCCATTTCTTTCGCTGTTTCAGTCCCTGTTGGAGTAAAGAACATTTGCACCATTTCGGGTGCTCTGCCGTTCCATTGAACAACAATGCTATCGATATTCTTGGCGACATACCAGTTTGCCTCTGGCAGAATTTCGTTTCCATTCACATCTAAGAATGTGACAGTCATTTCACCTTGCTCATAAAGCACATCACGAGAAATGGGACTGCTATCAGCACGGTTTACGAAATTATCAGACCTCAAAATCGTATATTCATCAAGGGCGGCATAGAAAGTTCCGTCAGCTTCCAAATAAATGGTAATTGCTTTTGTAACCGACTTGCCGTTTGCAAATGTGATTTCCATAACTATCTTATCATTGCGAATATCTTCTGGTAAATCGCAAATGGCAATATTCTTATCTTTCAATTCTGCAATGATATTGTTCGGAATCCAATCAATCAACAGAGAACTATAATCGCATTCGTCCTCTCCGTAATAAACTGTAAAATTTTGCGCAAAACCATATTCAGCACGTTGCTCCGTTAAATCAATGAAATTGATTTGACCATTTTTACAGGAAAAGCGAACAGTATCAATGTTCTCTCCTGCAAGGTGAAACATGAGTGGATGGCCTGTCAGATCACCATTATCATTGATTGTTCCTGTGGTAAATGTAGCACCAGTTGATGTAATTTCCTTATCTGTGCCACAAGCATAGGCTGTTATCACCATTCCGCCAAATGGAGAATATATGCTCATCACAAAAGAAAAAATGATTAAGCAAAGGCAGGCCGCCATAGCACTCCATTTTACCCACCCAGGTCGTACCCGATTGCGCGCCCAGCGCAGAGGGTTCTTGAGCATCACCTCGATTTGCTTCTGATGATGCAGCGACGGCGTATACGGGATCGTCTCTGTGTTCGTTTCTTCATCCAGCGCAATGGCATCCAACAGTACATTACGCATTAAAAGGTCAAGTTCCTGCTCTGTCATATGTGAAATCCCTCCTTGACTGCAATTTCACGAAGCAGCGCGCGGCCGCGGGAAATGCGCGTATTGACCGCGGACTCTGAGATACCAAGATACTGTGCAATTTCCTTGCCGGAGTAGCCGTTGATCAGCCGCATTTCCAGTGCCGCCCGGTAGGTCGGGGGAAGCTGAGAGAACAGCTGGACAAGCTCGTTATAGCTTGTTGGATCGCTGACATCTGCCGAAAAAGTATCCCAATCCTCTTGCGGCAGCTCCTTCTGTTTGCGCCTCAGAATCATAAGTGCTTCGTTTTTCACTATAGAGATGATCCAGAAGCCCAATTTCTTACAAGGAATTTCGGAAATCTCATCAAAATGATGGATCACCTGCAAAAAAGCGTTCTGCACGGCATCTTCGGCATCATGCGGATCTCTCAAAATACGGAGCGCCGTCTGCTCGACACGCACATGATTTTCTTCGTATAATTCTGTAAATCTGCGCTTGTCTTCTTCGCTTTCCAGCGCGGCGAGTAAGTACGATAGCATAGACAACCTCCTCACGAGTGCTTTGTTTTTCACTATAGAGATGATTCAGAAGCCTAATTTCTTACAAGAAATTTCAGAAATCTTATCAAAATGATAAATCACCTGCAAAGATGCATTTTGCGCAGCGTCTTCGATGTCATGCAGATCTCGTAAAATGCGGAACATGATTTTCCCTCGTATAATTCTGTAAGTCTACGTTTATCTTCTTCGCTTTCCAGCGCAGCGAGTAAGTACGATAGCATGGACAACCTCCTCACGAAGTGAAATACCCCGCGAAATGATTATAAGCATCGTTTGGCAGATAAAACAAGTCCCAGAGCTCAAGTTAAAACTTTGCACAAAGAGGCAGCGCTCTAATTGGTTGAATCGTCAAAAAATGGAAACTGTGTAAGAAATCGACCGCCTGGTGCATTTATAAAGCAGCAAGATCAATTCGACAAGCAGAAGATAAACGGAGTTCTTTGAGAAAAAAGAAATATATGGATGTCGAGGGATAATCAAAAACTTGTTACATAACATTAAGGAGCTTTTTAGAAATTATGGAGACTGATAAAATGAACATGTACTCGGTCTGGGTGGACACTTCGGAAAAGGTAGCTTCGTTCCATATGGTTGAAAGCGGTGATTTCATACACTTTCTGCAACAGGAAGACTTCATGGCCTATCTCAGCACACTCACCACACAAGGCTATCGATTCCAATAAAGATAAACTTCCGAGCGCCGGATGACCACCTGCTAACACTTGAAGAAATGCCCACACCATGTCATCGTTTACCGCGAAGCTACATCAACGATATCCTGATGAAGTACGCCGGTATCATCATTGAGGACATGTGCTCGGACTGGAAATCTAATCTGTGCTATGTTCCAGAAACGGACTGTTTCTACACCTTTACAAGTGACTTTGGCCCTGGAGCATTTAATCCGAGCAACGGTGAAAAGAGCGGTGGCATCGTCACATTGTGGGGAGTATCGTCCTGTAACGATGGTCCAGCCGTTTTGACATTGCAGAAAAGCAACGATAGTTGGCTTATCCAGTCGTTTCAGGCAAAATGATAGTATGCATCCGATTAAGATCAAGTCTATGTTATTCAACACAAGGCAAAACTTTGGAAAGCGAGGGCATTGAAATATGAATCCGAAGAAGCTATCAGACCGCATCGAGAATTCCGATAACCGTCTCGTTCAGTAGGCGCAACAGATACCAAATTATGCGCAGCATCACCAGAAAAAGCGGCTGAGAAATTGGGCCGCGATTGCTGCGTGCTTCGCGCTCATGGCTTGTAGCTTTTGCATAGGCGCGTTCGCATTTGCGAGAGAACGCGTGGTTGAGGTCCCCATAGAGCAGGAGTCAATTACAATTGAGACACTCGGGCTTACCTTAATCTTACCGGACAGTTGGAAAGGTCGGTGCGCACTTGAGCAGAGTGAATTTTCAAAAGTATATCAAGTTTACAACCCCGCAATCCGTAAGGCACTCATAGGTGGCGACGAAGGGCAGACCGGCGGGGTTTTGTTTTACATTAGGTGTTGGGACGAGCAACTCACAAAAGAACAGGTAGATGCCGGTGGAGAATGGGATTACGCCCTGTGCCGGTATATCATGACGACCAAAGACGGCACTTATCTCCTGTACTATGCCAGCGGTGTGCAATGCACGCCGGAAACGATGGAGGAATATCGGCAGATGGAAAGCGAGATTGGCGATATTCGTTTTGTAGTAGATAACGCACTCAATTAGCTCGATAAATTGCGTCTCTCATCGTCAAAATGTTGTGATAAACAAGGAGATTTCATGCAACCGTATTCAGCACCGCAATCTCCAGTGCAGATACCATCAGTAACGACCATTCGCCGTCTCTGTAGTATCAAAGGCGGCGATAAGCACGATTGCTTACCGCCGCCTAATTTATGCCGCTATTATTCCTTTGTGAGCTCGTCGGCGTCCTTACAGAGCCGTATGTATTTAGCCGCTTCCTCGGCGCTCATTCCGGCAAAGAACGTCCTGACGCAGGATGGGACATCGCCTTTCGGCACGATCCCAACCAGAGCATCGATGCTGATTCCTAAAGAGCGTGAAAAATGTGCGACCGTGTCCAGCTTTGGATTAGTCTTTCCGCGCTCTAAGTCGGAAATGCTGCGGTCCGTCGTCCCGAGCTTTTCGGCCAATTCGATTTGTGTCAGGCCCAGTTCGCGCCGCGCCCTGCTCAGGGCAGCTCCAAAAAGATTGCAAATATCGTGCATACCTTCACCCTTTCCTATTGCTTTCATTCTAATTTGAACTTCGCTTCTAATGAACGCTGTTTGGCTTCAAGGCATTAGAAGCACGGTTCTAATTACTTGCAGAAATAGCGAGGTATTTTATGAACAGGGAGAATCTGTGGGAGGTCCTGTAATAAAAGATTCCGGCGTTTGAACTTCCATATGGGTCCTCGGGCTGGAAGAACACGCCGGATACCACACAGGAATACGGTCATAAATTAGAAGCAGGCTTCTGCTTTGTGGAGCCAAGCTTCTTCTGCAATCATATTGATAAAAGTGCAAGCGTTCAGCTGCGGCTGTACGCTTGCACTTTTCTTATCCAACGGCGATCACGTCCTGACTGCCGCTGCCGAGATCCACCGTTTCTGAAATTTTGTCCATTTCAAAATTTTCAGAACACGGAGGCCTTAAATATGAAAAAGCGAGATGCCTATCATCCCGACTATTTGAAAATATACCCCTGTCTGAAGGAGCGCCCGGACATTTTGAAGTTCCTGAAACAATGCGACCGAAAGCAGGAGTATCTGGAGTACGATTTGAAGGTAAATCGCACTCGAACGAACAAAAGGACAATGGAAACAGTAATCTGGCCGCAGAGAGAGCTTTCCTACGAACACCTCTTAGAGGAGCACCAATTTGCTCAACAGGAGCCTTCTCCGGAGGAGACCTTGCTTCATGAAATCGAGTTGGAAAATCTGCGCTGCGCGGTAGAACGACTGCCAAACGATGAGAGGCTTCTCCTTCATTTGCGGTACTGGTGCGATTTCAGCCAGGCGGAAATCGCCCGACACCTTGGCGTAACGCAGCAGAGCGTCAGCTATCAGGAGCGGTGTATTCTGAGGAAATTAAAAAAACTTCTGAAAAATTGAAAATTCTTTTTGTAGAAATGCGTCTGTGGCGGGTACTTAAGTGAAGGGATCAAATACTCTTCTCCCTGCCGGTCAAGGCGGCAGGTTTTGCTCTTTGAAAAATGCCGATACAACAGCGGCTATATCCGGTGACGAATAACGTCAGCTGACGGTCCCCTGACGAAGGGGAGCAGCGATGCGGCGGGTGCGCGAAGACCACCTGCATCGGACAAGTCTCCGATGTCAATGAACGGCCTTTTAAGGTGCCAAGCGAAACTCACCCAGCCAAAAGCAGGTGTGGCAGCCTGTCTTGCAATGATCCCGTCAGCCTATAATGGTACATCCTGTCCAGCCACAGCCGCAAGCAATGGGGGCAGCTCGGAGAGATCCTCGGAGGGGTGAGATTCCCGATGGGCGCTGCCAGGCGCCGGTTCGTTCAACCGCCCGACAGTCCGGGAAGTAGTGTCGAATAGGACTGAGCAACGATAAATTTCAGAAACAGCGAGGGCCGCTCTGCCATTCAGGGCAATGTAAGATGCTGCCAACAGACAGCAGAGCGACCCCTGCATTCAAGTGAATACGGCGGTCAGGATACCTGACCGCCGTATTCTGAACTTATTTCATTTCTGCCAGCAAATGTGTTTTCAGCAATGCGTTTTGCAGCGCTCTATGATCCTCATGCAGTTGCCACCAACAGGGCTTAAGGAAGTGGAGAACTTTCTCCGCCCATCGGTAGTCCTCTGGCTGCAGCGTTTCCGTTGCAGCGCCAAGCTGGAATGCCGCGTTGCGTCTCCGCACAGAGACATCAACGCTGGCCCGATCCAGATATAAGTTCAGAAAGCCGCACACGATCGCGGCCTCCTCTGTCGTATAAAACATTCTTCCTCCTCCAATCACAAACGCGTTCCATTGTAGCATGACGTACGCACTTTTGAAACTGACTGTTTCCACAAGATTCCTCGTAAAAGTTTTATACAAACAGTTGTTCGATTTATGGCGTTGTGCTATACTGGTAGACAATAAGAGCGAGGAGGTGCGCCATGCAGCGGACATATATCGCCATTGACTTAAAATCGTATTATGCGTCTGTCGAGTGCATGGAGCGCAGCCTTGACCCGATGACGACCAATCTGGTCGTAGCAGATCTTAGCCGCACGGAGAAAACCATTTGTCTCGCGGTATCGCCTTCTCTGAAGGCATACGGCATCCCCGGCAGAGCGCGGCTTTTCGAAGTGGTTGAGCGCGTCAAGGAAGTCAACGCCGAACGGCGGCGCAAAGCTGGCGGCAATCTCTTCGAAAAGAGTTATGACGCCCGTGAGCTTGCGGCTGACCCGTCGCGCGCGGTGGGCTATCTTGTCGCGCCGCCGCAGATGGCGAAATACATTCAGATCAGCACGCAGATCTACAATGTCTATCTCAAATACGTCGCGCCCGAGGACATCCACGTCTACTCCATCGATGAGGTGATGATGGATGTGACCAGCTACCTCGAGACGTATCATATGACCGCCCGCGAGCTGGCGAAGACCATGATCCTCGATGTGCTGCGCACCACGGGCATCACGGCCACGGCGGGCATCGGCAGCAATCTCTATCTCTGCAAGGTGGCTATGGATATGATGGCCAAGCGCGTTCCGCCGGACGAGAACGGCATGCGCATCGCGCAGCTTGACGAGCGGAGCTACCGCGCGCTGCTTTGGGAGCACCGTCCGCTGACGGACTTCTGGCGCGTGGGCCGCGGCTATGCGAAAAAGCTGGAGGAGCACGGGCTGTATACGATGGGCGACGTCGCGCGCTGCTCCATCGGGAAGCCGAACGAGTATTATAACGAGGGACTTCTCTACAAGCTCTTCGGCGTCAATGCCGAGCTGCTCATCGACCACGCCTGGGGCTGGGAGCCCTGCACGCTCGCAGACGTCCGGGCGTATCGCCCTGAGTCCAACAGCCTCGG
>OGYL01001201.1_pt1 | contig 20342 bp, 19 predicted proteins | sample 1576541 | NCBI WGS metagenome assembly OGYL01 (sample SAMEA3541551, study PRJEB24748) | human gut metagenome | biome: human gut; feature: human-associated habitat; material: faeces | place: China | collected 2012 | reverse complement strand
ACCGAGGCCATCGACACCGAGCTGGAGACCATGGTCAACGAGCTGACCGCCAAGGTCACGGCCGACATGGACACCCTGACCATCCCGCAGGCCCTGATGGAGATCTTTGCGGTCATCCAGCGCGCCAACAAGTACATCGACGAGACCGCTCCCTGGGCGCTGGCCAAGGACGAGGCCAACAAGGCCCGTCTGGAGAGCGTGCTGTACCACCTGTGCGAGGCACTGCGCGTGTGCGGCATCCTGCTGAACGCATACCTGCCCACCACCGCACCCAAGATGATGGAACAGCTGGGTCTGGACGCATCTGCTCTGGACCTGGCCAAGACCACCTACGGCGCACAGGAGACCTATACCGTGCACAAGGGCGAGGCACTGTTCCCCCGCATCGATGTGGCAAAGGAAATTGCCCACCTGAAGGAAGAGGACGAGAAGCGCAAGGCCGCTGCCGAAGCTGCCAACAAGGCCAAGGCTGAAGCTGAGAAGAAGGCTGCCGCCCCCGCCGAGGAGAGCACCGTGGACTTTACCCACGAGGAAGAGATCGACTTTGACACCTTCTGCAAGGTGGAGCTGCGCGTGGCTGAGGTGCGCGCCTGCGAGAACCTGAAGGAGAGCAAGAAGCTGCTGCACCTGACCGTGTTTGACGGCGAGCGGGAGCGCTGCATCCTTTCCGGCATTGCAAAATGGTTCAAGCCGGAAGACCTGATCGGTAAGAAGATCGGCATTGTGTGCAATCTGGCACCTCGCCCCATGATGAAGGGCAAGTATGTCAGCGAGGGCATGATCTTTGCTGCTGATACCGCCGACGGCGGCTGCTCCATCGCTTTCTACGGCGACGACACCCCCGTAGGCAGCCGCATCCACTGAGCCATGGAAACTGTAAAGCTTTCCCGTGCCGAAAGGCTGGATAAAATTTTCGGCACGCCGGTGTTTGCCGTGCTGCTGGCCATTTTCTGCAATGTACTGTGGGGTTCGGCGTTCCCGTTCATCAAGCTGGGCTACCGGCTGTTCGCCATTGATTCCAGCAGCACCGCGTCCATTTTCTGCTTTGCCGGTGTGCGGTTCATGCTGGGCAGCTTTCTGGTGCTTCTGGGCAGTGTGCTGCTGCAAAGCAGCCTGCCCAAGTTCCCCCGCGGCAAAGTGGCAGCGGAGTGCTGTGCTCTGGGCCTGTGGCAGACCACGACCCAGTACGCATTCTATTACATCGCTGTTGCCATGCTCACAGGTGCCTTTGGCGGCATCCTGAACAGCACCCAGAGCTTTCTGGGCGTGATCTTTGCCCATTTCATCTACGGCAACGCCGACCGCATGACCCCTGCCAAAACGCTGGGCTGTGTCATCGGCTTTGCGGGCGTGCTCATCGGCACGCTGGGCAACCACGGCAGCGGAAGCGGCTGGGGCGTGTTCTGCATGATGGCCGCTACCATCATCTTTACCCTGTCCGGCCCGTGGAACAAATCCGTGACCAAAAAAGCAGACAGCTTTGCCGTCTGCTTCATCAACCTGTTCGTGGGCGGTCTGGCACTGTTCGTGCTGGGCACTGTGCTGGGCGGCAGTCTCCATGTGCAGAGCGCACTGGCGATGGTGGTCATGCTGTATCTGGCCTTCATCTGCGGGGCAGGCTATGTGCTGTGGGCCCTGCTGATGAAGAACAACCCGGTGTCCCGCATCGCGGTGTTCGGCCTCATCATCCCCATTATGAACGTCCTGCTGTCGGCGCTGCTCAACGGTGAGCCGCTGTTTGAGTGGAACTATCTGGCCGCGCGTACTTTCCGTCTGTGTTTCGCGAAAAAATCAGCAATATTTCTTCACGATTTCGGAAGCCTCCGACTCTGCGAGAGAGCAAGTCATGACAACATCTATCTCATGGCTGTCACAAAGAGATGCCATCTCTGCAACAAAGCTGTCAAGCTCTGCAAGATTATTTCTGCATATCTTGAGTGCGGAATCAATGAAAATATGTGTGATATCGTGATTGGAAGCATGGATTCCGGCAACAAAACCGTAAAGCTCTTCTCCGTCTGATATCGCATATTCGTCGGTATTTACAAGTCTTGCCTTGTAAGTTACATCATAGCGGAGCTTTTCGCCTTTTTCGAGTACGGTCGTAACTACCTCATCCCGACAGGTAAAGCTGTGATTGCTTCTCCTGCTGCAAAGAAAATGTTGGCTGAAGATTTGAAGCAACGTGCTCACAAATTGGAAAAAATCAAGAAGGATGCTGAAGCATTGGCAGCTAAATTGGAAGGCGTATCTTTGAAGATCGCTACTAAAGTTAGCTCAACCGGTACTATCTTCGGTTCTGTTGGTAACATCCAGATTGCAGAAGAATTGGCTAAGTTAGGTCATGAAATTGACCGTAAGATCATCGTTGTAAAAGACGCTGTGAAAGAAGTTGGCCAATATAAAGCTATCGTTAAGCTGCACAAGGAAGTTTCTGTAGAGATTCCTTTTGAAGTTGTTGCTGAAGAAGCATAATTTAAAAACTTCCTATATAAAAGAAGCCTGGTTTCCGGAAGGAGGCCGGGCTTTTTTATTACTGCATGTTAGTTCTAATTGTATTCTTTATCAATAAAGGTAATTGTTTTATCAATTAGTTCCATGTAGTGGCTGTATGTGAGATGCGGGTCATCATGTACAAAAGAGATTTGCCGCATGGCAGCAAAACCTTCTGGGATGCGGAAGGCAAACTCCCAGGTTTCTCTTAATGACTTATTTTCATTAGAAATTTTTCTAAATTCTTGCTGACTGGTATACTTTTCTATCGCCATGTCTTTTGCTTTGGAGAACCCTTCATAAAAAAGATGTGCGTTTTTTATTACGGCATAGGCTTGGATGATTTCGACAGCAAGCTCTTTGTTTTTAATATTTTGCATGACAGAAGAAGCTCTGAGCATTTCCATAGCATCAGTGACCGGAAGAAAATTTTGTGATTGGAATGGGAAATAGCCGTAGTAATTCAGAGAGTCGGAGGACGCTTCATTCATTTTGTCTTTGTATTGAAGCAGGTAGCATGCACCTTCTTTGTTGAATATTTCTATTTTCATCATCTCTTCTATTGTTTCCCGGTTGATAAGTAATTCACTTTTGACCAACTGTAGGGCCTGTGTCACCTCTTTTTTTTTATTGTGCTCCTGAATCATATCACTTCCCACGAATGTGATTGCAATACCCAGTACGACTGCGATGAAATTGCAGGTGAAATCACCTAATCTTCCTTTGATAGCTGATCGCTTAATTTTTTCTATCAGTTTCTTTTTCATAATATTAGTATAATATGGAGATTAGCAAAGATAAGGATTTTCTGAAATAATCAAATAGGAAAAGTGATGAATCACTGAGTATCTTCAGGATGGTCAGATGGGTATAAAAAAAGTCTGTTCGTGCTTTCGCACGTCAGACTTTCAATTCTCTCAGTGTGTTGTTCTGAAATTATTCAGCTACAACTGCTGCACTATCTACTGCTACAGTGTCTGCTGCTGCGGCTGCTGCTGCCTCAGCTGCTGCTGCAGCTGCTTCTTCTACTGCTGCAATTGAGTCAGCAATACGGATAGAATCTGCTGTTGCTTTTTCAGCGTCAGCTTGTTTGTTACCACAAGATGCGAAAGATACTGCTACAATAGCTACAGCCATCAAAACTAATTTTTTCATTTTCTTTGCTTTTTTAAAAACGTAATACAATCAATTGCTTTATTAAAACGCTGCAAAGGTATGTACTTTTTTGATAGGTTGTTCTCCAAATCCCAACTTTTTTTATGTTTTTTTTGGAGGTTAGCCCCTTTTGACGACTTTTTGTATGTTTAATAACATACTAATCTACTGCAATACTGTTATATAAGTAGCGCTTGATACTCCTTTTGGGGGTTTTCTCAAATTCGTTAGGGTAGAGCTGTATCTGGCTTACTTTTTCGTAACTGGCCACACTGTTATTCAGGTTTTTCAGATTCTCATCCATAATGGTTTTGATATTTTCCGTTTGGTTCAGGCCAAGGGAATCCAGCGCTTCATAATCTGCATAAACCAAAGCGACCAGTTTCTTATTACGCTCGATAATCAGACTTTCCAGAACGAATGGCAGATTGTTGAGACGTGCTTCAATTTCCTCGGGGAAAATATTCTGCCCGCTGGAACTGAGAATCATGGTCTTGCTGCGGCCACGGATATAGAGATTATTATTTTCGTCCAGCTTTCCCAAGTCACCGGTACGCAGCCAGCCGTCTTCGGTAAAAACTTCCTTCGTGGCTTCCGGGTTTTTATAATATCCTGCCATTACATTTTCGCCTCGCACTTGTATCTCACCAATTTCAGCTTCCGGATTTTCTTTATAAATCCGGGCTTCCATGATGTCGAGTACACGACCGGAAGAAGTTGGGATGAATTCGTTCCAGGGAGCGTAGCTGATCAATGGTGCACATTCTGTCATACCGTAACCGATAGTGAACGGAAACTTGATGCGGTGGAAGAACTCTTCCACTTCCGGGTTCATGGCAGCTCCACCGATAATGATTTCTTTGAAACGTCCGCCCAGGGCATCTACCAGTTTTTTACGGATTTGCCCGTAGATTTGTCCATCGAGTAAAGGAATGCTGAGTGCCCACCTCATAGTTCTCTTATTGATAGTGGGCTGGATAACATTTTTATAGATTTTCTCGATAACAAGCGGTACGGTAATAATGAGATTGGGCTTTACTTCCTCGAAAGCTTTCATCAGTATCTTGGGGGAGGGGACTTTACCTAGAAGTGTGACATGGGTTCCCACAGCAGTGGCAGTGAGAAAGTCGAAGGCACAACCGTAGGCATGGGCTAAAGGTAAGAAAGATAATACTTTGTCTCCTTTCTTTAATAGCTCGGTGCGTATACCGAAAGTGACATTTCCTGCCAGATTGTTTCCTGTCAGCATAACACCTTTACTGAAACCGGTGGTACCCGAAGTATAGTTCAGCAGCATCACCTTATCATTAGAGAGGGTTGTATATTGCACGTCTTCCCGGCGGAAACCTTTCGGATAAGTTTCATGCATTTCATCATCCAGATGTTTGAGGAAACGGTTGATTGTTTCACCGTCACGCTGGTGAAGACAACGGAAATCGGAAAGGGAGAACACGGCACGCAGTCCGGTCAGCCGTTCTTCTTCCAGATGGTCCCAGATGGCATCGCTGGTAAAGAGAAAAACAGATTCGGAATGAGTGACGATATGATGTACATCGTTCGGATTAAAATCTTGAAGGATGGGGACAACGATGGCTCCATAAGTGATGGTTGCCATATAAGCAATGCACCAACGGGAATTGTTTTTGCCGATAATAGCTATTTTGTCGCCCCGGCGCAGACTGCAATGTTTGAATAGCAAGTGCAATTTAGCTATCTCTTGCGCCACTTGTCCATAGGAATAACTCTCGTCTTCACCGTAATCGGTATAGCAAGGAAGATCCCAGTTCTCACGGAAACTCTGCTCGTAGAGTTTGATAAAGTTCTCTTGTATCATTGCACGAAAATTGATGATTTGTGCAAAAGTAGGAAAATTCTAAGAATTATATGTAACTTTGTGGCAGAAATGTGTTTAGAATAGATATGATTGATACCAATATATTTCAAAATAAGACAGCGGTTTACTATACGTTGGGGTGTAAGTTGAACTTTTCGGAAACCTCTACTATCGGTAAGATTTTGCGGGAAGCAGGCGTGCGTACGGCACGTAAGGGAGAGAAGGCGGACATCTGTGTAGTGAACACTTGCTCGGTGACGGAGGTGGCAGATAAGAAATGCCGCCAGGCTATTCATCGCTTGGTGAAGCAACATCCGGATGCTTTCGTGGTTGTGACCGGATGTTATGCCCAGTTGAAGCCCGAAACCGTTGCAAAGATTGAGGGGGTGGACGTGGTACTTGGTGCCGAACAGAAAAAGGACTTACTTCAATATCTCGGTAATTTACAGAAAAATGAGTCGGGAGAGGCGTATGCTTCAGCGTTGAAAGATATCCATTCATTTGCGCCGTCCTGCTCACGGGGAGATCGTACTCGCTATTTTCTGAAAGTACAGGATGGTTGCGATTATTATTGTTCCTATTGCACCATTCCTTTTGCTCGCGGACGGAGCCGCAATGGAACGGTTGCCTCTATGGTAGAACAGGCACGTCAGGCTGCAGCCGAAGGGGGAAAGGAGATTGTGTTGACCGGTGTTAACATTGGCGATTTCGGCAAGAGCACCGGAGAGACTTTCTTCGACTTGGTGAAGGCGTTGGACGAGGTAGAAGGTATTGAACGTTATCGCATCTCTTCCATAGAACCTAATTTGCTGACTGATGGGATCATAGAGTTTGTTTCGCATTCCCGCAGTTTTATGCCTCACTTCCATATTCCATTGCAGTCCGGCAGTGACGACGTTTTAAAACTGATGCGCCGTCGGTATGATACGGAACTCTTTGCCTCCAAAGTGCAGAGAGTGAAAGAAATGATGCCCGACGCTTTTATCGGTGTGGATGTCATAGTGGGTACGCGGGGTGAAACGGATGGATACTTTGAGCAGGCTTATGAATTTATTAAGAGTCTGGATGTGACCCAACTTCACGTGTTCAGCTATTCCGAACGGCCGGGTACACAGGCTTTGAAGATAGACCATGTGGTAACTCCGGAGGAAAAGCATCGTCGCAGTCAGCGTCTTTTGGAACTTTCGGATGAAAAGACGCATGCATTCTATGCCCGCCATATCGGACAAACTATGCCGGTATTGCTGGAACGTTCCAAGCCGGGTGCACCGATGCATGGCTTTACGGCTAACTATATCCGGATAGAGGTTCCCCATAATGATACACTGGACAATCAAGTGGTATCTGTACGCTTGGGCAATTTCAATGAAGACGGGACGGCGTTGCAGGGAACTTTACTATTATAATAAGGTATAAGAAAAGTATGAAATCGAAACTTATCTACTGGCTGACTTACGCAGGTATGTGGCTTCTGGCTTTGCTTCCTTTCCGGGCACTCTATATATTGTCTGACGGACTCTATCTCTTGATGCGCCATGTGGTGCATTACCGTCGTGGGGTGGTTCGTAAAAACCTAAAGAATTCTTTTCCGGAAAAGTCTCAAGCCGAACTTCGTGAGATTGAGCGTGAGTTTTATCACTACATCTGCGATTATATGCTGGAAGAAATCAAGATGATGCGTATGTCATTCGAAGACCTTTCCCGGCGTATGGAGTATGGTAACACAGAAGAATATCTTGCCATGCTCGAAAAACATGGAGGCATTGTTGTGCTCATTCCCCATTATGCCAACTTTGAGTGGTTGACAGCAATGGGCGCTTTCATGAAGCCCGAAGATGTGCCGCTACAGGTGTATAAACCTTTGCGAAATAAGTATGTGGACGAAATGTTTAAGCTTATCCGTGCCCGGCATGGTGGTTATAATGTGCCGAAGCACTCTACTGCCCGCGAAGTGATCCGGTTGCGCCGTGAAGGGAAGCATGTAGTGGTCGGTTTGATTACCGATCAATCGCCCAATCGTAACGAAGCTCACCACTGGACTACTTTCCTGAACCAGGAAACCGTATTCATGGATGGAGGTGAACGTATTGCCAGGATGATGAATTATCCTGTATTTTATTGCGAATTGGAGAGACAAGGCAGAGGACATTGCAAAGCCTACTTCGATTTGTTGACCGAAACCCCTAAACAGACTGCTGAAGGGGAGATAACCGAACTTTTCGTACGCCGTCTGGAACAAACGATTCGTCGTGCTCCTGCCTATTGGTTCTGGTCTCATAAACGTTGGAAACTGAAACGTGAAGAACTGGAGAAGCAAAATGGATAAGATAGCAGTTGTAATATTAAACTGGAACGGGTGTGAAATGCTTCGCTCATTTCTTCCCTCCGTGGTACGCTTTTCCGAAGCAGACGGTGCTGTGGTGTATGTTGCTGATAATGGTTCAACGGATGCATCTGTTGAGGTGCTTTGTCGGGAGTTTCCTACCGTCCGATTGATACTGCTGGAAGAAAACCAGGGTTTTGCCGATGGTTATAACAAGGCTTTGCTGGAAGTGGATGCTGAGTATGTGGTACTTCTCAATTCGGATGTGGAAGTGACGGAGCATTGGCTTCAGCCATTGGCAGATTATATGGAGGCACATCCTGAGGCAGCAGCTTGCCAGCCGAAGATACGGAGTTGGCGGCAGAAGGGGAAGTTTGAGTATGCAGGTGCGGCAGGCGGCTTTCTCGATCGTTACGGCTATCCGTTCTGTCGTGGGCGGATTATGGGTGTGGTAGAGGAGGACAAAGGGCAATACGATACCATTATTCCTGTATTTTGGGCTACAGGTGCAGCCTTGTTTATCCGCCTGAAAGACTATTGTGAGGCCGGAGGGCTGGACGGACGATTCTTTGCCCACATGGAAGAAATAGACTTATGCTGGAGACTTCGTGCACGTGGCAGGCAGATTGTATGTGTGCCGCAAAGTGTGGTTTATCATGTAGGCGGTGCTACTTTAAAGAAAGAAAATCCCCGAAAGACTTACCTCAATTTTCGTAATAATCTTGTCATGCTTTACAAGAACCTGCCTTCGGAAGATTTGTCTTCGGTGATGCGTATTCGTGCTGTCCTCGACTATGTGGCTGCATTGAATTTTGCTCTTAAACTCCAGTTCCCCAATGCATTGGCTGTACTTCGTGCGCGCCGTGAATATCGTCGGTTACGTTCTTCTTTCACTGCTGCACGCGAAGAAAACCTGAAAAAAACTTCCCTTTCCGTGATACCGGAATGGACAAAAAGCAGTATCTTGGCGCAGTATTATTTACGTGGAAAGAAATTTTTCTCGCAATTATAGCTTTTTCTTTTTACCGATTGTTTATTATTTAAACGGTATTGGCTTATGACAAAATTAGTTAGAAAGATTGGATTAGTGGCGCACGACGCCATGAAGAAAGACCTCATTGAGTGGGTCCTCTGGAACTCAGAATTGCTTATGGGGCACAAGTTTTACTGTACAGGTACTACAGGAACTCTTATCCTTGAGGCTCTTAAGGAAAAGCATCCCGATGTTGAGTGGGACTTTACCATTCTGAAATCCGGTCCTTTGGGCGGTGACCAGCAAATGGGTTCCCGCATTGTGGACGGTGAGATTGATTACCTTTTCTTCTTCACTGACCCGATGACGTTGCAGCCGCACGATACGGATGTAAAGGCATTGACTCGTCTGGCCGGTGTGGAGAATATCGTTTTCTGTTGTAACCGTAGTACGGCAGATCATATTATTTCAAGTCCGTTGTTTGTAGATCCTATGTACGAACGTACGGTTCCGGATTACACCGGCTATACCAAACGATTTGAAAATAAACCGGTGGTTGCCGAGGCGGTGGAGTCTGCCAAAAAGCGGAAGAAAAAGAGAGGATAAAGGAGAAAATAAGGACGACTTTTTGCTGTTATGCTGCATTTATAAGTCCCTTTCTTAGCCCTTCTCCAATGTAATAACCGGTGGTAGGTAATAATTATAATAGAAACTCTTCCACATTATCTCGCGTGATAACATTGAATGTAGCGTTCGGGTAACTGTTGGTAAATGTTTTTGGTACTTTGGCGATTCTCTTTGGATTCCATTTAAACTCATAAGCTGCCAGTTGCCCGTTGCCTTCTTCAATGAAGTCGATTTCTTGCATGGCAGTGGTGCGCCAGAACCATGTGTTATACCATAGATGGTGGTAATGTAAAAACTTTATTCGTTCCGATACTATAAAGTTTTCGAATAACGCTCCAATATCAGGGCGGGTTTCGGCTAATGCAAAGTTGGCGATAACCGCGTTGCGGATGCCGTTGTCATAGAAATATATTTTTCGGCTACTCTTTAGTTCATTTCGTAAATTACGGCTGAAAGATCCTAAGCGGAAGATGATATATGATTGTTCCAATAAAATGACATAACGTTCCACTGTCTTTGGATCTAAATCACACAGTTGCCCTAATTCATTATATGAAACTTCGGAACCTACTTGAAAAGCAAGAGCTTGTAATAGTTTTACTATTTTGTTGGCTTTCTTTATATGTTCCCAATCCAGGATATCCTTATATAAATAACTGTCGGAAAGTTGTTTCAGAATTTCAACCTCTGAGCCGGGATGGTTCACTACGTCCGGATAATAGCCATATACCAGTCGGTGGGGAAGTAGTCTTTTCTCATCCATAAGTCCATGATGATTTACCATCTCTTCAAAGGAGAGGGGATACATTTTATATTCCCATTTCCTTCCGGTCAGTGGCTCATTGATTTTGTTGGCAAGGTCGAAAGAAGAACTTCCGGTTGCTATCAGTTGAATGTCCGGCAGTTGGTCTGTGATGAGTTTAAGTCTTATCCCAATGTCTTCAATTCGTTGTGCTTCATCTATGATAACAGTTTTATTATTGCCGAAGATATACTTCAAACGCGTTGCCGAGATGTTTTCAAAAAGTGCACGAGTATCCTGTTCGTCTCCATTGAGCCACAATATACCTTCTTTTTCTTTGAACAGATGTTTCAATAAGGTAGTCTTACCTTACTTGGCGTGCCCCCATGATGACAATGGCTTTATCTTGTCCCAGTTTATTTCGTATACTTTCTTCTAATACTCTTGTTATCATACTCTTATTGCTTTTTTCCTGAAAGCAAAGATAACAGATAATAAGTGTAAATCCAAAAATATCATGTTTTTTGCGGATTTCATTCCGTAAAAAACATGATATTTTTGGAAATGTAATTATTGTATAACCCGAAGATGGTGTTTCTCAATTGCTCTTTGCAACTATAGGATTTAGAATATATATCCTACAGAAAGCTGATAGCCATAATCTCTTATACTACACTGATACTGTATTCGCTTAATGGCCTCATAGTATTGGAATGATAGTGTATAATGCCTGCCGATAACAGCTTTCAGTCCTGCAATTCCTCCATAAGTCCAGTGGCGAAGAGGATTGAGATTAATGCGGTATAATTCATAGGGCAAGTCAGAGATATAAAATGCATCGGTATATCCTTTCATCGGATTCCATTTCTCATGTATCTTCTTGCCGTCAGCCGGAGATTTGATGTCCAATGGGCAGTCACCGGCACTAAAGTTATATGAAGCATACATTCCGACTGAAGGAATCAAACTCAACGTCTTGCTAATTTTGAATTTGTATCCTACCTTTAGCGGGATAACGATATGGTTTAGTTTTATCTTAGCATCCGGGAAACGGGGAAGCATGCCATATTCCATTTCCATCCTGCTTTGGGTTTGCATGAACGAGACTCCCGACATCAACATCCAATGTTTTTTGAATTCATAATCCAGGGTTCCTCCAATTTGGAATCCAGTTCCCATGCCACCTATCTTTTGTACATAGTTATCACTGCTTTTAAAGTGTGTCAGGTTCATTCCTGCATCTACGCCGATTCTTATTTGTGCAAAGGCTTGTAGTGATAGGTATAGTGCCAATAGTAGAAATAATGTAATTCTTTTCATTTAATATTATAATATCAATTGTTTATAAATATGTCATCTTAGTCACTTTATGCTTTTGGGGCATTGTCATGCTAAGTGCAGTCGAAGCATTTTCTCTTTCTGAGCACGACAGGAAAACATCCTTTATTGGGGATGTTTGACACGATACCAAAGGCCTGTTCCCATCATACTGCAGTACGCATGCTCCGATATTATTGTAAAACGGGCTTCTAATCTATTGTTGCTGGTGAAACGCCCCTCAAAGGACCTGACGAAAGTTTCTGTTGCTTCGATAGAGGGAAAAGAAGGTTCATGTGGACTTAATATCTGTATTTTCCCATTGTCAAATAAATACTTGGATTTTCCTACCGGATGTTTCATTCTCTCTTCTGGATAGAGGATGTGGATACTGACACTGTCTTCGCTTTCAAATGTTATAGATGTTTCCGAGCCTTCGAAGGTCTCTCCGATAGGGGGAGTAGTCATGATGAATTCTTTTTCTTCGTCCTCATCATTATTGCAGGCCGTTAGTAATAATGTGGCTATTAATAGAAGGTAGTATGTTAGTTTCATAATTTAGTATTATAATATTAATTACCTATAAGTAGCAAACCGGATAATGCATCGTAATCCGGAAGCTACTTATAGGTAAATTCTTTTTTTACTTAGATGAATCGACGGGTAAGAGTGTGGCTACTACACTGCCACTGGAAACGTTATATAGTTTATAAGTTCCGTTGATTTCATCGCGGATGATAGGATCATTGTATTGAAAATATAATGTTCCTAATGGATCTGATTCTACTGTGGTTTGAATCGTTGCCTTATTTGATACAGTTTTGGTATGAGAAAAACCATACCCCAGTTTAGTTGATAAGCTGACTTTTCCTATGCTGCCGCTTCCTTCAATTGAGAAGTCTGCTTTATTGACAAACTCGCTCACAACACTTTTCTCTTGAGTGATTGTTTGGCCTTTATCCCACTCTTCTACAAACATGAAGATAGATAGAGATTTATTATATAGATCCCATGGTAATGTGAAAACCAGATCGTCTGCATTTTTATCGGATTTTTCCGGATAAATCCATTTTGATCTTAGATTCTTAGCATCCACCGTATAGAAATTTTTGGATTGTCTGAATGCTGTAGAGTTCTTGTGCTTTAAATGTATTTTTTCTAACGAGAATGCATCTCTTGGGTTAATAGTAAATGTAAGCTTAGCTTCCATTGCTTCTTTGCTGTCCTCACCTGATATATATGACTTAAAGTGGAACTCGAAGTTTCCATCTGTCCATATCTTCTGTATAATTTCTTCGTTAGTTAGATACCCTTTGTTTTTCTGTGTGTCTTGCAGTGTTGGGTCTTGTGTGGGATCATTAATGGCACTGTATGCATTGGCAGCAATTCTGAATCTATACAATTTCTCTCTGATATATCTATTTAAAGTTCCGGGCTTATTTTCTTTAGTTATTCCATAATAGATATAATCTCTTTGATAGGCGTTGGGAACATTTTTGAATTCGTTCCATGCATCTTTTACAGACGACATTATTTCGCTGCCATTGACATATGCCTCTAAATCTTCTGTAGGTTGCAGATTTATGTCTTCCTCATAGTGTCGTGTCTGAAGTTTTCTTTTACTACCGTCAAAGGCATCACTTAAAAATTCGTAAGTGGCCTCTCCCGATCTGGTCTTGACACTGGAAACTTTCATGCGTTCGTTGTTTTTCACTACGAGACAAGGGAAATCAGGAATGTCTCCCGTTGTCATTTTTCCGATATTTTCACCGTTTTCGTATAACGTATTGTCTTTATCGTCCCGGCATATTACGGATACTTCTTTATCATCCACATTCCATTTTTCTGCATTAAAATCCCAGAATAGAGATAAATCAGGAACCAATATATTCAGTAAAGGAAGAGATTGTTCAATTTGAACGAGTTCATTTTCGTCTTTACAGTAAGACAATAAAATATCTCTGAGACTTTGCTTGTCATATACTATTTTGTTTTTTACCAACGGATAGAATATATCATAATCATTGTCAAATTGTGCCACAGCTTCGGCTTTAAGAAACTTGCGTACGTCAAGGCTGTTGGATACAGCTTTAGACAATGCTTTGGCAAACTTTTTTTGTGCGGTCACTTGGTCTAAAGGAGCCTGAACGATTGTTTTTGATTGAGACCCATCGGGTTGCGATGGGAACTCATTGACTTGGTCTGTGCAAGCGCAAAATGCGGCAATGCAGAATAGACTTACGAAATACTTTTTCATAATCATAAATGTTTTAAATTAGTATTATGGTTAACTTAATAATCTTCTGATGTAATTTCTGCTTCTATATCTAAACGAGGAGAAGTGATTTCTACCAGATAGGGATAAGAATCAGAATTTGGAACGTAAACTGTTTTTCCTTCATAGATGGAGGAATTCAATTCAGAGACGACTATGTTTCCATCTTTATCAGTCACAGTGATATCTGCTTCCTCTAAGGGAAATTGAAAAGTAATAGCTAAGTTGTTGTCTGTTTCGTCAGCAGTTAGGCTAAAAAATAAGGGGCTGCGGGTGGTAGTTTTATAATTTGTACTAATAATTTTAGCATTTACTTTGTGTCGATGCTTTTTGTGGGGGATTGCATTTATGGGCATAATGAATAATACCGATAATAGAATAAATAATACTTTTGTTTTCATTTCTATATTTAATTAATGGTTTATGATTGCAAAGTTAGGGCAAAAAATTATCATGAATGCATTTTTGCAGTCATACTATAGAAATGTAATGTGTTGATAAGTAGGTGAATATCAAATTTAGTAGTCACACCTTACTTTCTTCTCTACTCATTCTCTCTTTCATTTTGTATTTTTTTTGATTGAGAGGGTGCGTATCGGTATAGCCAAAACAAATTGCAATGGCTAATGGGTTAAGTGAAGTTTTCTGTAGGCAAAGGAGCAATTGATCATCTTCCGTTAACTTGGGATATTCTTTGTGGAGGAAAGATATGTAACTTTGATAAATTCCGAATATTGTCTTTTTCAGTTGTTCCTGCTCCGTAGTGGTTAAAGCTTTCATTTGTTTTTTATTCGAAGTGGTTTGTTGGGATAGAGCAATCACTCTTTGGTAAATGCTGCTTTGGGCAAACAACCAATGGAGTAACTGTTGTTTCTCTTCTTTTAAGCGAGCTATGGCTTGTTCTCTTTCTTCTATTTGCTGTTCTTTGTTTTCATGTTCTTGCTTTAAAATGTTCTGTTCTTGCTTTAATAAGGTAATCATTAGCTGATTGTTTTCAATGGTAGTTTCTAAAGATGATAACTTATTCTGTGTTTGCTCTAATGATTGTTTGTATTGGAGTTGAATACGTTTCTTCCGGTTTATATAGTTTTGATAAGCAAGTATAATGAGAAAGCAAATCGAAACGAATCCTGCAATAGTGCGGTGTATGGTGCGCTTTCCTTTTAATTGTTCCTCTCTTACCCTCATTTTGGTATTGTATTCATAAATCAGTTGTTGTATTTCTGTTGACTGTTCCATGTAAAATAATGAGTCTATGATAGCGGAATGTTCTTCTAAATAGGTATTTGCTGTTTTGTAATCTCCGTTTTCTTTTTCAAGATTATATAAACTTTTTAGACATGAAGCTTTGCTTTCAATGGGTACATCCTCTAAGGCTTTGGTTAAATAGTAAAGAGCAGAGTCTTTATTTTTACCTGTTTTTAAAAGTAAATCTCCGAGATTGGAGTAGCAGTTTCCATGATTTTCCTTTTGAGGTAGTTCTTTGAGAGCCATTTTTTCATAATATAAGGCGGAATCAAGCTCGTTAAAATTATCAAATTTCAGGCTTAAATTGTGTTTAGACATTGCAATCTGTAGAGAATCTCCCGAAGCTATAGCATAATTTAATGCTTCGCGCTGGAACATTAAGGTAGAATCCTTTTCATCTATTAAGCAATAATATGTACTGATATTGTTCAATGCTATTGATTTTTCCAGATCTGTAGTGCAACATTCATACATCGTTTCGTATATTTCCATAGATTTGTCATAGTATCCGGCATCAAAATAGATATTTCCCAATGAACTGAGAAGTAAATTCTTTGTCTTAAGCTCTTTCGGGAAATCTTGTATGATGGTTAATCCCTTTTGGAAACAAGTTGTTGCTTCTTCTGCTTCTTCCATTTCAACAGCCAGTCTGCCTTTATAGAGCAATGCTATCGCTTTTTCTTTCTCGTCATCGTCATAATAATCTAATGCTACATTCAGCAGTGAGTCGCAAGGTAGCAAAGAGAGCTTGCACTTGTCCGTGGCACGTGCAAGTAATAACGCATAGCGTGCGCATTCTTTGTCGGAAAGTCCTTCTATTTCTTCCGGTGATAAGTCCAATGACTGGAGTGCACTGTCGGGATATTCTTCTATGAGTGTATCGGCATGTGAGAATAATGTTTCTGTTTCGCTTTTGTGTGAACAAGAAAATAGTAGTAAAACAGTAAATAATGCTGTTGTAATCTTTAAGTTTACCATTTGGTCGGTTATTTTGTTGGCAGCAAAGGTATAAATAATTATTTATAAAGCTGATGATAAGAGGGCTGTTTTTATAGTTCATTCAGAAAAGCTATGGTTCGATTCATACTAATTTACCATCGCAGTCTATGAAAGGCCAGCAAACTTTCCTGTGCTTTGTTTGTTCCTTCGGCAAGAATGAGTTACTTTTGTCTTATCGCTGCCGAAATAATATGAAAACGGGAACAATTATAGAAGAGAATGTAAAAAGAATACCTTATGGCGTATCCAACTTTGTAGAAGTGGTGGAACAGAATCAATATTATGTGGATAAAACCATGTATCTGCCTTTACTGGAGCAGCAGCCCAACAGTTTATTCTTCATCCGTCCCCGCCGTTTTGGAAAGAGCATTTTCTTAAGTATGTTGCGGGCTTATTATGACATCGCCCAAAAAGAAAAGTTCCGGAAGCGCTTCGAAGGTTTGTGGATAGGCGGTCAGCCTACGCCGTTGCAGGGGAAATACCAGATACTCTATCTCGACTTCTCGCGCGTGGGAGGTATAGGTGCATTAGACCGGAATTTTGATGATTATTGCAGCGGAGCCTTGAATAATTTTGCTCTTATTTATGAACCTTACTATTATCCGGGGTTCGAAAAAGATATGAAAGAGCAATTCGGTTCTGCCAATAAACTGAACTTCCTGGATTGGCAGGCACACAATACCGGTGCTGCCCTTTACCTTATCATTGATGAATATGATAATTTTACCAACGTAGTCCTTAATGAACAAGGCAATGAGGTGTATCATGCCTTGACCCATGTCAGCGGCTTCTATCGAGAAGTATTCAAGAAGTTTAAAGGTATGTTCGAGCGCATCTTCATGACCGGCGTCAGCCCCGTCATCTTGGACGACCTGACCAGCGGATTCAACATCGGATGGAACATCAGTACCGACTTCCAATTCAACATGATGCTGGGATTCAGCGAAAAGGATGTGCGCGAAATGCTGCAATACTATAAGGATGTCGGGCAGCACAATGGCGACGTTGAAGCCATGATAGCGGAGATGAAGCCATGGTATGATAATTATTGTTTCGCCGAAGCAAGCTTAGACCGCGATCCGAAGATGTTCAACTGTGACATGGTGTTTTATTATCTGAGACATTACATTACTTTAGGAAAATCTCCCAAAGAAATGATAGATCCCAACACCCGTACGGATTACAACAAGATGAAGAAACTTATTCAACTGGATCGATTGGATGGTAATCGTAAAGGAGTGCTGCGCAAAATCACTGAGGAAGGTCAGATAGTCACCGCCCTGACCACTACTTTTCCTGCTACAGAGATTGCCAACCCGGAGATATTTCCCAGTCTGCTCTTCTATTACGGAATGCTCACCATCACCGCCACACGCGGACAGCGTATGGTACTTAGCATCCCTAACAACAATGTGCGTAAGCAGTATTATGAATTCATGCTGGAAGAGTATCAGGAGAGACGGTATATTGATCTCAACAGTATGCTGGACTTATTCTACGATATGGCTTACGATGGTCATTGGCGTGAATCACTGGAATTCATTGCTCACGCCTACAAGGAGAACTCTTCCGTTCGCAGTGCCATCGAAGGCGAGCGAAATATCCAAGGCTTTTTCACGGCTTATCTGAGTGTGAACGCCTACTACCTGCTTGCTCCCGAACTGGAACTGAACCATGGTTTCTGTGATCTTTTCCTAATGCCCGACCTGTTGCGTTATGAAGTGGCACACAGTTACATCATAGAACTAAAATACCTCTCCTCCAAAGATTCGGAATCGAAAACCGAAACGCAATGGCAGGAAGCAGTGGGGCAGGTAAGGATGTATGCTGCTGCCCCCAAGGTGAAGCAGTTGATACAGAATACGCAGTTACATTGCATTGTGGTACAGTTTCGAGGCTGCGAACTGGAACGAATGGAGGAGGTTTCTTTTTAAACTCTTTCACATTGTACTTCCACTCCTGCCGCATCCAAATCGGCTTCCATGGGCGGATTGCGTTTAGCGAGTTTCAGTTCAATAGCTTTAACAGTGGGGAAAGTGCGGAACAGGCGCTTTACAATACGTCCGCAAACATGTTCCAGCAATTTAGAAGGTATCTCCATCTCAGCTTTCACATTTTCGTATACATCGGCATAGCTGACGGTATGTGTCACATCGTCAGTCTCGGCGGCACGTGCAATATCGACTTTCAATTTCAGGTTAATGACAAATTCATTACCTACTTCCCGCTCTTGCTGACCTACACCGTGGTAGGCAAAGAAACGGACGTTATCAAGGAATATATAACTGTTCATATCAATGGAATATTAGGTTAATGACAAAAATAAGAATAACTGCCCAGTAAACAAAGAAAACAGGTATATTTGTGTCTGAAGAAAATCGTACCAATCTGTAATATATGTTGTACCTTTGCCCTTCAATCATTAATCTTATAAATATAATGGAAAAAGAAACATTTGATTATTCAAAAGTGCCCTATAATTTTGGTCTGTGCGCAGCAGCAGCAGATTGTTCTCATGCCGACACTTGTTTACGCCGGATTGCATACTCTCATGCTTCGGCAAACATTACTTTTCTGCCTACGCTGAATCCGAAAACGATTGAGGCTATGGCGGGGAAATGTGAGTATTACCGTTCCAACAAGAAAGTGAACTATGCCAAAGGTTTCGTGTGTACTACGAAAGCTCTGGCAGTCAGTGTATCCTGTCATCCTGCGAACAGGTAATCACATCTTACGAACAAACAGCCGTGTCCTCGTAAGGTGAAATACATTCACCTGCCGAGGGCACGGCTGTTTCCTTTCATTGTTATCTTGTTTACCTCAAATGGTAACTCCATTTACATGCCGAGGTAAAAGCATTTACAATAGGAGGTAAAGAGCGTTACAATAAGCGGTAAAGGTCGTTACATCCAGCGGTAAATGCTTTTACATCATGGCGTAAATGAAATGTAAATGTAATGCGCTGATAATTAAAGCACTAATGTGTTACCTGAATATTATCCTTTTCGTCCGGTCTGTTCTATCAGTCCTTTGATCTTCTCGTTCAGGCTATCCGCTTTCATCAGTTGTTCCAGTGTCAGGTGCATACGGTAGCGCCAGTAATGTCTGGGGTTGGCGGGTACGTTGATGCGCTCTTCCTGTACATTGGGGTTGCGCCATTTTCCGTCCATAGCCATCCAGTCCTGCAAGGAGAGGATGCACAGGATAGAGTTGCTGTAAAGATGGTTGCGTACCACTTGTTCGCAAAGTTCCGGAGTGGCAACGGCAGGTGCGGCACCGTAATGCCCCAGCATGGCGTTGTAGTACCGTTGCGTTTGTAGGAAATCTTCTTCCCACCAGCCGCGTAGCGTAGACATATCATGTGTAGAGATGGTGCAAACCGAGCGGTACGGATACCAGTCCGGATGTCCGAATTCCTGTGAAGGATCTTTCGGCATGCGTTGTATCTCCAGACTTAGGATGCGCAGATCGTTCATTACCCAAGCTACACAGTCGGGAATCATGCCGAGGTCTTCACCGCATACCAGCATACGGGTGGATTGCGTCAGTTGCGGCAACTTCTTCATGGCTTGTTCGCGCCAGAACTCGTTGTGGCGGTGATAGTAATACTGATCGTACAAACGATTGAACGCCGCCTTTTCCCAATCATTCAGGGCACGGTAGATGTAATCGTGTTGTACACCGATGCGTGGATGGAATTTGTGCGGGGCTTCACGGTCGGGCACAAACAATACGTCACTGATTAATGCGTATAGTCCGTCGCGTATCCAGATGCTGTCTTCGTCCGTCTTTCCGGCAAAGTATGCCTCTACTTTGCGTTGGGTGTCGAACTCAGGGCGCATACGGTATATTTCCCACGTTTCCGTAGGCTCTATGAAGGTCTGCTTTACGTAATCAGTATGCGGGCCGAACATTTGTCCGAGGAAGCCTCTTCCAATCGATTTTATGAATAAGGCTAGAAAAGAACTCAACTATGAGTCTGACCCTGATTGTTTAGGTGTTAAAAGTGCTGGAATGATATTCTTGGGAGAGGGATTGCTCCCAGCAACCGCTCAATCTGTGATTAGAATATTAGATTTTTATGGAATTGATGTTTTGAGTAAGAAAGTTTTAGTTATTGGAAGATCTCAAAGCGTAGGTCTTCCAATCGCTTTAGGATTGTTGAAGAAAAATGCCGAGGTTACTATTGTTCATTCAAAGATTTCAAAAGAAGAGATAGAACGAAAAGTGGCTGATTCAGACATTATTGTTTTAGCTTCAGGAAAGAAAGGCCTAGTAAATAAAGATGCTTTTAAAAAAGGTCAGATATGCTGCTTGTAGCGCTGCTTCTATTTAATTTCCGTGAGCCGTTGGAGG
>OGYL01001200.1_pt1 | contig 20350 bp, 9 predicted proteins | sample 1576541 | NCBI WGS metagenome assembly OGYL01 (sample SAMEA3541551, study PRJEB24748) | human gut metagenome | biome: human gut; feature: human-associated habitat; material: faeces | place: China | collected 2012 | reverse complement strand
CCGTAGATGGCGGTCAGCTTGAGTGCCGCCGCGACCAGCGCCGCTTTTTCGCTCCACGAACGCACATCTCCCCAGGAAAACGGCTGGATATATACGATCAAAGCGATCAGCGCTGCCAGCGTGACCGCTCGCAAACCCTTTGTTTTTTGCATTTGCATCACCGCTTTTACTGTATGCGGCGCGGCGGCGGTTTAGACCGCGATGGCGATCAGCTCCAGCGGCGAATACTCCGGCTGCAGCATCCGGTTGATGGTCATCGCCACCAGCCGCGAGGCGCGGTCGATCAACAGGTCGATCTCGCGCGGGGTGACCATCATCCCCCGCCCTTGTGGCAGCACCGTATCGGCGTTATCGCTGCCGGTCAGTTCCATCGCGATGGTCGCGGCATCCACCACGGTCGGCACCCCAATAGCGATCACTGGCACCCCCAGCGTGTCGGCGTTGAGCGCCTGGCGATGGTTGCCCACGCCCGAACCGGGAGCGATGCCGGTGTCGCACACCTGCACCGTGCAGCCCAACCGCGACAGGCTGCGGCACGCCAGCGCATCCACCACGATCACGGCGGCGGGGCGCACCATCGCACATAGGCCACGGATGATCTCGCTGCTTTCCACACCGGTTTGCCCCAGTACGCCCGGCGACAGCACCGCGGTGGGGCGCAGATCGCTGAGTCCCGCGCTGCGGGCGAATTCGCCCCGGATATGGCGGGTCGCCAGCACCATCGACGCCGCCTTCGGTCCCAGCGCATCAGGGGTAATGCTTTCGTTGCCCAACCCCGCCACCAGCACCGCACCGCTGTCCGGCAACAGCTCGCGAAGCTGCGCCCCCAAGCGACACGCCATATCCTCCATCGCATCGCCATTATCCGACAGCGGCGGCACTTCGGCGGTGATATACCGCCCGCGCGGCTTGTGCAGCAGCTGCTCGCCGCGCGGGCTCACCACCTCGATGGCGGTCATGTGCAGCGCCCCATCCTCAAAGGAGCGCTGCCGCACATCCTGCGGCGAGAGCGGCTCGGTGCCCAGTGCCTCCACCGCTTCGGCTGCCAAATCCGACCGAAATTGCATATAAAATCCCTCATTTCGCCTTTTTTCGGAATTGGTTTTTAGTATTTGTAGAAAAAATCGCTGTATTCGCAAAAAAACAGTTGCTTTTTTTGCCGGGAAGTGGTATGATAATCCAGCGTGATTTAGACAACCAAGGTGAGGAGGTGTGACCATGCCCAACATTAAATCCGCCAAAAAGAGAGTGAAGGTCATCGCGACCAAGACTGCTCGCAACAAAGCCAACCGCTCGGCGCTGAAAACTCAGATCAAAAAAGCCGACGAAGCGATCGCGACCAACGCCGCCGACAAACAGGAGGCCGTGAAAGCCGCTGTGAAAAAGATCGACCAGGCTGTTGCGAAGGGACTCCTGCACAAAAATACCGCTGCACGGAGAAAGTCCGCCCTCGCCAAAAAGGCAAACGGCTAATTGTTTGCTTTATAACGAGCTTTAGAAAAAGACCGGTTTTTGCCGGTCTTTTTTCTTTTGATGTGCGCGAAGCGGTTCATCTGGTGCGAAAAACCACCCACTCCCCCTCTCGCTGCTTGAAAAGATGGGTTGCCGCCGGTGTTCGGTTTGTTTTACCGCTTGTCGCGGCGGCGAATGTGTGCTATAATGGATTCGAAAGCGATCACAACCACCAAGGAGGGAGCCGTTATGTCGTCTTTGCCGCAATCCGATTGGGTCAAACCGATCGTGGACTTTCATTGCCCACGCTTTCAGGAGCTGCCCAATATTGAGCTGTATATGGATCAGGTCATCAGTCTGGCGGATAAATATCTGAGCGTGTTCACTGACACGGACGGCGACCGGACCATTACCTCCACCATGGTCAACAACTATGTCAAGCAAAAGGTGCTGGCGGCGCCCACCAACAAAAAATACTCCCGCGAGCAGGTGGCTTGTCTGTTTTTCATCTGCGTGGTCAAGCAGGTGCTCAGCATCTCGGATATTGGCCGGTTGCTGGAAATCCAGCGCGAAACCTACACCGTAGAGCAGGCGTATGATTATTTTTGCGCGGAGCTGGAGCTGGCGCTGCAAGCGGTGTTTGTGACCCGCGATTTTTCCCACGCCAACACCGCCACCCATGTCACGCCGGAAACCGAGCTGCTGCGGTCGGCGGTTATGTCCTTCGCCAATAAGATTTATGTGACCAAACATCTGCTGTACCGCTCGTCCGAACAGGAAGCCACCAAAAAGGACAACAAAAAAGACAGCAAAGACAGTTAAGTCCGCTCCTAAAAAGCGAGATTATAACACGCCTTCTACATATGACAAAAGCCAGCACCGTTTGGGTGCTGGCTTTTTTGTGTGTAGTCCGCGGTGGACATTTTCATTTGCTTGTCTCCGTTTCGTGTGTCGGTCGGGTTTCTGCCGTCCAGTTTCGCGGGTTGGTATCATCCGGTGCAAGTCCGGCAAGGATAGCTTCATAATGCGCCACCTTTTCCTCCATATACTTTGCCGTAGCTTTCGCCTCTTCCATGCGCTTATAGGCTTCCTCGCGTTGTTTCAATATGATCCGGTACCGCGCCCGAAGGTGTTCCTCCGATTCTTCCAGCAAGCACAGGCGACAATATTCCTTGATATCCTCCATGGACGCACCGCAGCCCTTCAAGCACTTAATCCCCTGCATCCAGTTGATCGATTCCTCGTTAAACACACGGCGGTTGCCCCCGTCCCGTTCGCAAGGCAGCAACCCGAGATCGGTATAGTAGCGCAGTGTATGCTCTGTCACATCGAACATCTGCGCCATCTGTTTGATCATATAATACATGGCATCCTCCAAAAATTTCCAAAAAACGCTTGACTTCGTGTTACTCGAACTTGTTACAATGATTATAGCATAGGGCGGATGTCTGTGCAATACGAAAGCGGAGGACAAAAGGATGGAATATTTGACTTTGAGCAACGGCATCCCAATGCCGCTGGTCGGCTTTGGCACCTTTATGTTGGGAGGAGAGCCATGCATCAACGCGGTTTCGACTGCCATCCAAAGCGGCTATCGCCTCATTGACACAGCAGAGGCTTACGGCAACGAAAAGGAAGTGGGCGAAGGCATAAAACAAAGCGGCATTGACCGCGGCGCGCTGTTTCTTGTTACCAAGGTGAATTTCAAATCCTACGACAACACGCGCCAAACGGTGGAAAATTCTTTGCGACTGCTCAAAACGGATTATCTCGATCTGGTGCTGCTGCATTGGCCGTTTGCCGATTACTATACCGCGTGGAGAGAGCTGGAAACGCTTCATGCCGAGAGCAAAATTCGCTCTATCGGCGTATCCAACTTTGAACCGGACAGACTGGTGGACCTGATTGCCTACAACAAGGTAAAACCCGCTGTCAATCAGATAGAAACGCATCTGTATTGCCAACGCCAAACAGAGCACCAATGGGAGAACAAATACGACGTTGCCCACATGGCGTATGCGCCACTCGGTCAAGGCAAGGCGGATACCATGTTTGCCGAGCCTGTCGTGCGGAAACTGGCAGCGAAGTACGGCAAAACACCGGCGCAGATTCTTCTGCGCCGCACGGTGCAGGACGGAGTGACTGTTATCCCGAAATCGGTCCATATCGAGCGGATCAAGGAAAACATCGACATATTCGATTTTGAACTGACCTCGGAGGACATGAGCGTTTTGCGCTCGCTTGACAAAGCTGCGCCCATGATCGGCAAGCCCGAAACGCCGGAGCTTGTCGAAATGGCTATGCAGTGGTGACACACCCCTTCCCTATCTTTTCTGCGCACATTACCATAGATGGCAACAAGCGGCAGGCTCAAAATTCTTGAGCCTGCCGCTTTTGTTGTTCTACACTCTGTTACTTAACAGAGCCCTTTTTCTTTTTGCTGATGGCTGTTGTACCGATAACCGCTCCGCCGCTGACAAACAGCAGGGCGAACCACAACAGTGGACGACCGCTGTCGCCGGTTTGCGGCTGCGACGGTGTAGTTGTCGGCTTTGTAGTCGTTGCCGTCGGCTTTGTCGGTTCCAACTGGGTGATCACGGTGTCTTGTTCGGTGATCGGCTGGGCACCCGCCTCGTCCGCGAAATAGGCGCCACACGCCGCACAATACCAGTATTCGATGTTGCCCGCTGCCTCTTCGGTCGCCGCCTTGGCGGGAATATGCTGGAGATTTGTGTGATTGTCTGCGTCAAGCTCGCCGTATGGCTCCCCGCACACCTCACACACCGCTTTTGCGGTGCAGGTGGCTTTGCCGCCGGTGTGTGGAGAAAGCTCTTTGCCGCACAGATCACAGTGGTGGTCATGGTCGGCATCGGTGCACTCGCTGAGCACATAATCGCAGGTATCACACTGATGGTCGTGATCAGCATCGGCACAATCTCCCGTTTCCACGCCTGCCGTGCAGCCATTCACTGTGCACCGGCGGGTATGGGTGCCATTTTCGTTGGATACCCACTCGCCCCATGTGTGCGCGGGCTGCGCCGCTGTGCACACATAACCGCACTCACAAATGACCGCGGTGGTGCAGTCGCCGTCGTCCGTGCCGCTGTGGGCGACCTTGATATCGGTGACGGTGCAGTTTTCGTTTTGGCAAGCGTGCCAGTGACCGTTTTCGTCGGTCAGCCATGCGCCGCTGAAATCATGCTGCTGTGCCGCAACTACCTCCGCGTTGCAGATCTGGCAGTATACCGGTGTCGTGCAATCGCCATCGTCCGCCAGCGCGGTATGTCCGTCATTGACCGTCACCGTCATTTGGGCGGTGTTGCCTGCCTTATCGGTGACAACGATCGTCTGCTCGCCCGTTGCCGGAGAAAGAACCAGCTGGTTCTTGTCATCCAAGGCAACCTCTTTATCGTTCACAGTAACCGTTTTGAGATGGGCTTCGGTCACGGTCACGGTCTGCGCCGCGCAATAGGTCTTGCCATCTTCAATGCCGTCGATCACAGGCGCAGTGCCATCCAGCACGATGCCGTCCGAGCAGATGTAGGCGACATTTCCTGCCTCGTCGGTCAATCTGACATAGACAATATATTCGTTATCCGGATTGATGTTAAACGCACCATCATAGGCGGTGAAAGCCTCCGAGGTCAGCTCCGCTTCGGTTCGTTCCGTATTTGACAGCAGATATTCGATCTTCACAGCCTTGCCGCTGTTGTCGGCGGCGGTGATCGTCACCGTCTGGGTTTCCTTGAAAAACAGACCAAAGGTAATGGCGTTGAGGAAGCTGTTCCACTGGTTCTCGTCGATGGCAATGGTGCCGGTTGGCTTTTCGGTATCCCTCCACTGCGCCGTCAGGGTGATATTCTCGGCGGGCATTGTCGCAGGAATTTCTTTATTCCAACCGGTGAAGGTATAACCCTCTCTTGTCGGGGCATCAGGCGCGGCGATGGTCGTGCCGTAGTCCTGCGTGATGGGATCAATTTGACTGCCGCCATCGGTATCAAAGGTTATCGTGTACTGATTGACTTTCCACTGTGCCGTGATCGTCATCATCTTCGCGGGCATCTTCTCGGGAAAGGGGATATCCCAGCCGATGAAGGTATAGCCCTCTCTCGTCAGGAGCGGAGGGGTGATCGCTGTGCCGAAATTTACGTCGATGATGATATCCTGCTCACCGTTTGCGGGCTTGACTCTGATCGTGTACGAAAGGATTTGCCATCCGGCGTACAGCGTCATATTCCCGGGAATCGGGTCATTAAAGTCCCATCTCTGCGTGCAGGCGGCATCCTTATACCAGCCAAGAAAGTTGTAGCCTTCCCTTACCGGCTCTTCATCGGGTCTTTGGATGCTCTCGTTTTGTTTCTCTTCGCACGTTGCCGCACCGGTCAGTGTGCCTCCGTTCGGATCGAACGTGACCGTGCAAAGAGGTGCCTCTATCCACATCGCATACAGGGTGCAGTCCTCCGTTTTGTCATACGGGGTTGTGCTGTGACCGTATTTATCGCTGTATTGCCTGCCGCCCCACTTTTGGTCAAACCAGCCGGCGAAAAAATACCCCTTGTACCGCGGTATCGGCATCGGATCGAGCGACTCATCATAGGTGACGGTCATAGTTTCCTGCGCTACCGTGCCGCCGTTGCCGTCGAAGGTGACGGTGTACCGATTGGGGGTCCACACGGGATAGAGCGTCAACGCCTCGTCTGCGGTATACACATCTTCGAAGCCGTACACCTTTTCGCCGCCATCGATGGTTGCCCAGCCTGTCTGCGTATAGCCGCTGCGGGTGAACAAAGCGCCGCGCAGGGTAAGGGCAACATGATGGAGTTTATTATCTGTTACGGCGCTACCCACGCCGTACGCACCGGGACGGTAGGTAACGTCATAGCCGGCAATGGAAAGTTTTGAAACATCTGCGGGAACGGTATCGCCGGGCTTGTAGATGTTCCCATTTCCGTCGGTCCACCACAGCGGCGCATCTGTCGGGACGCCGTCCGGGCGAGGCAACCCCTCGGCAGCGGGAGCTTTGAAGCTCTCGCCGCTTTTCACAACGATCTTAATGCTGCTCTCGCCGTCCAGCGTGTTGCCGCCGAGGTCGAGGGTAACAGCTTTGATGCCGTTTTTGCCGAGCGAGGCGGCGTTTTGGACTTCGAGAACGGGGCGGTAGGAAATGCGGTTGTCGCCCTTGGGGTAGTCACTCCATGTGCGCGCCGTCACGAACCCGCGATAGGCACGGTAAAGGGCTTGCACTCCTGCGTGCGCATCGGAGGTGTCCTGTCCCCAGGAATCCGTTTTTGCCCAGTTTTTGATAAAGCTGCCGTTTTTGTCAAGGATCGTGTCCCATTCGTTTCTGAGCGGCGTTCCGCGTTCGTTTTCGGAGCCGGTCGTGCCGCTGCGGGTGCTCCCCACCGTCGGGGCGCGCAGGGTATAGGAAATGTCGCCGCTTTGATATGTCTTGCCGAAGATGAAGCCCGCCTCATTCAGTCTGTCCCAGCCGATACGCTGTGTCACCGTGTAATCCGCAACAAACAGACCGTGGAGATAGGTATAGCCGTGTTCCCGGGCGGGGTCAGTCACTCTCGACGCCGATCCGGAAGAACCGGGCACGCCGTCGGACGCCGCTTTCAGCACATAGGCGTTCACTGTTCCCGCATAGGTAAACGGTACATAGTGCAGCGAGCTGTCGGGCAAAGCGCTGTTCACCATGCCGGGGATGTTCTCGCTCGACAGGTCAAAGTAATATGTCCCGCCGGGGGTGAGGGCAAACTGCTCCGCGGGCGTTTCCTCCACCGTGAAACGGACGCCGAAGAAATTGCTGACATAGTCGGTCTTATAATCGCCGTTATACTGCTCGGAAAACACCGAAAGGGTATATTCGCCCTGCGCAAGTCCTGCGGGGACGGCAAATTCCGCCGTGCCGTTTTCCGCTTTGACGGGCTGCATGCTGCGTCCGTAGCAGAGAGGATTTCGGTTCTCGTCAAGAAGAATGGCGGAGACATATTCGTTGTCGCCCGTTTTGGCACCCGTGTATTCGATCTTGACCGTTCCGCCGTCGGTCGACGTGGTAACGTCAGAGGTCGAAACAAGGAAATTTTTTTGGGCGCTGTCAAAGAGCGTCAGCTTCCATTCGTTGCCGCTGTATGCGGGAATCACCGCCAGCCCCTTTTCCGTGCCGTTTGCGGACTTGCCGCCTGCAGCGGCAGAGATCATCCGTATGGCGCTTGTGTTCAGGTTGAGGGCGGGACGCGCCGCATGCACATAGTTTACGGTCTCGACATCAATGACTCCCGTGGAATGTACAAGTCCTGCCATTTTCGGGGCGTTGCCGACAGGAGAACGGAGCCACCAGCTGTCCGCATTTCCTTCGATGTCCGTTGCGGTAAGACCGGGGGCGTTGTCATAATTGCCGATATAGTCGGTCGCTTCCCGCACCGACAGGAAAAACAGGTTGTCGATGTCGGAAAGACCGCCTTGACCCCAAGACTGGCCGTATAATTTTTCGGCGGTATCGGTTTTGGAAACAGTGCGTATGGCGTCCCGCTCCGGATCGGTGAAGGTGCCGCCATTTTTGTTTGCCGCAAAGTCTCTGCACCACCATTGCGCATCGCTGTCATTGTACGTGTTTGTTCCTAAGACATAATTATACTTCACATTGTTACTGAGCAGATACTCCGACAAAAGGAACATACCGGTTGTCTTTCCGTCGTTGGCCCTGTCCGCATCCAGCACCCGCCACTTGATGGGGGCTGTGCCGTTTATGCCGAAATAAATATAGCTTTTAGGCGTCCAATAATGGCCCTTACCGGCTACCACGGTTTTTACCGGGTCGCTGATTTCGTTTGTACTAATCTGTATCGCCCTGCCGGATAGCAATTGCAAAAGCAGCGTGCTTTTTTTCTGAATATTGTAGTCCATCAACGACCGATCATCGGCAAGCTCTCTTCCGTTGAAAATCAGCTTTTGACGATCAGCAGGAAGATCGATTTCATCCTGAATTTTTTGTTTTATATTTTCAATGCTGTCGCCGGATTCCACTCCCAGGGTCAGGTTGGCCCCACCGACGATCGTTAAGTCAATGTTGGTCTGCATGGCGCTTACCGTAGTCGGCACAAGTCCCATCACCATACAAAAAGCAAGTAGAATGCTGAGTATGCGTTTTTTCATTTCTTGTTCCCTCCGTTCAAGTATTGTGAGCGGTATTTATCGGCAAACAGGGCGACTCCCTGTTTCAAGACCTCCATTTGAGCTTTTAAGTAGTATTCATCTTCAAACATCGCGTAGTGGACGCAAGCACGCACGAATATGAAGATCAGCGGCGTGGTAACAGTATATGGTATTCCAATTTTCGGCTCCAGTTGCTTAGCATATTCGGTATAGCGCTCGTTGACACCCTCAAAAAACTTTTTGCCGTGCTCCATGTATTTCGGCAGCGTATAGACCTGATACATCAGCCGGTACTTTTTGCCGTGCTCCCGTGCCGTCCAATGGGGAACTTCCTCAATAAACCGCATAACATCTTTGGGGTCGGTCGGGGCTTTCTCCATAAAATCATCCTCCACCTTGGCCATACAGTAGGCGGTGGATTCGATAATTAACTCGTCGAGATTTTTGAAATAAGAATACAAATTGGCTTTGGTGCAGCCACACGCATCGGCTAATGCCTGGATGCCCGTGCCGGTCAAACCGTTTTCGGCGTAACAGGCAAAGCATTTTTCCATAAGCTCCTGTTTCCGCTCGTTGTGCTGCTGTTCTGTGGTTTTCATATGGGCTCTCCCTTTTTATAGGATACCGACCGTTCGTTTACCATTAGTATACCATAGAAGAGCGACCAGTTCAAGAAGCACTTGCCGACATGTGAGAAAAAGCGGGACAGCCGCATAGGGATGGACTGTCCCGCCGTCCGTTATTTTACAGAGCGCTTTTTCTTTTTGCTCACAACTGTGGTGCCGGTCACCACACCGCCACTGATGAAGAGCAGAGCGATCCACAAAGCCAGATCACCGGTGTATCCGGTCGTGGGAGAATCGTTCCTGTCGGCTTCTTCCAGTCTCCGAATCTTCTCTTCCAGTGCGTCCATCTTGTCTATGGTGTCTTTGTCGAGCATCGCTTTTTCGTTGTCGGTAAGACCCGCCAGAATCTCTTTCACGCGGTCAAGCTCGCTCTTGTCGCTGAGTTTCGCATCGTCCGCAGAGGGCAGCTTGCCGATCGCATCCGCCGCTTTTTCGGCGTTGTTGATAGCGGTAAGCATTGCTTTCACGGTTTCCAGCTTTGTTTCAAGCTCTTTGCGTTCCACCTCGGTGTAGTTGCCATCGAAGTCACGCAAAGCGCTCTCCAAAGCCTTTTCCGCTTTTTCAAGAGCTTCCTTGTCCTCCAGCTTCACATTGTTCCCAGCGATGCCGTTGACCGCCTTGATCTCATCGTCTTCGGAAGCATTCTTCGCCGCCGCTATGCGGTCAAGGAGCGCACGCGCCGTCGCTTTCAGTGCTTCCAGAGCCGCTCTTTCCGAATCCGTCAGGTTATCGCCGCCGAGCAGGATGTCGATGTCGGCGATCAGCTTTTCGATGTCCGCTTTGTCGGCACTCGTCACTTTGTCGATGTCGTAGCCGTTCACGGCGTCGGTCAGGCGGGTGATTTCATCCGCAACTTCTGCAATGTGCTTATTCAGTTCCTTGCACTTTGCTGCCGCGTCGGTCAGCTTGTTCCACTCATCTTCGGTGGATTCGCCGTCGTCAAACGCCTCGGCAATGTCAAGAATCTGCCGCTCAACAGCGGACACTGTGTCCGCATCGCTCGACTTGACATTACCGACCGTTATGGACGCGATAGCATCGGTGATGGACGAGATCGGTTTCATATAAACGGTATACTCGGTCACATTGCCCGCCTTATCCACCGCACGGATGGCATAGGTAGCGTCTTTGTCGCCGACAAGAGTAAATACATCTTCGACAGACTCGCCGTTCAGTGTGACCGATTCGAGGTTTTCATCGTCGATGGCAACCTTCTTGGTCACATAGTAGGTCTTGCTGTTCTCGGCACCGACGATCTCGGGTGCGGTGGTATCAAAGGTTGCACCATCGGAACCGATAAAGGTTACATTTCCGGCATTGTCCTCGATGCTGACATAGATGATAAACTGATCCATATCCTCTGCAGCAATGTCGAAATCGCTATTATCCGTCCAATCGGTGATCGCACGGACCTCCGTCTCGGTGAGCACCTTGTCGGATTTATAGTACAGCACCGACTTCACACCGGAGGCGTCGTCCGTCGCCGTCAGCTTGACATGGACATCCTCCTTAAAGAACAGACCGAAGGTGATTTTGTTAATGAACGCCTGGAATGCCGTGCGTTCGTTCAGCTTGACCTCACCGGTCGGCGTGGTCTTATCGATCTTGTAGTTCTCGGTCACTGCCGCAGAGATCGCGCCGGTTTCGGTGTTCTTCACATAGAAGGTCAGCTCGCCGCTGGCAGTTTCCTCCGAAGCGGTCAGTGTATCCGCCCACTCGCCGTTTACCGTATCGGTCAGGCTGAGCTTGTAGCCATGCTTTGCCGTGATAACAAAATCTTTGTTGATCCAGTCATGGGAGTTTACGCCGTATTCGCTGCCGTCGGCCACATACTCGATGATATTCGCCGTAATGCCGCGCGGCTGGGTGAGCGTGTAGTTGCCGACGGTCACGCCATCGCCGGAGAGAGTAAACGCCGTGAAGCTGATGGGAATATTCTTAGAAGTCGCCACGCTGTCGAAGGTCGGAGTGCCGTTTACGAGCGTTAGCACATCGCCGTCAACCACGCCCACCAGTGTCGGCGTGCCGTCAATTGTGGCGGTGTTTTTGCCGTCATATGGCTTATCCTTGACCTTGAGGTCAGCGATCGTCAGCTCTTTCGGCGTGATGCTTGCCGTTGTGCTGTCGGGCTGAGCCGCCAGCAGATAGTTCACCGCATCGTCTCCCGAAAGGGCAAAATCATAGAACACGACCGTCTTGCCGTTGCCGACATTCTTGTTGTTATACGCCGCCTTACCGGTGACGATCGCCACCTCGTCGCCGTCAATCAGTCCGTCAAATGTTCCGGCTGCCGTGACCTTGGCATCGGTGTTGCCGTCGTAGACTTTGGAAACCTCGGTAGCCGTATCCACGATCTTGATCTCTTTGACTGTGATGTCCGCCGTTACCGCATCGGGCTGTACAGTGAGCTTATAGTTTGCTGCCGCCGAGCCGGAAAGGGTAAAGTCGGTGAAGGTAACCGTTTTGCCGGTGCCGGCGTTCTTATTGTCGTAGGCAGCCTTACCGGCTGTCACCTTGAGGTTTTCACCGTCGTAGTTGACGGACGGTGTTCCTACGCTTGTGATCTTTGCACCGGTCGTGCCGTCATAGATCCTGCTCGCCTCAACTGCTGTGCCGTTGATGGTGATTTCCTTGACGGTGATATCCGCAGTTGTGCTCGTCGGCTGTGCAATCAATTTGTAGTTTGCAGCCGCATCGCCTGCAAGCGTAAATCCGCTAAATGTTACCTTTTTGCCGGTGCCGACATTCTTGTTGTCGTAGGCTGCCGAACCGGCAACGATCGTGAGGTTCTCGCCGTCGTAGTTGTCGGACAGCGCGCCGCTAGCTGTAATCTTCGCTTCGGTTGTGCCATCGTAAACCTTGGAGCTTTCCACAGCTGCGCCGTTAATGGTGATCTCTTTTGCAGTGATGTCAGCGGTAACGCTTGCCGGCTGTGCTTTGAGCGTATAGTTTGCTGCGTCATCCCCTATAAGGATAAATCCGGTAAAGGAAACTGTCTTGCCTGTACCGACATTCTTGTCGGCGTAGGTAGCCCTGCCGACTGAAACAGCCGCTTTATCCCGGCTTATAATGCCGCTCACCGTACCCGGAGAGATGATTCTTGCCGAATTCGTGCCGTCGTAGACTTTAGAAGCTTCGACCGCCGTCCCGGTAACGGTGACCTCCTTTTGCACGATCACGAACAGTGCCGTCGCCTCGCCCGCCTCGTAGTTATCGGTCTCGGCCGTCGTTAGACGGATGGTATACTCGCCTGCGTTCTTCGGCGCAGTCGCCGTATATTCCGAATCGTCTGCGCCGAGCGGCTTGTATTCCCACGTCATTGCACCGTTCGTTTCCGTCATCGGGCCGGTCTTGGCGGGATCGATCGGATCGCCGTCATAGCTCTTTATCGTCCAGTCCGCCAGAACGATCTTCGGCTGTCTCTTCTTCACCGTCAGCTTCACCGCCGTCGTGGCAGGCTCGTCGCCGCTGCCAAAGCTCATGCCCAGCGGGTTATATGTCACACGAATGGTGTATTCTCCGGCGGCAAGGGTGAAAAGATAGTCAGCTTTAAGAGTTATAGTTCCGTTCTCCGATACCGTATAGCTGTCACTGTCGATCAGTGTATTGCCGTTATACAGCGCCTTTACGGTATTGCCGTTGAGGCTGACAGCGAAGGAAACGTCCTCCCCATCGAGCCTTGTAACAGTCATAGCCTCGGTGATTGCCTCTGCGTCTGTATAGACCACCACGCCGTCGGTGTTGACGACGGTGATGTTGTCGCTCACATCCGTCACACGGACATAGATGAACGCCTTTTGGTTCGGCTCGATGTCGAACCACGCCTCACGCTGAGCATTGAGCCTGACTTCCGTCCAGTCGCCGGTGATCGCATCCTGATTCGTGAACGGCGTTTCGGACAGCAGATATTCGACCTTTTTGACCCCGCTGCCTTCGTCCTCAGCCTTCACCCACACCTCCTGTGTTTCCTTAAAGAACAGACCGAAGGTGATCTTGTTCAGGAATTCTTTGAAGCTATTACCGCGAATACTGACCTCCACCTCGGGCGGCGTGATGTCCGCTACGCCCTCCACGGTAATGACGAGGTCTTCGCTGACATCAACGACAACAAAGGAAGCGTTGTCCGTATCAGACCACAGTTCGTCGAGCTTATTGCCGTTCACCAGAACCTTAAAGTCCTCGGTCCGGGAATAGCCTTTGTTGACCTGCACGATAAAACTAAAGCGGTTGCCGTGTCTGACCGTGAGCCCGTCTGAAGAGGATATCGTATAGCCTGCGCCGGTGGGCAACGTGACATGATAGGTCTTAAAGAGCCCGAAGCGGAAGCTGACCGTGTTGCCCGCAACGTCGGTCGCCGTGATCAAATGCGTCTCGTTGTCCGGCTCCATGGTATATTTCCCGTTGACGAGCGTGATCTCCTCACCGTCCAGCCACACAGTAAAGTCGTTTTCGTCGGTGACGGTGAACTCCAGCGAGCCGTAGTGATTATTATCCGGATCAATACCGGAAATGACCGGTGCTTCGGTATCGGTCGCCTCCACATAGCCGCAGCCGCAGAGTTTCTCGTGGGTGTCGGTTTTCCAAACGCAGGTATGGGTGTGGTCTACGACCTTAACATCCCCGGCGATACCCACACGACCGTCGATGATAAAGCCGTTGTTCATATCCTCAAACGCCTTACCCTCCGCAAGACAGTCGATAAGATGCTGACCATTAACCGTGATATTGGTAAATTCGCCGCCGCTTAGAGTGAAATCAACATTATTTTCAGCTCCGACCTCGGCATACGAGCCGCCGGAAACGATAAGCTTACTGCCGGATTCGGCGGTGATCTTACCGGTATAAGTACCGCCCGCAATATCCAGCGTTCCGCCGGACTTGAGCAGGATGCTGTTTTTATAGGTGCCGCTGTAGGACTTCAGACTGCCGCCATTGTTGATGGTGACATCGCCGCCGACGGTGCAGCTCTCCGCCTTGGTAAATCCACTGATGGAAAGGGCCCCGGCAATCTCGCAGGCGGTAAGCGTCAGGCTGCTCTTGCCCGAAACGGTGCCGGCCAGCTTGCAGCCGCTGAAGGAGCCCCCGCCGACGCAGTTGATCGCGCCGGCAAAGTTGGTTCCCGACGCAGTAAGCTTTCCGCCTTTGGCGCAAACGACATTTTCTGTGACCGTACCGCCGCTGACGGTAAGATCCGCGTCCTTGGACACATTGAGCTTTCCGTCAATGGTAAAGTTTGCCGCGTCCAGGGTGAACTTGCCGGATTTCACGGCCACAGTGCCGCTGACATCGGCGAACAGCTTCAGCGTGCAGCCCTTGTTTTCGTCGGTCTGCGCCGCTGCAAGTGCGTCCGCGAAGCTCACATAGCCCGCTGTCTTGCCGTCCTTGACGATAGCCGCCGCAAGGTTGCAGTAGCACTGGGAACACTTGTAGCCGTAATCTTCGTAATAGCCCGGGTGCTCGCACACTGTCATAGTGATTGTAAAAGTATTTGAATAGAGCACATAGCCGTTGTATTCCAGCTTGATACGGAACTGTCCGGAATCCGCCGTAGTGAAATCCCAAAGGTTAATGCCATCTTGGAAAATTCTTGTGGGCTTGACCGTGTTTGTATACACAACCGTTCCGTCTGTCCTTTCACCGGTAATGGTGATGTCCCCCTTTGACGGATAACCGCCGCTGTATAAAAACGTAAAGACGGCCCACTTTTCGTAGTTCGGCATAGTAAGATAGTAGATGTCGTCACGAGGCTGACCGTGGAATTTCAAAGGTGCCGACACGACGGTGACATTTCTGATATAGCACGTGGTCATTGCGCCGACCGTATCACGCACAACATCGCTTTCGTTTGCATATTTATCGCTTCCGGAAGTCAGCTGATAGGCGCGATCCTCGGCAAGATAGCTCAGAGGCGAGACCGCCTCGGCGCTCTGCGCACTGCTGACCATTTTGAAGCGGCCGCCTTCAAGCACAAGACTGTCGGCGCCGTAGGCTTCTATTTTGTAGATTCCCGTAAAGTCGCCGCCGGTTATCGTCAGCCGTTCCCTGACCTCAATGGCTTCCGAACCCGTTTCGCCGACGATTTTGCCGCCGCCGACGGAGTCGGAGATCGTGAGATCACATTCGACACTGACCGTCAGATAGCTGCCCTCCACCGCTCCGACCGTCAGTGTTTTTCCCGCAAGGTCAAGAGTATACGATCCTTCGGTCAAGGCGAGACGATAGTGCGATACCATGGAGCTCGTGCCCGCGATGGTAATATCCTGCAAAAGCTTCACGGTGCAGCCTTCGTTTTGCTCGGCATAGCTTATGGCGTCCTCAAAGGTGTCAAACCGCTTTGTCGTGCCGTTTGCTGTCACGGATGCGACAAGCTTCAGACCGCAGGCATAGCAGATATTGTTGATGTCGATATCCTCATGGTCACAGGGGATAACGGTAACATGACTTAGAGTTTTATCTCCTGCCTCCGCATAAAACAGATCGCGGAAACGATAGCCCTTTGCCAAAACATCCCTTGCACCAAGCGTTCTCAGTTCAAGCCTTCCGTAAGTGCCGCCGTACAGGGTGATATCATCCGATTTTGTATCCGGGATCATGGTGTGAACATAACCGTAGCTGCCGGAATAGACCGTAAGCTTACCCACCACAACGATCGTTTTAACTTCGCCGATGCCCTCACCCATCACCAGGTGTGCACCGGCGTTCACCCCGAACGTTGCGGCGATATCGGATTTGCCTGCCGAGGAGCGAATGGTTACCTCGCCGGAAAGGATACCAACGGCGATTTGACCGGAAAGCGACTTGCCATTCATCTCGATTGTCAGGTCGTATTTCAAAGAAGTACGTTCCGTACACACCACATCGCTCAGCAATGTCACAGTCGCGCCGCTGTACTTTTCATCCTGCAGCGCCGCGAACAGCTCGTCGCCGGTTGCAAAGCGGTCAGATATGTCGCCAATTTCCACCTTTGCCGCAGCAGCGGTGCCGCAGTTGCGGCAGGTGTCGGTCTCAGTGTCAAAATCGTGAGCCGGATAGACCTTAATGTAAACGGTGGTTTTGTTTTCCGCTTTGTCGGTCACAATGATCTTATGCTGTTCGGAATCGGCCTGAAGGGTGTACTGCCCGTTTTCGCCGAGGGCGATTTCCGTACCGTCTAAGGTGACCTTGTCTATATTCTTGTCGGTGATCGTTATGGTTTTTTCGCCGCAGAAAATATAGGTTCCGCCGTTTTCCAACCCCTCGATCACCGGGGCAGTCTTGTCTATCTCGAAGCCCTCGGTCGAGGCATAAGCCACATTGCCGGCGTAGTCGGTCAAACGGACATAGATCACATACTGCTGTTCGTTTGAAAGATCTATCGCTCCATCGTATTCCGCAAATATCGAAGCTTCGACCGCCTCTTTGCTCATGGCGATATCACTGACAAAATATTCTGTTTTTACAGTGTGCTTTGCCGCATCAAAGCCGGACTGGCTGTAGCTGTCATCCGTGGCTGTGATCTCGGCTTTGACATCTTCCTTATAGAACAGTCCAAAGGTGATCGCGTTCAGAGCCGTCTGCCACCAGGTGCGCTCTTTGATCTTGATTTCGCATGTGGGCACGGTCGTATCCTTTATATTATCGCCGTACTCCGCCTTGCAAACAGAGCATATCGCTTTTTCAAAATAGCTTGCCTCGCGGTCATTGCCACCGTCATGCGGGCAGGGGTAGCTGCATTTCGTGCATTTGCCATCCTTGCCCCATGTGTGCTCGCCGCAGGCGACGACCTGAACGTCCGTCAGCTCTTCGACCTTATCCGGAGAGAGCGCGCTGCCGTTCTCATCTGCAAATAAGTACCCGGGCGCCAACAGATCGGCATAGGTCTTGCCCTCGGGGAGCCCGAACATCAGGCCGCCTTCTGCTTTGATATATCTGCCGCCCTTAAGCGCCAGAGTGCCGCTCTTGTATTCTATGTCTGTCCCGCCAAAGTAGTTTCGGATGGTCACCGTGTCATGGACAGTCACAGTGCCGCCCTCAACGATCAGCGCCGTGGTTGCGTCGGAATTTGCATCTAAGCACCCATCTCCGGTGATCTCGATGTTTCCGCCGGTAATTTTCAGAACGCATGGCATGGTGTCTTCTAATTCGTTTCCAATTCTTCCGTAAGAATCAAATTCCATCCGGAACGAGCCTTCGCTGACGGTCACTGTATCAGAGACTATCACATCCGAATGAACGGTCAGCGTGCAGCCCTCATGCGTCTCGGCGACGGTCAACGCTTCCTCTAAATAATCATAGAACTTATCGAGGCTATCGTCATTCGTACCGCTTATCTTTGCTGCCGCGCGTACATAACACTCCGCGCTCTTGCACACACCTTTGTCGTTATACTCATGCTGATGGACTATCTTTACATTTTCAACCTTACGCGCACTGCCGTCCACCGTTTCGCCGGTATCAGCGTCCACGAACCGGCAGTATCCACCCAGCACTGCGCCGGCGGTCGGGAATTTATCGCCCTCTACCTCTATGCCGGTATAGGTGCCCGCCAACAGGTTGACTGTACCGTTATAGCTTTTGGTGATCTTTACATTGCCGAAGGTGCCCTGATTTTTCACTTTCAGGCTGCTGCCACCCTCCGCAATGACGGCGTAAGCGCCGTTTTCCGAGAAAACACTGCCGTAGGAGAGGTCAAGGCTGCCGTCCCGCATCCGGATCGCCGCACAGCCCTCACCGTCGGCGGTGATCATCGATTTCGACGGCATCGTGAAGGTCCCGCCGGTGACCACTATGCCGTCCACACCGTTTGCAGCCACCTTACCGGCGTCTCTGATCTCAAGATTTCCGCTCGTCAGCTCAATTATGCTTCCGCTGCAGTCGGCTGTGTTTGACAGCGTGTACTCTTTGAGGTCCAGATAAACTGTACCTTGTGTGTTCAGCACAATGGTCCGGCTTACCGCAGCATCGTTAAGGAGTTTTAAAGACGCCACTTTGACCGAATGCGTTTCTATAAAGCTCTTTGCATAGGAAACGGCATTGTCCAGATCGGTAAAGTACTTAGCGCCACCCGCGGCATACACTGCCGCGGCGAGCGCTTTGCCGCAATATGAACAATTGCTATAAACCCCGCTGTGTTCTCCATCCAGGCACGCCGTCACGGTGAGATCCTTGACAGGCTGTGCATTGTCTTCAAATTTGCTGCCGGTGGATATGCCTTTTCTGCGAAATATAAAATCGCCGTCTGTATGCCTGATGGCATAGCCGTCCTCCAGCAGCTCACCGATTTTTAAAGAATTGCCTGTGCTGTTGATAACGCTCCCGAGGCTGCCGCCGGAGAGGCGGACAGAAGGAGAGGTACCGCCTACGGTCAGAGTGTCTATCGTTCCGCCGGAGCCCGCAAGCGTTCCGCCGTCCACCGTGACAGCACTGACGGAGCCTGTGCTCTTGCAGTCGCAGAGCGTGAGCTTGCCGCCGCCTTCGGCTGTTACCGTTCCGTTTAGCTTTTTGCCGTTCAGGCACAGGGTAAGCTGCTGCGCGCCGGACAGGGTCAGATCCCTCGTCACATTATTCGTCATGTAAACGCAGGCGCTGCCGTCGGCGGAATAGGGCACCTCGCCCGTACCGTCCCATGGCTCGAATATCACATCCTCGTGACCGTGCTGCGGCTCCCGGCTTACCGTGAGCTTTACCGCCTCCGACGAGGTCGCGGTGTAGTTTTTGGTCTCGGAAGATCTTGCAAAGATATAATATGTAGTGTTTGTTTCGTCGATATCGCTTATGGTGGTGGTTTCGTCTATCTCCACGTTGAGCGAATCGAGATCGGAGTAATAAATGGAACTCGGAGTCGGCGTATAATAATACGTCACTGCCGCTCCCTCCGGCGCTCCCTCCGCAGACAGCAGCGGAAGTATCTTTTCAACCGTCGTACAAGTCGAGCTGGAGAGCGATACGACCAGCTTAGGCACCGCCTGATCGATCGTGCCACCGATGGTGAACGTTTCTTCGCCCTCTTTGAGCTTATACTTTTTCGCAGCTTCGCCTATCAGGGTGATCTCCACATTGACGGTATGGTCTCCCGCATCTGCGGAATCGAATGTCTTCACGGCCGTGAAGCCCGTTCCTTCCTCGAGCTGGATCTCATCCGTGCCGTCCGTGGTAAACCACAGCGTGATCCGAATCATGCTTCCGTCCGTCGTGCCGTTATATGAACGGCCTATGGAGTTCGGCTTTCTGGTGCACCATATCTCCGTTTTTGTGTTCGTTTCAGTATCGGACAGATCGTCCTCCCCAGTCGGGATCTCCGAGACAGAGGGCTGCCCGGCGCTGCCGCCGGTATTCTCGTCGGCGTAAGCCGCTGACGCAAACGCCGACAGCGGCATCATGGACAGTATCACAATGACCGTCAGCAACACGGAAAGTATCCGCTTTTTAAGTGTCATGTTTGTGTTCATCTCGTTACTCCTTTACACACATTTGGCGATCGCCGCAGAAAGAATTTGCGGGGAAACAGGCTTTTGATGAAAATACGCACAGCCGAGCCTGTAGGACTGCACGCCAAAGCCATTATCATTTGAAAACCACAGCACCGGAACGCTTTCGCAGAGATTTTTGGCGGCGATCACGCCCTCCATGCCGTCTGCGCCATCCATTGCGATCACAATGCCGTCCGGCGAGCTCTCTCTGAGGCCTGTGATAAAGCTGTCATAGTCCGGATAGCCAACAACGCTTATGGTGTTGCCATGCCGACCCGGTATCGCGGAAAGAGCGTGCATAAACGCCTCTTTATCCGATTCTGTTCCATATAGAATCAACCTCATAGGACGCCTCCTTCGCGGACATAATCATACATGATCATCATAATAGATGTGGGAACACTCCGCAATGGATTTGGCACAAGCGGTCAAAAAATGGCACAAACGGTAATCGCTTAGGGCTTGACGGCTTTGCTTCATTAACCAAGCAAAGAAAGCCGAACGGTAAGATCGGCCGATTTCTGATATTCTAAAAAAGCGGGAATTTTAACAAATTCCCCTCTTGACAAGTGCGGCGAGGCATGGTACAATAACTCTCGCATTTGGGAGATGCGGCTTTAGCTCATCTGGTAGAGCGCCACCTTGCCAAGGTGGAGGTAGCGAGTT
>OGYL01001196.1_pt1 | contig 20381 bp, 21 predicted proteins | sample 1576541 | NCBI WGS metagenome assembly OGYL01 (sample SAMEA3541551, study PRJEB24748) | human gut metagenome | biome: human gut; feature: human-associated habitat; material: faeces | place: China | collected 2012 | reverse complement strand
ATCCCTTCAATTCCATAAGCTTTTAGTCGTGCAATTTCATCTTTGCTTATTTCGCCTACTTTGCCATATTTGAAATCCGGTATTATTATTCTTGCTAATATTTCATGTACTAATCCCATTAGTTTTTCTGCAACAATTTCGTCTATCGTTTTCATTTGATTTCCTCCTTTCTTGTTTATTGTTTTTCTAATATCCTTCTAGCATACGAGCAATCTGCTTTTAATTGTTTATTGTTTTTATGTGCATTTTCAATTACGTTTTCTACTAATTTTCGTGCAATCCCCTGTCCTTGGTACTTGCTATTTACTTCTGTATGTACTATGTTCCAAACCTTACCATCTTCTATAAATGCACATTCGCCAATTTTGGTTTCGTTGTCATAGGCTACTGATTTGTTATTCTCTTTTTCGAATTTTATGTTAATCATAGGGGGCATCCTTTCTATAATTTTATTTAATTTTTTACAGTATAACATTTTCTTTGTTAAAAATAAACTGTTTGTTGGAATAAGTTGAAATCTAGTGTTTTGGATTTGAAATATATTTTGTGGTTAGATTTTGGATTCTATGAGTAGTAATAAGGTAATTGATGATGGAAAGAATGCTCAAAGTGATTGTGGAAATATGAGGGGGAATTGAGGACTTCGGGTTATGAGGGCTAGTTGAGAGGTTTGTGTAATTTAGTGATATTAAGGGTTTTAGCTGATTTATCAATGAAAATTGGGAAAATGGTTTTTAGAACATTTGTGTAATTTTTTGAACTTTTTTGAGGAGTTTTTCCCCAACCTTTCCCCAATTATTTTTGATGGATTTTAGATGTGTTTTATTATTTTTTATCGCATATTGCAAAATTAGTTTGTGATTTTTATTGTGAAATTGATTTGTGTTTTTTATTGCGAATTTGGAATGGGAAACCTAAAAATTTATTTTGGAGGTTTTAGAAATGAATAATAAGATTACCTATCATAGAGAAGGAGATTATTTTATTCCTATTTTGTGTTTGCCTAAACAACCTGATGGACATATTGGGAAATATAGAAAACTAAGATTAAATTATTTAAAAAATTTTGATATACCTTTTTATACTGAATTACTTATCAGTGGTACTTTGAAGCAACATTTGCTAGATATAGATAGTGATGCTAGTAATAAGGTTAATTTACTTATAAAAGGCTTTGCAGAGGATAAAAATGTTAATGAGTTGTTGAAAAAACATCATCAAATGGAGTGGGTTCAAGCTATGAATAATGTTAAAAATAGAGCTGAAGAAATTGTATTTAATGAAATTATATATGTATAGGAGGATATGAAAATGGTTAATTTTAGAGAAGTAAATGATAATGATATATTAAAAGAGTGGTTGGATTATAGAGAACAGGAGGTTTTGGGTAGTCTTACTGAAGAAGATAAAAAACATCATATTTATTTTGATGAAATTGTTGAGAATATTTTAAAGAATGTACCTAAACAAAGTCAAAAATATGTTAAGAAACAATTAGATAAACTTGATGAAAATTTTATGGATTATCTTTGTTATTGGAATGAAAAGTATTATAGGAATGGCTTTTGTGATGGAGTTGAATTAATTATGGGATGTTTTAAAGAGTAACTAATTTATATCCATGCTACAAAATAGGTCAAATGTAACACAGATGAAAAAACAATTGTGCCACTTTTTTATAATTTCGTGGCACAATTGGAATTTTAAAAGTTTTTTCAAAATTTTGAAAAGACTTTGGTTTTTGAGATACTTTTTTCAAATTTATGAAAGCATCTATTTAACATATTTATTTTATACTAAATATGTAACTTATACACAAAATTTTAATTTTCTGATATTTGTTTTTGAATTAATTGATTATCATTTATTGGAATAATTTTTCCATTTTCATATCTACATATATCTTTATATTCATAGTTAAATAAATCTCTATATATTACTTGAAAATTCTCTACATTTATATCTGTATAAATTTCCCAATTTGCTGTATTATATAATAAAATTGAATCTATTATAATATACATACTCTCTCCTGCTGCAATAGATTTTCTTTTTACAATAGAACTTAATTCAATTTTGTATCTATCATCCTCATATTTTTCTTTTCCATCAAAAGTTCCGAGATATTTTTTATACTTTAATGTGAAATTACTGTCATTTATATTTAATATTGCTGTAGTTGCACCAGTATTATGTATTTCTATTGTAAAATATTCCTTTTCACTTTCATATTTATCTGTACCAAGTAAATTGTAAAAAAATATTTGACGATTTATATTGGTTTTATTAGCCTCTATAAAATTACCATCTAATGCTGTCCAATTTACATCTAAATATGGTCTCTGAGATTTTCTTAGAATTTCATTGCTGTCTCTTCTGTCCATTTTTGTTATAAATAATAAGAAAATTGCACTAACTATAGTTCCAGCATAAATCCCTATAAAAGAAAGCCAGTCATACTTTTCAGTCAAATTATCTATATACGGAAAGAAAAAATGTCCTAAATTTGTTAAATCTATTATAAAAAATGCTATAGGTACTATAAATATCATCCATAATATTTGAGATTTTTCCTTTTCTTCATTATATTGTTTTTTTTGTTTCATTGTTAGTCTCCTTTTATAAAATTTTATCGAAATTGTCTTTTATTATCATAAAAACAAAATAATTCTGCAATTATAATCACATTATTATTTTGCTTTCTTTAGTTATTTTAGAATTAATTTAATTTCACTACCATCATCTTTAATTTCGACTACTTTATCAAATTCTTTTGCTCCTATATGTGAGTAAGAATTTCCACCATCAATATAACATTATGTACATTTACAGGTTACTAAATCATGTACACTTTTTAACTCAATTATATCTCCACAAATTAAGTATTTAATTTTCATAATTCCAACTTTCTCCTATATTTTAGATATTATTCATATTTGTATTGTTCACTTTCTTCAGCCACTTGTAAATATTCTATTTGCTTTTCATCGTTAATTGGATATTGATATTCTTTATTTAATTTTATTTTTCCTTTAATATATTCTGCTAAAGGTTTGTCCTCACAATAAATGTAACACCCTCTTAATCCTCGCGTCATTAATACTTTATATGTATTCTTTATAATTCTATCTGCTATTTGTTTTGCTTTTTCTGGATTTTTTTTGTATAATGCTTTCGTATGTACAAGTGAAGTTCTGTCTGAATCTGCATTCTTTGTTAAATCTGTTATAACTTCGCCATTTTCGTATCTTAAATCTGTTCCAATTATAACACCTATGTAATCAAATTCAAGTCCTTGACATGTATGTATACATCCAATTTCATTTATAGAGTCTTTATCAATTGCCCAAGTTTTAGTTTTAGCTAGATTCCATTTTTTCCTAAATGTTTCTGATAGTTCAAAATCAAATTTCGTAGGGTCTTTTTTAGAAATCCATTCTTTATAATAACCTGCAACAAGCCTAGATTTATTTTCACTATTTCTTTCAGTTATCAGTTTATCCAGTTCATCAGGTGTATCTACTACTTTAAAGTCATATTCCTTTGTATCTAATATATTATTTGCAGTTTTCCTTATTTGTAATACATCATCCAACCATGCTATATAACTAGTAGAACCTTTACATCTAAATTGACTCTCTAACTCCATTTGTACTATATTATCAATTTTTACACTATTAATGTCACAACATCTTTTAATTTCTTCAATTGTCCCTATATCATTATCAGTAACTATTTGGTCTTCATCTATAAAAAATATAGAAAAATTAGCTGCATTTATTATTTCTCGAATTTGATTATTTCCTCTAACTCTTCCCACATATGTTTGTTGTTTTAATCTATGAGCCTCATCTACTATAATGACTGGAATCTCATTAGTTTTTGCAACATCGTATGAATATGCTCCAGTAAATAAATTTCTTACATATTCTTGATCTTCTGTATTTTTTAATTCTTTGAAATAGACATTTCTTGGAGCCCCATTCATTGTTGTATAATGTGCAATTATTTTTCTCTGATACAATTCAGCAAATAATTGTATTGCTACTGCTGATTTTCCTGTACCTGGTCCTCCCTTTACTATTAACACATGTTTTTCATTTGTTTTAAATGTTTCTTCTGCCATATTTAATGCTTTTTCATATACATCTTGCTGTGTTTCTAATAAATAAAATTGCTTTTTTCCTTCTATCATGTTAGCAATATCATCTTGTAATCTTCTTGAAGGGACTATATTTCCATTGTCAAGTTCAAACAGAACCTTTTCTCTATCTCCCTTTTTTATATATTTTTTTATAAAATCTCTAAGTTCATCTTCATCATCCATTGTAAAAACTGGTGATTGTTTGAATAATGGATTAAATTTATTATCAAGTAATGGATCATTTTCTTTTATAGCATAATTGTGTAAGTATGAGCATGGATGTAATATAATTTTATTTTCTATGACAGGTTCAATCAAATTACTTAAATAACCTGCATAATTCAATGCTTGCCTTGATGGATGTGATGTTTCTTTAACATTATTTTTGCTAACCAAAGCACGTACTAATAAACTATTAGGCACTTCATCAACTTTACTCCATTGCTTTAATTCAATTATTATTATTACGCCTTTTCCTTCTTCGCTATATCCCGAAATCATAAAATCAATTCTACGATCTGTCTCTGGTACTTTATATTCCACAGCGACTCCTGCATCTTCTGGAATATCTTTATTATTTATTATTTTAACAATCCTTTTTAATGAATTTTCCCAAGCCGTTTTTTCTCCTGTTTTAACTCCACCTATTTTTTCTCTATAATTTTCTTCAATTTTTGCAACCAATATATCTTTTCTTAAATCTTCAATAAATCCACTTTTTACATTATCATATACTATCATAATAATTGCCCCCACATTATTATTAAACTATCTTATCCCAAATTTATATAATATCCCCGTTGCTATTAAGCTACTTATAGTCCCTGAAGCAACATCTTTTAAAAAATCTACCACTTTATTTTTATTTTTCTCTTTACATGCTTCTTCTATTAATTCTATTTTCTCTTTTGTAACTCCTTCTTGAATTAATAATTGTAATTTACTCATAACAGTCTCAAAAAATTCTTCATCATTTGAATTACTATTTTGTTTAATATCATTAATATAATTGCCGTTTCCATTAACTATTATCATGTTTTCAGCCCTTAAACTTTTTGCCTCATCTTCTGTGTATAATATGGCTGATATATTATCATAGATTATAGCCTATCATCTGCGGCTATAAAAACTCTTCCTTTATATTTTATTATTCCTACACTCTCACAATAATCTAATATTTCTTTTTTGCCTTCGTTACATATATCTTTAGTAATTTTTTCAAATTCTTCACCTTCAAACTCTCAATTGTTTGTTATACTTACTTTTATTTGATTTTTTTATATTCGAAATATTTTTTCTTAGTTTCAATTTTTAACTTTGGGAAACCATTATATATATATTGATGTTCACTTAAAGTACTTGCATCAATAACACACTTATCATTAAAATAATATTTGTATTCATTCCAAAAATCATATTGTTCACATATTTCACTTATTTTTTGATCAAGTTCTTGGCATAATTCATTTAACTTTTTTTCTCCATTTTTTAATTCTATATTTGAAGAAAAAATAAAATCAAAAATATCTATATTTAATTCGTTTAACATATTAACTTCTCCTTATACTTTATAATTTCGTATATTTTGTACTGACTCCTTTAGCTTTTTCAACTGGATATTTCTTCTTTGTTTTTTCTAACTTTTTCAAAATAATTTCTTCTGGATTCACATTTAATTTCATTGCCATTTGAATACAATATGTAAATACATCTGCTAATTCTTCACACACTTCTTCTTTATTGTAATTTTCACTATTCCATTGAAAACACTCTAATAGTTCTCCTGCTTCTATCGAAATAGATTTTGCTAAATTTTCTGGACTATGAAACTTATCCCAGTCTCGTTCTGTATTAAATTCTCTTATTTGTTCTATTATCTCTTTCATTTCATTCCTCCTATTCTTTGGGTAATATATCATATTTTTTAAGATTTTTCCACATATTCTTGCTCATTTCTACAAATTCTTGTATAATAAGCTTGGAGGAAATATTATGGATAATCTACCTTATATAAAAAGTTCAAAAGAATCTATAGAAAATTATGCTTTGAACTTAAAAGAAAAAACATTTAAAGATGTACTATTAAATGACCCTAATATAACAAATGAAGATAGAAGCTTGTTGTTTGAATACTATAATAATCCTAGGTCCAAAGGTTCATTAGGTCAATTAATAGAAAAACATTTCTTCTTCTATGATATAAATAGTAAATCTGAAGCTGATTTTAATGAAGCTGGAGTAGAACTAAAAGTTACTCCATATACAATAAAAGCAAATGGTGATTTAAGAGCTAAGGAACGACTTGTTCTTACCATTATTAATTATATGAAAGATTATGAGGAAGAAGATTTCTTAATAAGTCATGTGTATGAAAAATGTGCTTTAATGCTTTTAATATATTATTTATATGAACCTAATAAAGATAGATTAGACTATGTAATAAATTACATTAAACTTTTTCAATTTCCTGAAGAAGATTTAGAAATTATAAAAAATGATTATAAAATAATTATTGATAAAATAAAAAAAGGAAAAGCAGAAGAAATATCAGAAGGTGACACAAACTATTTAGGTGCTTGTACTAAAGGTGCTAATGCCAATTCTTTAAGAGAGCAACCTTTTAGTGATAAAAAGGCAATGCAAAGAGCTTTTTGTTTGAAAAATTCTTATATGTCTTATATTCTAAATCACTATATAGTAAATAAGACTGAAAAATATGAATCTGTTATCAAAGATGCTAAGATTTTAAAAGAACAAACTTTAGAACAATATATAATTAGTAAGTTGCAACCTTATTACAATCAAGACATAGAATTTTTAAAACATAAATTTAATATTCCTTATCAAGCTTCAAATAAATCTTTTACATATTTATTAGCAAAAGGAATGTTAGAAGTAGTAAATGAAAAAATTGAAGAATTTGAAAAAGCAAATATAAAAATAAAAGCTATTAGATTAAGACCTGATTGTATGCCAAAAGAATCAATGTCTTTTCCAACATTTAAATATACAGAAATAGTAAAAGAAGATTGGTTAGACTCTGAACTATATGAAACATTTTCCACTACTAGATATTTATTTATGATATATCAATACTTAGATGAAAATACCTTGATATTTAAAAAAGCAATGTTTTGGAATGTGCCAGAAAAAGATTTAAATACGGAAATAAAAAGAGTTTGGGAAGATACAGTTAAAAAAATCAGAAATAATGAATATGATAATTTACCCAAAATATCAGAGAGTCCTATACTTCATGTTAGACCTCATGCTAGAAATGCAAAGGATACTTACCCTACATTAGATGGAAAAAAAGCAATAAAAAAATGTTTTTGGCTAAATGCTAATTATATAAAACAACAGATAGAGAATTAACTCTATCTGTTTAATGTTTATTCATAATTAATTTCAAATCATCTTCATCATCAAAGTCTACTCTTTTTAATGTAGTACTTTCAATAGCTTCTTTCATTATTTTTTCTTTATACTTTAGTCTATAATAAATCTTTTCATCAATTGCATTATATCTATATTCATCATTTTCTAGCATTAAATAATAATATTGCGTATATGTTTGTAAGCCCAATCTATTTATTCTATCTTTTGATTGTAGCATGTGAGTTAAATTAAAACTATATTCAAAATATATTGCATCATGGCAAACTGTGTGTAGTGAAACAGATTCAGCTAAAGTATTTGGATTTGCTATTAGGACTTGAAATTTTTTATTCTTAAATTCTTCAATTATCTCATGTCTTTCATTATACGCAACTCTTCCATCTATTATTTTACATTTTATATTCATTCTGTCTAATTTTTCTTTTATTAAATTTAAAGTGTCAATAAAAATTCCCCATACTAAAATTTGCTTTCCATTTTGAAATAATTTTTGTACTAAAGATATTCCCTCTTTAAATTTTGTAGTTTCTACTGATTTATGTATTATATCTGAAATATTTACGTCACTTATTCCATCAAAAATTAAATTTTTATATTTATCATTGTTAAAGTCAAATTCGTTAATTTCTCCATTATGTTCATCATCCCAAAAAATGTTTATTAAATCATTCTTATTCAATTTATTTAGCAAAAGTCTTGGATTTGTTGAAGCTTGCATAAGTCGAATATATAAAGCTAAAATATTTGTATTATATTTTTGATAAATATACTTAAAAATTATCTTCTCATTTTCGTCCATTTGGGATTTAATTATAATATCCTCATTTGGTTTTGGAATCATTAAATCTTTCTTAGTTATTCTGCAATAAAATGGATATATTCTTTCATTAATATCTTTCATTTCAAAATCAGAAGGTTTTTGTAATTCCTTGATTTTAAAATTGAACATATAATCATATTCATCAGGATATAAAATTTTTAGGCAATTATAAATATCTTGATATCCATTTGGAATAGGTGTTCCAGTTAATACTACTTTATACTTAACCTTTTTAGCTAATTCTAAAGCTATATTTGCTCTTATTCCATTTATACTTTTTATTTTATGCTCTTCATCAAATACAAGCATTGTTCTATTATTTAAAATGTCTAGCAATGACTTTTCCATTGCAGGAAGTGACTCATAATTTATCAAAATCAAATTTTTATTACCACTTGAATTTCTTATTTCATAGTTCCTTTGCTTTGCATTTTTTAACTTTTCATCTTGTATATCTAATACTTTCAACTCTTTTTTTTCACCAAAATTATTTATAAATTCATCTTTCCAAGAATAAAAAGAATTCTTAGGTCCAATCATTATTATTTTGTCTACAGCATTAATTTCTTTTGAATTTAGATATGCAAATGCTCCATAAACTATTGTTGTTTTTCCCGCTCCAGGAACTGAAAAGTTAGCGGCCCTCCATAAATTTACTATATGAAATGCATTCCATAATTGAGGTTCTTTTAACCTTCTAATCATTTCTTTTTCCAAAATATTTTTAAATTTTATAAATCCTGCTTCTAAATAGCTTTCTTTATTTTTTATATCTATTCCTATCTTCTTTCTTTCTTCAATTTGCATATCTTTAGAAGCAATATATTTTTCTAGTCTATTAGATATAATTAAATTAAAATAATTTTTTTTACTATATTCTTTAAGATATTCTATTATTTTTTTTATTTCTATATAATTTACTTTATGTTTAATCTCAAATTCATTATCTTTCAAATAAAAAAATCTATTCAAATAAATTTGGAAGAAATAATCTTTCTTACTGATTTTTCCTTCTGATAATCTATTAATTATCTTTAAATTTTCATTTATATCTATATCAATAAATAATGAATCAAATATTTCTATTTCTCTTTCTGAAATTAATTTATCTTTCCCTTTAAATAAAATTATCTGATTTTTTACAATATCCGGTATTTCGATAACAAATATATCATCCACATCATTATTCCACAATTTTTCAAATAATCTCTTTGCATTTTCTATTTTTTGAATTTCAAATTCATCTTCATTCCAACTTAGCGAAACTTCAAAAGATTCGTAATTATTTTCTATTGCCTCTACAGTTTCGTTGTTTGAGCATCTAAAATAAACAATATTATTATATTCATCCTCTATTACTCCAAATTTATCGTGAAATATGCCTTTCTTTACAAAAGCAATTTTTATATCAACTACTCCAATTTCAATTAAAAATGCTAAATTTGACAATCTTTTTTCTTCTTTTAGGCTAACTTCTTCTTTTAGGCTTTGTATTAATTCTTGTTCAATTTCCTCTCTTTTTTTATATCCATCTACAATTGCATTATATGTTTCTTCTGAAATTTCTTTTGAAATAATAAAGTCAATTTTGCCATTTTTTTTGACAATCTCTGAAATTCCTTTGCTATAATAAGCTAGTGCTTTTGCTGAAAAATAAGCACTAACTCTCTTATAGCTAACTGCATTTGATAATGCCTTCGTATAAAATTCACTTGCAATATCATTGTCATACGTATTATAAAAAGGATTAAATTCTAAATCATTTAACATCATAAAATATTCTCGATTTCTTTTATTTTATTTTTAATTTTTTCAATACAATTTCTAATTTCATTTTTCTCTTCTAAATTCATTTTAGAAATTGCATATGTATCAATCAAATCAATCTTATTATAAACTTCATGCGTTTGATCTATTGGTTTCCTTCTACTGTTAATATATTTAGCATCTTCGTTATAATTATTAAATAATTGTTCCAACTTCATTTGAGCTTGCTCGTTTTGCTTTCTGTACTGTCTAATATTTTCCATATCTTTTTGTTTTTCTATGTTTATTAGTTGACTATCTTCTTTATCTTTTTTTATTTCACAATTTGATTCATTATTATCTTCATTAATTTCTATACTATTATTTTCATCTTCAGGTATATATGTTTCTGTTGTATCTTCCATAATTTCCATTTGTTTATTAAAATATTCATCAAATTTTCCACTAAAAATAATATTATTTCCTAAATCTCTTATATATCTTACCATATCACCGTTAGGTTTAAGCTTCAAAGAATCAAACAAAAGTACTCTTACTTTTGCCCATTTTTCATCATCATCTTTTAATCTTTTTTGAATATTCCTAATTTCTTGTAAAGGTCCATCTAGTTCCATTTCTTTTGCTATATAAAATTTTTCAGGTTTGTCTAAATAATCCAAAAAATCAATCATTAAATTTGCTTTGTCAATCATCAAATTAACTTCACTAATAGTTTTATTAGTTTTGGTTGCATATTCTTTAGGGGAAAACTCACCATTAATTACATATAAATATATTTCAACTAGTTTTTCAATTGCATTATAATCAACCGGTTTATCTTCTCCCTGTTGTAATTCTAATTCTAAGCTTTTTATCTCTTTATCATTTAATCCTTCTAAAATTATAGCTTCAAAATATCCAAATTTTGAATTATTGGTTTCTCTAAATAACTGCCTTAAACATGTAAACCTTCTATTTCCATCTATAATTCTTCCATCCGCTAAAACAACCCCTGCCTTTTGTTGAGATATTGCTTCAATATTACTTTTAGTTTTCTTCATTGCTTGAGGATTAGAATCTACTATGAATTTTTCAATAATTTTATTTCTCTCGTCTATATCAATTTCTTCTATATTTCCATTTTTTTCTTTATATTCACTTATATCAGTAGTAATTCTCCCATTCTTATCATTATAATATAAATATTCTAGATTAATTCTATATACTGGAAAGTCGCAATTTTTACCTTTATATCTTATTCTCTTTGTTGCTTGTGTTTTTTCCAATTCACCATTATCCCTTTTTTCAATTAAATTTACTGCTTTATACATTGCCATAAACCTCCTTATAATAATCCTCTTTAGAATAGAATATTTTTTGCATTATTTTATCATAATATGCTCCTGTTTCTACACATATTTGCTGTATTTCCTCTTTAGATGAAATTATATCATATTCTTTTTTTAGATAATCCACAAACTCATATATATCTATTGGCTTACTATTTTTTATTAATGTTTTGATAAATTCATTTTTTGAGATTCTATTTTTTTCTCCTGCTTTTATCTTTTTAAATACAATCACACCATCCATTTTTACATATGCAAAATTATCTTGGCTATACAATATAGATTCATAAAAAGTATCATCAAATCCATATTTGTCTATAGGTTCAAATCGGCATTCTTTATGTATAAAATGAATCGTAAAATACTGTTCAAGTGATACCTTTTTGTCTAGTATTTTTTTATATTCATTTATAACATCTTCAGTTATTCCCAATTGGTTCAATTTTGTTTGAGTGATATATTTGTCTTCAGTAATTCTAATAATTTTATTTTGCTTTTCTAATTTTTTTAAAACTATTTCATATGTAGAAGTATTATATTTATCTTCTTTTTGATAAATATCTCTTTTCATAATACTATTGGTCCAATATTGTTCTAAAGAATTTATATCTAATTTTACAATATAATTCATATTCAATTTATAGCCCAAATTTCTAAGATTATAATTATTTAAGAATTTATTATAATTTCCATTTAAAGTATGATTTATTAATTTACAAAAATCTTTAATAGAATAAATGTCATCTTCCAATTTTTGTTTTATTAATACAATTTGATCTTGATTTAATTTGTTTAGATTCACATTAATATAATTAAAATTAATAAAATCTTTAAATTCTAATTGTAAATATGATTTTGTTGTATTTATTTTATGTCCAAATTTTTTATACATATAATTTAAAAAATCATCTAACGGTATTGGCGACTTTTCCGAAATTTTTTCTAAGAAAAAATCATACTTTGAAATGTTTCCGATTGTAAATATTGGCATTCTATCTAGGATAATATCATTAAGTTCAAGTACTCTTATTAAACTATGCAACTCATATTCATCTCGGATATTAATATCTTTAAAAAATTCTATGTTATCAATAAAAGGTTTGTATGTAGAATAAACGCCATCTTGATATTTATCAAATATCAAAATAATTTTTTGAATATCATTATCTTTTAATTTTTCATAATCATAAAATCTGTATTTTTTTCCAATAGTTGATATAACATTGTAGGTTTTGTTTCGATTTAATCTCGCTTCTAATAATCGCAACGTAATTTTCTTTAAATTATTTTGTTCAAATATTTTATTTAATTCTCTTAAAATCTTTTCTACTTTGGTTTGACTCTCTAAAGTTTTCACAAAATTTATTATTATATCAAAATAATTTAACTTTATTTTTTCTCCATCCAAATCTATTAAGTTATATCTATTTAAAATTTCATTTTCTATTTCTGGATTTATTCTTTCCGGAAAATCATTTAAAAACTCAAGAACAGTTTTTTCACCCTTTTTATATAAACTATCTAAATAATTATAAGTCATATAATCCTCTTGAAAAATAGTACAAAAGTCCTGTTCATTAAAACAATAATTTGTAAAAAAATCAAAGTATATTTCTTCATATACATCTACTTTTTTTATTTCTTTATTATAGATTTGTCTAACTCTTTCCTTAGTTAAATTAAAATCATTACCTATAGATTGAAGCGATTTTCCCTTTAATCTTTCTAGTAAAATTTTTCTTACCTTTTCTTTTTTATTCAAATTAACAATTTCTTTAATGTGTATAAAATTATATCTATACATGTTATTTTTCTTTATTATTTTATCATTTTCTTTTAATATAGACAATATTTTGCTTAAATCTTCTTTAAATTTTTTTTGTTCCAATAATCATTTATTTCTTTAAAAGATATGTATTTTCTTAATGTAGTTTTATGTATATAACTTTCTAATTCGTCTATTGGTCTATATTTACTCAGTTCATTAGCTAATTTATACTTGTTACATACTAAAGTTATATTATAAGCAGTTGGTTTTGTAACACTCAATTTTTCCATAATATCTTCTACTGACATATAAATTAAATTATCGAACAAAATCTCTGCTTTTAAAATTTTATTGTATGTAGAAGTAGTTAGCCCAAATTGACGCAATTTTGATATTGCATTAATATAACTTTCAAAATTAGAATTATTACAATTCAAGCTAATTTCATGATTAAATTTTTCTAAAGCTTTTCTAATTTTTAAACATGTTGCTTTTTTAATATTATATTTACTATATAAATCCTCATCACTAAGCTCAATAATTTTACTAATATCAAGACCTTTTAAATGAATTTTACTAGCTATATCTTCAGAAATTCCATACTCTATTAACTCATATATAGAATTGACTTTGAATACTTTTGGATGTTTCATATATATTTTTCTTGCTTTATAAAAAGCCTTTGAAACTTTTAAATCATTATTTATTTTTATATCCGATAATATAATATTTTTTGGGGTTATACTAGCCAATCTTAACTTTTGACATTTTCTCACTTTTAAACCATATTCGCATAAATCAAACAAAGAATTCATTTATTTCACCAACTTACTCTTTATCAAATATCTCATTTAACCTTTCACCCATTTTTTCAATTAATCCTACAACTAATGCATTTCCCATGCAAAAATATCTAAAACTTTGTGGCATTCCTGTATCTGTCCAGTTATCAGGAAAACCATTTATTCTTTCTGTTTCTAATGGTGTTAATATTCTAAAACATTTACTTTTAGGGTCTTCTATTACATGTGTACTTCTATTTAAACTTCCTTCACTCGTAAGCATTGTTCTAGCTGGTTTATTTAGTGAATCAGGAAAAGCTATTGCACCTTCTCTAAAGTGATATTCATGTGGAGTTCCTGCTTTTCTTATTATATCTTTTGCACCTTTTAAATAATTCCATTTTTCTAGATTATTACCCAAATAATATTTTTCATCTACTCCATATTTTTGAATAATTTTACTTAATGCCATGTATTTAATTTCTTTTGGAGTCACATCTTCTGTATAAATTAGACCATTTCTCATAACTCCTGCATTTTTAAAATTCATTTTAAATTTTTCTGAAACTTCATATATATCATCATATTTAAATTCCTGATAACATCCATCAATATTTGAATCTATATCAAACTGCTCTATAAAAAATCCGATTTTTATGTATTACATCTTCCAACTTCTCATTTTTAATTGATTCATAATATTTAGTATCATTTTTGCAAGCAAATATAAAAGTTCTTCTTCTCCTTTGTGCAAATCCATAATCTGCAGCATTAATTACTCTCCATTCAACTGTATATCCTAAATCATTAAAGCATGCTAATATTACTCCAAAATCACGTCCTCTTTGACTCGCAGGTGACTTTAATAATCTATCTACATTTTCTAGTAATACGAATTTAGGTGATTTAGTTTCTAAAACATCTCTTATTTGCCACCAAAGTACACCTTTCTTTCCTTCCATTCCTTTTGCTCCAGTTCTTGCAACTGAATAATCTTGACAAGGAAATCCACCTACTAATAAATTGTGGTCTGGAATATCTTTTTTATTAATACTTGCAATATCTTCATTTATATAATTTTTATTTTTTCCAAAATGTGATACATAACAATCATATGCATATTGACTTTTTCTACCTGGTTCCCATTGATTCGCCCAGACTGTATTCCAATTTGAATCAGATTCTTCTAATCCAATTCTAAATCCTCCAACTCCTGCAAATAATTCACATACTGTTTTTTCCATTTTGCACGTCCTTTCTACTTTGCCTATTATATATTTTTTTTATTCTTTTGTAAAGATCTTTTTATAAATTTATTATAAAATATTTTCATAAAAAGATCAACAATTTTATTTAAATTTATTTGTTTTTATTTTATCAAACATTTGTTTTATTTTCAATAGCATCAAAAACTTTTTTTAATTTCTATGAAAAAAATGACCATATGGATAACCTGCTTTAATATACAACTCCGTTAACTCCATTTTATATTTCTCCAATAACTCTAAATATTTTTGTTTGAACACATTTTTACCAATCCATTCAACTCCTTTTCTTAAAATAATAACTTTATTATTATCTAAATATTTATAATTCCTAAATCCATTATCACACATTTTTTTAATTGCTTTTCTTATACTAGATTCTGCTCTATTAAAATATTTTTCTAATTGTTTTATATTCATATCTTCATTCTACCAATTTTCATTGCGTTCTACTTTCAAAACTCTTCATACAATTTAATTCTGGTTTCAAAAAATTCTACATCAGCATCTATTAAAGATTTTTCTTTTTCAAAATATACAAATTTTATCCAGTCATACCCTTCTACTAAAATAAAATATTTTCTACTTCTTATTTTTTCACTTCTCCATCTGCAAGTTTGATGTTTTTCCAACATAACATTTACAGCTTTTCTTAAATCTATATGTTTTACTTCTTTGCCATGTTTTGTTGTTATTCCTAATAGCTTTAATCTTTTTAAAATTTTATTATATGACAAAAAAATACTATCTAAAATTTGTTCTGAATCTCTCCACATTTTCATCACTTCCTTGCTATAAAAATTTATTAATGCTATGTTTACGAAGCATTAATAATTAGCAGAATTTATTTTGCTCCGAATAGTGTGGCATTTTTGGTACCCAATATTCGCCAGCATGGTGTCTTGACACCCTTTTCGCTGTTTAGGGCAAAATGCCCTAATACCCTTTTTGCTCTCCGAGGGATAAAATTTTTATAAAAACTCTCTTATTTTTATTTTAAATAATTGCAAAAAAGTTCAAATTTCTAAACTAAAAACATGAACTTTTTTGCTTTACTTTTATGTATAAATATTTTATAATTATATTAGTTTTTTGATTAAGTTAGTATTTAGTTTAGTCGCTTATACTAACTTTTTCTTTTTCATATTCATCATATTTTTTCAGTTCGATTCCATAGCAAAATTGATATAACTTTTCAATAACAGCTTCAGCTAATTCTTCATCTTCACTTTGATAAAATCTATCTAATAAACTCTCTTTATCAAATCTAGTTGTTACTATAATTGGTAATTTATTTTCATTTCTATTTTCTATAATTGTATATAATTTTTCTAATGCCCAACTACTAATTCTTTCTGTTCCTAAATCATCCATTATCAGCATATCAACCTTAGAATACAATTCTATTATGTCTTTTTCTTTACTAGAAAAATCTTTAAACGTATCTTTAATTACATCCACCAATACAATTAGTCTTCCCATTAAAACTAACATATATTTTTCTGTGAGTTTATTTAAAATAGCTGTTGCTAAATGCGTTTTTCCAACTCCAGATTTTCCAGTAATAATAAGTCCATTTTTTTGATTTTTATTTATACATTTTTCTGTAAAATCTTTTGCAATTTCTATTTCTTTCTTATTAATTTCTGTTATTATAAAGTTTTTAAATTGATAATCTTGTATTCGTTTACTACTATAATTTTGCATATAAATAATCTAAACCTATTGGTTTTAAATCTTTTCCACAGAATTTGCATTTATTGTGGAAAATCTCATCTTTAGATTTACATTTCATATTTTCTAAATCCATTTGTGTTCTCTCCTTTCTTTCTTATTTCTTATTTCTTTTTTCTTATCTTCTTTATTCTTAATTCTTATTTCTTTATTCTTTTTTTCTTCCCCGTTACATAACGTTACTGTAACATCACTTTTTTCATTTTCACTTTTCTTTTTTTCACGATATTTTTGTTGCCTTAATCTAGCTTGTTCTTTATATTTTTCATAAGTTTTAATACTTTGATATTCATTCCAGTTTTTTATTTTGTACACATTGCTATCTAAAATAACCATATCTAATTCTAAAAATTTCTTAATAATTTCTTGCATTTTTTCTTCAGACTTTCCCATAATCTTCGAAAAATATTCTATTGTCATTGTTTTATTATCACTTATTAATAATTTTCCTTCTTTATTACATTTCATAGCTAAAATTAATAATTGAAGCCATACTCTAATATATGTATCTCCATCAGGCTCTTTCAGTAATATTTGAATTTTTCTATTTGCAAATAAATTTACATCGATTTTTAACCATTGTATCTTATGCATTTCCTCCTTTCCTCTCTTTCTTTAAAATTTAATTCATAGATTGTAATTCCATGTTTTTTAAATATTCATCTAGTGCTTGTACTCTAAATAAATATTTTCCACCAACTTTAGAGCATGGTATTTGCTTTCTTCTTACTAATTGATTGACTAACCAATAAGATATTCCTAAATACTCTGCTGCTTCTTTCATTGTTAGTGTTGTCCTTTGAATTTTTTGTAATTCCATAATATCACCTCCTGTCTTTTTGAAATTTAGTATTGACTTTTGTTAACATTTGTATTATATTGTCAATAGTTAACTTTGTAAATACTTTTTAGTTTATTTTGATAGCAGGTTAACTTTAAGTAAATTTATAAACTGTTAACGGAGGAACTATGAATAAATTAGAATTTGACAGCAATAGATTTAAAGAAATAGTTGTATCGAATAACCTAAATACAAAGGAACTGGCTAGTAATATAGGAGTTAGTGAAAAAAGTGTACTAAATTGGATGAACGGAAATTCCATGCCATCTAATGGATATATGCAAAAAATAAATAAAATTATAGGAACTGAATTATTTTATAAGAAAAAATCTAGTAAAAAATCTAAATATAGAAACAATAAAACCATAGTGGATGGCATAAAGTTTGATTCAGCAAAAGAAGCAAAAAGATATTCTGAATTGAAAATATTAGAAAAAGCAGGAGAACTAAAAAATTTAAAGAGACAAGTTAAATATGTTTTAATTCCGGCTCAAAAGGATAAAAATGGAAAAAGTTTAGAAAGAGAATGCTCATATTTAGCTGATTTTGTGTATACAGATGTAAATGGAAATACAATTGTTGAGGATACAAAAGGAGTAAGAACAACTTCGTATATTATAAAGAGAAAGTTAATGCTGTATGTACACCATATTCAAATAAAAGAAATATAATAATTGCAAAAATACTATAATACAAGGAATTTGGTAATATATATTATGTAAGAAATAAGTAGGAAAGGAGAAAAAATTATGAAGGATTCAAAGTATTATGAAAATTTAGCCTCAACTATTGATCAGGAGGCTGTTATTAAAAACTTTATGGGAAAGCAACTTACAACTGAAGAAAAAGAAAATATTAAAAAATCAAGAGAACTAGAAGAAGCTGTTAGAGAAACAAAACTATAATATACTCAATAATGTTAAGAGTCTCTTTTGAGGCTCTTTTTTTGATTCTTTTGGAGCGTAAGATTCATATCTTAATTATCTAACTGATCTACACATAAATATGTAGCAGTCTTTCATTACTAAATTTTTAGCTTTATTGGTTCATAAAAGTTAAATACCCATATTGGTAATTAGTCTAAAGATTATTGTTGAAAGGAGGACAAAATAATGGTTAATAAGGATAAAGAAATTAGAAAAACAGAAAATTTTTTCAAAAAGAAAAAAAGTGAAAAGTAAAGGGGAATGGTTATGTTAGATTTTTTTAGAAAATATAGGGACATATTAATAAAAATGATGATGTTTATTCCATTATCAGCACTTGCTGTTGATAAATGGAGTACTTTTGTAACCCTAAATATTGCAACAGTTATACTATTGTATGTTTTCAGTATCACTGCAACAGATAAAAAATCAAAAATTAGAGTTGCTTTATTATTTACCATAGCAGTAGCATTACTTGGCATTACATTATTCTTAAGTATAGACAAAAGAATTGTATTTATCTGCATTATTGTTTGTTATGGCTTTGTTATATTTGGTCCTAACGGTAAAAATTTTGGTAACTCTGTAAAAAAAATACTAATTGTAGGTTTATCGTTTATAAGTATGGAATTTCTTAATGGATCTATATTTACATTAATAGGAACAATGGATGGAATTTCAAAAACTCCATATAATTTTGGTATTTTATTAAATATATGTGTTATTTCTCTTGTGTATATGATTCTATCTGGAATATTTAAAAAGAAAAACACAGGAATGTATTTAAGTGCTATAGGCTTGTGTATTTTATCAATAGTAAACTTTTTTGTTGTTGAATGGACACATCAGTCTTTAGTTTTGAGCGATATAATAAAATTAAAAACAGCTATGACAGTTGCAGGGAATCAGTCTTTTACAAAAGAAATGCTTATAAAACTCATTATTGGTATTATTTTATGGGGAATTATATTTTTTATTATACATTTATGTAAAGTAAAGAATGCAAAATCTTCTATAGTTGGAGTAGTAAAAACATCATTTGTATTTATTATAGTAGTATTATTAGGTATGTTTTCTAATAGAGCATTGCTTAATTTTAATGGTGGACAGGTATATGGAACAATCACTAATATTATACTATCAAATAAAGCATCATTTAAAGAACCTAAAAATAAGGTTTCAATAAAGTATGAAAAATCCCAAAAAGATAATGTAAATAATAATAAACCTAATATTGTTGTTATTATGAGTGAAGCTTTCAGTGATTTGTCTTATTCGAGTGATAAACTGAAAATTTCAAAAGACTATATGCCATATTTTAGACAACTATGCAAAAAGTACCCTTCCGGTATTGCTTACTCTTCTGTTTATGGAAATAACACAGTGACAAGTGAAGCAGAATTTCTTACAGGAACAACATCACTGTTTAGTACGGAAGGTGCAAAACTGTGGAGAGAATATGTTACAAAGGACACAAAGAGTATTGTTTCTGATTTAAACAAGCAGGGGTACAATACATATGGAATACATCCAGGGTATTCTTTTAGCTATAACAGGTCTATTGCTTGGGCTAATTTAGGTTTCAATAAATTATATTTCTTGGAAAG